>Ga0209498_1000469_pt1 | contig 24779 bp, 20 predicted proteins | sample WalLakDeSediment_FD_184131 | JGI IMG/M metagenome (GOLD analysis project Ga0209498, IMG submission 184131) | Lake sediment microbial communities from Walker lake, Nevada to study Microbial Dark Matter (Phase II) - Walker Lake 11/02/13 Deep... | ecosystem: Environmental > Aquatic > Freshwater >...
AAAATCTGTTTAATCTGTGATATCTGTGTCCTATTTCCCAAATGCGCCGGCGGCGCGGAGGGTTTGGATTTGGTTGGGATTGTAGCCGATTTCGGCCAAAACCTCATCTGTGTGCGCGCCGAGCGGCGCGCCGACGTGGCGGTAGCGGGGGGCGCCGGCGGAGAATTTGAGGGGCGAACCGACCTGGCGCTGGGTGGAGCCGTCCGGTTTGGGTATGTTTACAACCATCCCGCGCGCCTGGGTGTGGGGTTGGGCCAGCGCTTCGGGCAGGCTGAGCGCGGGCTCCACGCACACGTCCAGCGCGGCAAACAGGGCCTGCCATTCTGCCAACGGCCGTTGCGCCAACACCGTCCTTAGCTCCGCCTTGAGCGCCTGCTGGGCTGCCGGGTCGGGGTCGTAGCCGCGCGCCGCCAGGTCCGGGCGCTCAATGGCGGCGCAGAAGCCCTGCCAGAACTTGGGCTCCAGGCTGCCGACGGAGAGGAAACGGCCGTCGGCCGTGGCGTACAGGTCGTAAAAACCGCCGCCGTTCAGCGCCATCCCTTCGGGCTGCGGAACCTGCCCGCCCACCAGGTATTCGGCCGCGACGTGCGCCTGCCACGCCAGCAGCATATCGAACATGCTCACGTCCACGCGCTGCCCGACGCCCATCGCCTGGCGCTGGATCACCGCCGCCAGCAAGCCCACCAGCGCCCCCAGCGCCCCGCCGCCCACGTCCGCCAACTGCACGCCCAGCGGCGCCGGTCCCGCGGCGCGCCGTCCGGAATGGCTCATGACGCCGCTGAGGGCCACGTAGTTAATATCGTGGCCGGCGCGGTCGCGCAGCGGGCCCGTCTGGCCGTAGCCGGTGATGGAACAGTAGATCAGCGCCGGATTGACGGCGCGCAGCACGGCGTCGTCCAGCCCCAGGCGCGCCATCACGCCCGGTCGGAACTGCTCAATAACGATGTCGTAGCCGCCCGCCTCCACCAGCCGCTCGACCACCTCCACCGCGCCCGGCCGCTTCAGGTCCAGCGCCAGCGAGCGCTTGTTGCGGTTAAGCACGCCGTGCCAGGCCGACGTGTCGCCGTCAAAAGGAGGCATGTTGCGCACCAGGTCGGGCCGCTGCGGCGCTTCCACGCGCAGCACGTCCGCCCCCAGGTCGGCCAGCAGCATAGTGGCAAAGGGGCCGGGCAGCAGCGTGGTAAAGTCAAGAATTTTCAGCGTAGAGAGCATGGCATTCCCTCATGGATGAATGACGCCGCACAGGGGCGGCTCCCACGCCAGCCGGCGCTGAGCGTCCACGATGGCGTCAATTTGGGCGGCAATATGGTCCGGGAAGGGGGAGGTACGGCGCGCGTGCAGGTCGGCGTGCGCGCCAAGCGCTTCCAGCGTGGCGGCGAGGACGCCGGTGCTTTCGTTGACCATGAAGTGGATAAAGTGGAGGCGAAAAATTGCCAGGCCGCTTCGTCAAAGAGACCCATGTAGTGGCGAATGTTCATGTGGCCCATGGCGTCCAGGTAGTCCGTGGGAATGGTTGCGCGATGAAAAAGGGGTAGTTGGTTCAGCGCTTGCGTTGGAATCATCTCAAAGCGGGTCATAGCGCCAGAGACCATCCTCTGTGCGCTGCGTAACCTGTCCATTGGCAATGAGCAGGTCGAGGTAGCCGATGAGCATCCACAGGCCGGCAAAGCGCGTGGCCAGGGGGCGATGGGCGTACATTTTATCGAGCAGTTCGGGCAGCGTGCGGCGACCGGCCGTGACCCAGTGCAGACATTCGGCCGTGCGCTGCCAGATGCGCGCGCGCTGGCGCTGGATGACGGCGCGGTGGTCTTGAAACGGCCGTCCATGCCCCGGATAAACCACGTCGACCGCCAGCCGTTCGACCAGGTCGAGCGACCGCATGAACTGCGGCAGCGCCGGGACGCGTTCGGTACCCGCGCGCGGCCCTTCCACCACCGGCGTGGGCGTCGTCGCCAGCAGCATGTCGGCCGAGAGCAGTTGGCGCGTTTCGGATTGGTAAAAGATGGTCTGCATGCTGGCGTGACCGGGCGTGTGCAGCGACTGCCACGTCAGGCCGCCCAGCGCCAGCATCCCGTCGACGGGAAAGGTGTGCACGCGCGCGGCCGGCGCCACGTCGCGTTGCAGACTCATCGCGCGCAGCCCCTGCAGAATGAGCGTGTTCATTTCCGGCGGCAGACCGACGCGCGGTAGAAAGGCGTCGCGGTAGTAGGCGTAGCGCGTTTCCCATTGACTTTCGTCGGTCAGCCAGGGCGCGCTCAGCTCGTTGGCCCAAATTTCGGCCGTGCTCGCGGCCGCGATGCGCCCGACCAGGCCGTAATGGTCAATGTGCGCGTGCGTGATCACCACGCGCGCCAGGTCGCTGACGGACAGGCCATGCGCGGCCAGCCCCGCCTCCAGCGCCGCCCAGCAGGCCTCCGACTTAATGCCGGCGTCGACCAGCACAGGCTCCGGCGTGGTGAAGAGGTAGGCGTTTACGCTGCCGACCTGCAGGCCGGTGGGTAGTTCGAGGCGCATGGGGGGCATGGATTACCCTATGATTTCCGCCGCCGTTTGCGCCATCAAAGGCAGCATCTGCTCCAGCGCGGCAAAGCGCTGGTCTTGCGTCTGGCCGCGCCGGTAGCGCACGTAAATTTGGGCGATGATGACCGTCAGGCGAAAGAGGCCCAGGACGTGGTAGAAGTTGATCTGGTCGACGGAACGGCCGCTTTTCTCAGCATACCGTTCCACCAATTCGCGGCGCGTCATGAAGCCCTGGTCGCCCAGCGGCATCATGGCCGCGGCCTGCATGAAAGGCGGGTCGCCGGGCTCGGTCCAGTAGGTCAGCAGCGCGCCCAGGTCGGAAAGCGGATCGCCCAGCGTGCACATGTCCCAGTCAAAGACCGCTACAACGCGCCCAGGATCGGCCGGGTCGAGCATGACGTTATCGAGCTTGTAATCGTTGTGCACCAGCGTCGCCGGCTGTTCGGGGGGCTGGTTGGCTATGAGCCAGCCGTAGACGGCTTCCATTTGCGGCAGCGGATGGGTTTGGGCTTTGCGCCAACGGCCGTACCAGCCTTCGATCTGGCGCGTGATGAACCCGGACGGGCGGCCCAGGTCGCCCAAGCCCAGGGCGGCGTAATCCACTGCGTGCAGGGCGGCCAGCGTATCCACTAGCGCTGCGCTCATGCGGCGCGCCGCTGCGGGCTGACCGGCGAACGCTGCGGGCATGGCGCGGCGCACGACGCAGCCCTGCTTGCGCGCCATCACAAAAAAGTCCGCGCCGATGACGTTGGGGTCGGCGCAGTAGTGGTAGGCGCGCGGCGCGTAGGGGAAGGCCCGGTGCAGCACGGAGAGGACCTTGTACTCGCGCGCCATGTCGTGGGCGGAGCGGGCGACGGGGCCAAGCGGGGGCCGGCGCAGCACGTATTGGTGGGCACCGTAATCGAGCAGGTAGGTCAGGTTGGCCGCGCCGCCGCCGAATTGGCGCACGCGCAGCCCGTTTGTAGCGCCCGGCAGCTTGTCGCGCAGGTAGGCGGCTAACTTTTGCTCGTCGAACTGCTCGTCCGGCCGTACTTCGATCAGCTCTGTGGCGTCGGTGGGAATCATGTCACACCTTTTGGGGGAAGTAGCCCTGCGCGCGCAGCGCGGCGACGATGGCTTCCCAGCCGGGGGGTTTGGCCTGGGCGTAGGCGCTGATTTCGGCCGCGACGTCGTAGGCTGCGGCGCGTCGTTCGCAGCGCCAGCCGCCGCGCGTCCAGGTCAGGAGGCCATAGCGGGCGCGCGGATCGCCGTCGCCGGGCATGCTGACGGCGCTGACGTTGAGCAGGCGCGCGCCGGCGATGCGCCGTTCGTTGGGGATGTGCAGGTGGCCGAAGGCAAGGGTGGATACGTCCAGCCCGGCCAGGAGGGGCGTGAGGTCGGCGTCGGATTGGCGGATACGGCCGTAGCGCGCTATCTGTTCCGCCTCGGGGGGGAAGATGATCTGGTTCACGTCCTGCGGATTGGCGTGCACCACCAGCAAGGTTTGGGCCGCATCGTCGTTCGGGGCGATGCGCCGGGCGAAGGGTAGCCCGTCCAGCCAGGCCTGTTCGGCGTCGCTAAGCTGGGCGCGCGTCCAGCGCGCCAGCGCCGCTAGCCGTTCGGGGGGCTGCTGGCGTTCCAGCACCCAATCATCCGTGTTGCCGTAGAGGCTGGGAATGGCGGCGTCGCGCACGCGCCGCAGACATTCCGCCGGCCGCGGCCCCACCAGGCACAGATCGCCGGCAAACACGATATCGTCCACTGCTTGCGCCTGGATATCGGCCAGCACCGCCTCCAGCGCGCTCAAATTGCCATGTACGTCAGAAAAAACAGCAACTCTCATCTTTCATCCATTCCTCCATCCATCACGTGCTCCTCGCTCCTCGCCCCTCGCTCTCTCCGCCCGCAAAATCTCGCGCAGCTTCTCGCGCCGCTGCGCCCCGCGCAGCGTTTCCAGCGTGCGCACGCCCAGCGGATCGATAACTTCGCGTAGTAAACGGACTTCTTCGGCCATAGGGAGCGGGGTTTCTGGTACCGGGTCGGGCATGGATAGCTCGAAGCCGGTTTTGGCCTGCACGCGGCGCGGCGAGATTCCAGGGTGGCAGGTGGTGAGACGCATACGGCCGTTTTCCCCGCCAAAATCAAACTGCCCCAGGTCCGAAACCAGGTAGCGCGGCCCGCGGCCCGCCGTGCGCGCCGGATCGTGGCCCAGCCCGCTGCGGAAATCCAGCTCGGGCGTAAAGGTGTGACGGCCGTGGCGCGGTACGTACAGGAAGACTTTGTCCGCCGTTACGGTCACGTCGGCGATGCCGCCTACGCCGGGCAGGCGCAGGCGCGGCCGGGCGTAGGAACCGCCCATGTAGACGTTGTTGAAGTTGCCGTAAGCGTCTACCTGGCCGGGGCGGAAGAACTCCTTGGGCGCGTAGCGCGGCAGCAGGTCGCAGGCGGCCGTGACAAAGCCGAAGCTGACCAGCCCCTGCGCGATCCATAACTGTTCGATGGTGGCCACGCCCAGCGGCGCGGGGTCGCGGCAGATGCTCTGCCCGATAGCCGAAACAAAGGTCAGGTTGGGCGCGTGCGTCAGTTTGGCCAGCAGGTAACCGGCGGCTACCAGCGGCGTGGCGATGCCCTGCGCTACGATTTCGCCGTCCTCAATCTGGCGGCTGATGCAAACGCAAATCAGTTCGTCAATCGTAAACATGCAACCTCAACCAACGCCCAGACGGCTGGAACCCATAACGCCTCACCGCGCTGCGCCTATTCCTCAACGCCACGCAAGGTTTCTCGGATACGGCGCTCCAGGTGGTCCAAATCCCACCGGCCCTGGTCACGCACGATGGTGCGCAGCATCGGGTTAATATCCTGCACGGTTTCCAGGATGTCGCTGAGCAGGTGGTACTGCTCCTGGGCGCGCGTGATTTCGCCCGGCATCGTCGCCATGTCGCGTAGAATCGTGCCCTCGGCGCGCGACGCCACGAACGGTTCCGGCAGGCCCTGTATGTAGACGCGCGTGCGCCGTCCGGGTCCGCGCCCCTCTTCCTCTTCAATGGGCTCCAGCCCGATAATGCTGTCTGAGCGAAAATATTTGCCGTAGCCCAGCGCGACCATCAGCCCTTTTTCGATACGCATGAGGATTGTCCTTTTCCAAAAAAGTAAGCGTTCAGATGCCAGGCGCCTTCTACCAGAGGTGATTGCGCAAAATCTGCCCATTTTTAGCGCCTGGCGCCTCTTGAGACTGAGCGCTCACCCAAAAAATAACCGATCTTGATCCTATTATACGTGTTTCCTGGCTCAGGTGTGTACCGAACTGCATGACTTTTGTCGTGTATCAAGGCGAGCTTCTTCACTGGCGCCGACACGGCCGTTTGATGCATACTACGCTCCAAGGAGCAGATGATATGAACGTGAACGGGATGCGTAGTGGCGTCTGGATGGGTTTTGGATTGATCGTAGGCGCGGTTTCCGGCTGGCTGTGGACGCGCGGCGCGCGCGCGGCCGTGCAGCTACCCCACGCCAACCGCTGGGAAGCCCTGTTGGTCGAGCAGTTCGGGGCGGCGCCGGCGGCGCTGCTGGTGGCCCGCATGCGCGCGCGCTACCGGGTATTGTATGCGGAACGGCCGTCTTTTGCGCACAAAGCCTTGAACCGACACCTGGAAGAGGTTATCCTGCCCGGCGTGGCGGCGTATGAGACGCTGCGCGCGCACGCCGGCCGCGATGGCGCTTTGGCGCAGCTTGATCGCCTGCTGGCTGTGAATCTGCAAGCGTCGCCCCTGGTCCGCTCTCTGCAAATGATCAAGCGCCTGCCGCCGGCTGCGCGTTGGGCGCGGCCGTTTACCCTGGTGCGCCGGACCATTCGCCGCGTGCTGCAAAACGATTATCCTGCCCCCGGCTGGCTGGTGACCTGGCTCCGGGATGACGACGCGCGCATGGCCTTTACCGTGCATCGCTGCTTTTATGCCGACGTGCTGCGCAAATATGGCCTGCCGGAACTGACCGCCCATTTTTGCCGCGCGGAAGGGCGGCTGTTGGCCGAGGCGCCGCCGGGAGCCCGGTGGGAGCGGGCGCAGACGCTCGGTGAGGGCGGGAAATGCTGTGACTTCGCCTGGCGGCAGGCGCCGATAGAGAACGGCCGGACATTAGAACGAACGCGTAACTAACACCGCTCTGGCCGGTCTCCTGACCGCGCCAGGCCGCGGCGAGAGAACGACCAGACGGTGGAACGAACGGCTGAACGGTGATTCATTTTGTCACGTACTCCGCAAATGCGCCCGCGTTACAGGCATCGACGTAGCGCAAGATTTCCTCGCCATCCAGGGGATAAAGCGGATAGCAGGAGGTGGGCCAGGCGCCGCGGGGTAGGGAGACAACGGCCGTGACTGACACCCCCGGAATGTCAATTGGCGCGGGCAGTTCGTCGACGACCTCTTCGGCCGTCAAGATTACCCGCTCCGCCACCGTCGCCAGCTCCAGGTCAATTGTCGGATTGCCGCCCAGCACGCAGTTGCCGGCCCGGTCGGCGCGCAGCACGTGGATCACCGCCACGTCACAGCCGATGGCGGGGAAGGCGGTCAGCGTCTGGCCCGTGTAGGGATCGGTAAGCGACTGCACGTCGGGACGCACGCGCAGCAGGTCGGTCCCCTGCCAGGCGCGGCTGGGCATGAAGCCCACGCCGGCCAGCGTGGCGCGCAGTCCGTTGGCGATGCTGGCTTCGCTTTCTTCGATGACGGTGAGCGCGCCGGCGGCGACGGCCGTCGTAAACATCGGCGCCAGCCCAAAGCTCTCCAGCCCAAAGTAGCAGGTGCGCACGCGGCTGACCAGGCCGGCCCCCACCAGCATGTCGGCTTCCACGCCGCCGGTAAAGGCCAGCAGCGTCAGGTCGCGCGGCGGATAGGGGCGCTGCAGCAGCGCGCGCACAAAGCCCACCGGCCGCCGGTAGAGCGTCATGCCGCCCAGCCCCAGCGTCTGCCCGTCGCGCACCAGTTCGCGCGCCGCCGTGAGCGTGGTGGTCTTGTCCATCCCTTACCCTTGCGGCAGCCCCCGAAAGATGAGCCGGGTACCGGGATAGTGCGCGGCGTACCAGTTGCGGAATTCTTGCTGGTTTTGGGGCGGGATGCCGTAGAGAACGGCCGTTTTTTCGGCCAGCGCGCCCAGCCCGGCGTCGTCGTATGAAAAACCGACCGTTTGCTTCTGCGCATACGCTTCGCGACAGACGGCCAGCCATTCCGCCAGTGTGGCTTCCTGGGGGACGGTCAGGTAGGTGCGCTCAAACGGCTCGCGCGGCTTGCCGTCCGGGATGGGGCGACGGCGCTCCGTGCGACGGCCGTCGGGGCGGCGCGGTTCGGGATCCGGGTAGCGCGTGTGGATCAGCAGCTCCTGTAGCGGCGCCATCAGGCGGTGCGTTTGCGCATCCAGCGTGCCCCAACCGCCGTCCAGCGCCCAAATGGCCGCGCCCTTGATCGAGGGGTATTGCGCATAGAGCGCGCCCACTTCCTTGAGGTGGCGCATGGCCGTTTCCGGCGACGGCACGTCCCGCTCCGCCCAGCCCCACTCGGTAAAGAAAATCGTGGGCGGTTCCAGGTCGTGTTTTTCGCAGGCGTCGATGAGCTGGGTGAAACGGCCGACCAGCTTGCCTTCTCCCGCCCAAATATCGGCCGTGGTAAAGCTGTACTCATGCAGCGCCACCGCCAGCCGTTCCGGATGCTGCGCGCACAGGTCCAGGAACCTGAGCATGCCCGGCGTCTCCCACGCCCCCTCATCCGGCGTACCGGAACTGTAGCCCGGCCCGCACCATTTAAAGCCGTCGCGCAGCGCCATCAGCCCTGTCTGGTAGCAAAACTCGCCGATCCAATCGGCCCATTCCACTTCCTTGCGCAGTTCGTTAATCGTCTCGCCCCAAATCAACTGTCGGTCCAGGTCGGCCGGCCAGCGGTCGCGGTGGGATTCCCACTGCTTGCGCGCGGCCTCCGCGGGCGGTTCGGTATAATCGGGCACGTCGGAGCCGCCCTGGTTGTGGGGGAAGTGCGTGCGGCGAAAGATGGCGTTGTGGGGGACGCTGCTCGCGCGCATAATCGTTTGCGCGTCGTAGAGGGAAGTGCTGCCGTCGGCGCAGTAGGCCAGGAAGGGTACCCCGGCGGCGTCCACCGCGCGCAAAAAGTCGCCGATGCCGTCCGTATGGCCGGTGACGCCTGTATGAAAGCCGTTAATCTTCAGAAATGCCATCGCCTACTCCTTTTGTCAGTGTAGAACAAGTTTCTTACTTGTTCGGGCAAGCAAGATTATTGCCTTACTGAACAGATACACAAAACAGCCAAAGCTACCAAAACAAAAGGGTCAGCAAGAATTGTAAAGTTTCTTGCTGACCCTGTCGAATGGTTGGGAGAAGTCCGGCTGGTTGCTACTTGTGGCGTTCCAGCACCAGGTCCACGAGCCGGTAAAGTTCGGCCCGCGCGGGGGAGGGGGGTACGTCCTCCAGCGCGGCGCGCGCGCGGCGGCCCATCTCTTCGGCCTGCAGTCGCGCAACCTCCACGGCGCCTGACTCGCGCAACCGGGACATCATTTGGGTGATGGGATCCATTTCTTCGGCGACGATGGCTTCGGCGACGGCCGTTGCGGCGCCGCCATCAAACTGCATCCCGTTTTGCGCCATCATCACGCCCCGCTGTTGCGCCAGGTCGGCGCCGACCGGCTTGCCCAGTTCCTCCGGGTCGCCAACAATGTCCAGGATGTCGTCCACAATTTGGAAAGTAAGCCCCAGGTTATAGGCGTAATCCGCCAGCGCCTCAACGACCTCTTCATCCGTTTCGGCCAGCAGCGCGCCCATGCGCGCAGAAGCCTCGAACAGGCTGGCCGTTTTCAGCGCAATGATGCGCTTGTAGGTGTCGCGCGTCATATTGCCGGCTTTGGCGGTGGCGGCTTGCAGCGTTTCCCCCTCCACCAGGCGGATACAGGCGTTGGCCATGATCACGTTGTATTCCGCGCCATAGGGCGCCATTAGCTCATAAACCTTGGCGAACAAATAGTCGCCCGTGAGCAGCGCAAAGGTGCGCCCCCAGACGGAATGGATGGTTGCCTTGCCGCGCCGCGTCAGGCTGTGGTCGTTGATGTCGTCGTGAACAAGCGTCGCCGTATGCACCATTTCTACCGCGGCCGCCACAGGAACGACTTCGCTCAGGTTTTCGCCTCCGGCCGCCAGATAGGCCAGGAGCGCCATCTGGGGACGAATGCGTTTACCGCCTGAAGTCAGGATATGTTCACTGGCATCTTGCAGCACCTCTACGTCGCTATCTACGATGCTAATGAGTTGCGCATCTACGTCTGCCAGCCCTGCCTGAAGAACTTTGTTTAAATTCATGATCCGCCTTGTTCACAACTTTCAATTTTTTTTGAACGATATATACGGAATTATAGAAAACTCAGTTGAAGCCGTCAAGTTACGCCGCCCAATTATGGCGCAATTGTGAAGGAACGTTAAACAAAATCATTGGCCTGTTTGGCAGCTATGCCGCATAATAGCAAGGTGGATTTGTACCTGCTTAAGGCTGGACTATGCCGGCATTCTTGGCAGGCAAACAAAGAGGAAGGGAAGGATGGAAGCGCTCAAGGAACGTATTCGCCAGGAAGGCCGCAACCTGGGTCGCGGCATTTTGAAAATCGACAGCTTCTTAAACCATCAAATTGACGTTGCGCTGATGGAGCGGGTGGGGGAGGTGATCGCGGCCGAATTTGCCGCGCAACGGCCGTCGCTCATTCTCACCGCCGAAGTCAGCGGCATTATCCCCGCCGTGATGACCGGCAAAGCCCTCAACAACCTGCCGGTTGTCTACGCCCGCAAACACAAGCCCATCACCATGCAGGAACCTGTGTACGTCGACGCGGCGCCCAGCCACACCAAGGGCGGCGAGGTGCTGCTGATGGTTTCCCCCGAGTTCCTGAACCGCGATGACCGCGTGCTGATCGTTGATGATTTTTTGGCCAGCGGCCGTACCATTGATGCGCTGGCGCGCATTGTGCAGCGCAGCGGCGCCACGCTGGTGGGGATTGCCTCCGTGGTGGAAAAAAGCTTTGAGACAGGCCGTGACTTGTTGGCGCACTGGGGCGCGCCGATTAAGTCTGTGGCCGTCATCACCGACATGAGCGAGGGCAAAATCGTCCTGGAATAAGGAGAAGTGGTGAACAAAGAATTACTGCTGCGCTGGATCTTACAGGACGCCGAACGGCATGCGCACTACCTGAAGCCGGAAGCCGACTCACCCGCCGAGTTAACCGAGTTGCTGCGCCAGGAACTGTACGAACTCAACCACCGCAGCCGGGTCAGTTTACCCAAAGCAGCGCCCGAAACGGCCGAAAAATTGCTCCCCATTTTGCGCGAGCAGTTCAGGGACCAGGTAACGCTCATTTCACGCGTTCTGAACCATTATTTTCCCCAGGAGTACCTCTTTTACCGGGTTTCGCCGCTGGAGGAGGAAATCTTTGCGGCCTTTGAGTTTTTCGCCGAGGTCTACCCCGATTTCAATTTCCCCTTTGACCGCGTGGGCGAAACGGGTTTTTATCGTTACCTGGTTTTGAACGAGGCGCTGCTGCAGTTCTGCCGGCTGGTATGGCCGGATCTGCCCGTCTACCAGGCGCACGTCGCCTGGCTGCTCTACATGGGCTTGGGAGAGCTATTTCGCGAGAAGAGCCATCAGCGCCGCTACTGGCTGTGCGTTGAAAATTCTGACCCCAACGGCGGGCAAAACGGCGCCCGCCAGTCTGAATTTGAGCTGAGCGGCCACAAGCTGATGCGCGCCGGGGACCTGATTTTCCGCTATCGCGCCGCGCCGCACAGAGCCATTACCACGCTTTTGCACGTGAAGCACGATCCCTATTTTGATCCCTGGTCGGCCTGGGAAGGTTTTTGGGCAGTGGTGGAGAAAACGGCCGAACTTCCCCCTCTCACTCTGGAGCAGCTCCAGCAAGACCCCGTGATTGGCCGCTGGGAAGTTGTGGAGCGCTGCCTGCACAACGTCGTCACCGCGCCTATGCCGCCGGCCGTTTACAACCAGCTCCTCTCATATCTGCCTGCTGCGGCCCTGGCGGCCACCGATCTTCGGCCGGAAACGGTCGGCCCTGAACCGGATTCCGGCTGGTATGTTTCTAAAGACGAGTTTGGCCGGAAGGTGGTTGAGCCGCTGCTGCACGGCTGGGCGTTTGCTTTTGAAGCGCGTTATCGCTGCCAATGTCCCCTGGGCCACCAAACTTATCCCGGTTACATTGATTATCTGGTGCGCGACGCCGCCGGGCTGATCACCTTGTTTGAAACCCGGCTGCGCCTCCTCACAGAGGCGGAACAGCAGGCGGCGGTGGAACGGGCACGGCCGTATGCCTTGCTGCTCGGTCTGCCCACTTTTGTCGTGGCCGCGCCGGAAGGCCTCTGGATCTACGCCGTGCAGCGCGGCGAGGCGGTGCTGGAGCGCCGCTTCACTCTCGAGGAGGCCATCGCCAACCCCGACGTGCTGCGCAACCTGCTGCTCGCGCAGCGGCCCTGAGCGCCCAAGGAGCAATCGCCATGCGTCACGACGCCATCATCGTGCTTGATTACGGTTCCCAATACACGCAGCTTATCGCGCGCCGCGTGCGCGAGGCGCACGTTTACTGTGAGCTGCTGCCCTGGCGTACTCCTGCCGCGCAGGTGTTGGCGCGCCGACCGAAGGGGTTTATTCTCAGCGGCGGACCGCGCAGCGTGTACGACCAGGGCGCGCCGACCCTGCCCGCATACGTGCTGGAAAGCGGGCTGCCGGTTCTGGGCGTCTGTTATGGGATGCAGTTGTTGACTCACCGGCTGGGCGGGCGCGTGGCCGGCAGCCGCAAGCGCGAATATGGCCCGGCGACGCTGCACGTCGACGCGCGCGACAACCCGCTTTTTGACGGCTGGAGTTTGGAAAGCGCCGACGCGCGCAGCCCGCAGCAGGTGTGGATGAGCCACGGCGACAAGGTGGAGGCGCTGCCGGACGGCTTTGCGCCTCTGGCGCACACCCACAATTCGCCCTACGCGGCCGCGGCGGACGCGCAGCGCGGCTACTACGCGGTGCAGTTCCACCCGGAAGTGGTACACACGCCCCAGGGGCGGCTGCTGCTGAGCAATTTTGTGCACCATATCTGCGGCTGCGGGGCGGACTGGACGCCGGTCAACTTTATTGAGGCAGAGGTCGCCGCGATTCGGGCGCAGGTCGGCGACGGCCGTGTCGTCTTGGGGCTGAGCGGGGGCGTGGATTCGGCCGTGGCGGCGGCGCTGCTGCACCGCGCCATCGGCGACCAGCTTACCTGCATCTTCGTCGACCATGGCCTGCTGCGCCAGGGGGAAGCCGCGCAGGTGGTCGAAACCTTCCAGCGCGAGCAGGGCATGCGCCTGGTGGCCGTCAACGCGGTGGAGGAGTACCTGGAGGCGCTGGCGGGCGTGACCGAACCGGAGCAGAAGCGGCGCATCATCGGGGAAAAGTTTGTGCGCATCTTCGAGCGCGAGGCGCGCAAGCTGGGCCAGATCGACTTCCTGGCGCAGGGCACCATCTACCCCGACGTCATCGAAAGCGCGGGCAAGGACAAACACGAGGCCCAGGTCATCAAGACCCATCACAACGTGGGCGGCCTGCCGGAGGATATGGCGCTGGAGTTGGTGGAGCCGCTCAAGCAGTTGTTTAAGGATGAAGTGCGCCGCATCGGTACGGCGCTGGGGCTGCCGGACAGCATCGTCTGGCGCCAGCCCTTTCCCGGTCCGGGGCTGGCCATCCGCTGCCTGGGGGAAGTCACCTGGGAGCGGCTGGCCCATCTGCGCCAGGCGGACGCCATTTTTACGGCCGAACTGGCCCAGGCCGGCATGCTGCGCGCGGATACGCAGCAGGCGTTCGCCGTGCTGCTGCCGGTGCGCAGCGTGGGGGTGATGGGCGACGGCCGTACCTACGAAGAGGTCATTGCCCTGCGCGCCGTCACCACCGAGGACTTCATGACCGCCGACTGGGCGCGCCTGCCCCACGACTTCCTGGCCCACGTCAGCCGCCGCATCGTCAACGAGGTCCCCGGCGTCAACCGCGTCGTCTACGACATTACTTCCAAGCCGCCCGGTACGATTGAGTGGGAATAGGGGGCGAGGAGCGAGGGGGCGAGGGGTGTACAACCTTTTGGGACGTGGGTGCGTAGAGTTGGGTGTATGGTTTGAAGTGGGACGCGCCCCGCTGCGGGGCGCGCCACGGCTTAAAATTGAGCGATTACGGCAGCGGTCTGCGTTCATTCCTTATTCCACACTCCGCATTCCGCACTCCGCAATCAATTAAGGAGGTACCCAATGGATTGGGGTTATTTACTGCGACGTTCCTGGGAAATTATCTGGAACAACAAATTCATGTTTTTACTCGGCTTTTTGGCGGCGTTAGGGGCCGGCGGCGGGGGCAACGGCGGCGGCCGTATGCCCGGCTTCAGTTTTGACCAGAGTGATTTTGAAGCGCTCCCGTTTCAAACGCCGGGGCCGGCTATCGCGCAGTTGGCGCGCTTTTGGGAGCAGTTTGGCGTGCTGATTATGCTCGCCGCCTGCCTGGCCATCATCCTCGGCGTCTTTTTCTGGCTCGTGCGGCTGACGGCGCAGGGCGGCTTGATTGGCGCCGCGGCGCGCCTCGACGCCGGCGAAACGGTCACGTTCCGCCAGGCGTGGGGGATTGGTTTTAGCAAGCTGGGCCGGCTGCTGGGCATCAACGTGCTGCTATATGGCGTCTTCTTTGTCCTGGGCGTGGTTGCGGCGGCGCTGGTCGTCACGACCGCGGGCGCCGGGATGATGCAGGCCATGCAGGGCAACGTCGGCGGAAGCGAGGCGCTCTTCGGCGGGCTGGGGCTTGCGCTTGCCTGCCTGGGGCTGTTTGGTTGCCTGCTGCTGCCCCTGCTGCTGGTTGTCTCCGTCATCTATCCCTTTGCGCAGCGTGCGGCCATCCTGGAAGACCGGGGCGTTATGGATAGCATTCGCCGCGGGTGGGAAATTGTGCGCGTTAACCTGGGTGACGTGGTCATTCTAGTGGTTCTTTTCATCGTGATCGGAATCCTGTACGGTTTCGCCGCGGCGCTTGTGCTGCTTCCGGTGGGATTGATTTCGTTCATTCCCGGTATTCTGCGCATCGTCGGCAGTCCCGGCTCAATCGGCGTGATCGAGGTGCTGCTGCTGGGGGCGGGTGGCCTGTTTATTGGGCTGCTGGCCGCCGTGCTGAACAGCATCCTGGTGAGCTTCCGCTCCACGGCCGTTACCCTGGTTTACCAGCAGTTTACCGGCAAGCAGCCGCCGAAGGCCATGGACTTCCCGCCGGCGTCTGAATAAATTGTATGCGACTGGGCATAGACACCGGCGGCACCTTCACCGACTTTGTCTGGCTGGACGACCACGGCCGTTTCCGCATCCACAAGCAGCTCAGCACACCCGACGATCCCTCTGAGGCAGTTCTGGTGGGGGTGCGGCTGCTGGCGGTCCCGGAAACGGCCGTGGTCGACGTGATTCACGGCAGCACCGTCGCCACCAACGCCCTGCTGGAGCGCCGCGGCGCGCGCACGGCCCTCATTACCACGCGCGGCTTTGCCGACCTGCTCGCCATCGGGCGCCAGAACCGGCCTGAACTGTACGCCCTCGTCCCCCAAAAGCCCGCGCCGCTCGTCCCGCGCCCCTGGCGCTTCGAAGTTGACGAGCGCGTCACGGCCCAGGGCGACGTCCTGACGCCCCTCGCCCCCGCCAGCTTAACCCCCATCCTGGGCCAAATCGCCGCCGACGAGATTGAGTCGGTCGCCGTCTGTTTGCTGTTTGGCTTCCTGCATCCCGCGCACGAGCAGCAGATCCGCCAGGCGCTGCACGTGGCCCAGCCCGCGCTGCACGTCTCCCTCGCGTCTGAAATTTTGCCCGAATACCGCGAATACGAGCGCACGGCTGCGACCGTCATCAACGCCTACGTCGCGCCGCTGATGGATCGCTACCTGGGGCGGCTGGCTGCCGGCCTGGCGCCACGCCGCCTGACGGTCATGCAGAGCAACGGCGGCGTCATCAGCGCCGCCGCCGCGGGCGCTCAGGCCGCGCGCACCGTGCTCTCCGGCCCCGCGGGTGGGGTGGTGGGGGCGCGCTTTGTGGCCACGCAGGCCGGTTTCGAGGCGTTGATTACCTTCGACATGGGCGGCACGAGCACCGACGCGGCGCTTTGCCCGGGCCGCTTGCCCACGGCGGCCGCGGGCGAGATTGCGGGGCTGCCGCTGCGCCTGCCCGCCATCGACATCCACACCGTGGGCGCGGGGGGCGGCAGCCTGGCCTACGTGGACGCCGGCGGGGCGCTGCACGTGGGGCCGCAAAGCGCGGGCGCCGATCCTGGCCCGGCCTGCTATGGCCGGCAAAGCCCGCCCTGGCGCGCGACGGTGACCGACGCCAACCTGGTTCTGGGGCGGCTGGACCCCGACCACTTTCTGGGCGGCGCGCTGCGGCTGGACGCGGCGGCGGCGCAGGCGGCGCTGGCCGACCTGGCGCGGGCGATGGGCGCAGCCACGCCGCAGGAAGCGGCCTGGGGGGTGATTCAGGTCGCCAACGCCAACATGGAGCGCGCCATTCGGCGCATCTCGGTGGAGCGCGGCCACGATCCGCGCCGCTTCACGCTGGTGGCCTTCGGCGGCGCCGGCCCGCTGCACGCCTGCGAATTGGCCCAAAATTTGCAGATTCCGCGCGTGCTGATTCCGCCTTTGCCCGGTGTGCTGTCGGCGCTGGGCATGCTGGCGGCGGCGCCCACGAAGGATTATTCGCGCACGGTGATGCAGCCGCTGGACGCCGCGGGTCCGGAGATGGCGGCCTGGCTGCGCGCGCACCTGGCGCCGTTGGCGGCGCAGGCGCGGCAGGCGCTGGCGGCGGAAGGCCACCCGGCGGATACGATCAGCCTGCGCTACGGGCTGGACATGCGCTACGTGGGCCAGTCGCACGAACTCACCGTGCCGGTTGATCTGAACGATTCGCGCACGGCCGTTTCCACCCGTTTTCACGCCGCCCACGCTGCGCGCTACGGCTACCAGCGCCCAGATGCGGCGGTGGAGATTGTGAACGTGCGTTTAACGGCCGTTGCCTCCATCCAGCCTCCGCGCCTCACTTCCCAACCCCTCGGCCCGGCTGACGCCCGCGACGCACATGTGGGCGTCAAAATGGTCTGGTTCGAGCGCCGGCCGCAAACGGCGCAGCTTTACGCCCGCGACCGCTTGCAGCCCGGCCACCGTTGTGCCGGTCCCGCCGTCGTCTTCCAGTACGATACGACCACCGTCATTCCACCGGGGTGGGAAACGGCCGTTGACGCTAACGGCAACCTCCTGCTCTCCCGCGCGTAACCTCCGAACGCCGCGCCATTTGAGCGTTTGGGCGTCCAGATCGCGCCTCCTTGCTTCTCAAACCTCCCCCCGGTCGCCACTTAGCGCTGGATTAGCGCTGCTCTGCTACGGTGAGACTGTTTAAGCGTCTCGTCGTGTCCAGCACCGCAGCGCTCACCCTTTCCGGGATGCGACTTCATAAACAGGAGAGGAGTGAATCCATGCTTAATGCTCAACCTATTTCGATTTGGCAGGCGCGCTGGGAAATCCTGGAAGGCATGCTAGCGCGCGTGCCGGCTAATCCTGACGTGGCGCGCAGCGAAACGATTCGACAGTTGCGTGATTGTTTGCAAGCCTTCGGCGCGCGCCAGTTTGCGTTTTTGCTGGATGGCTTTGACCCCCAGCGCCACGAGCGCCACATTTTGGAGCCGTCGGCGGATTATCCGGCCGACTTTGCGTTCAACACGACCCTCAATCAAGTTTTCTACGACCTGGACGTGCTGCAAGACGCCGTCGCCGGACGGAACGGCCCCGACGGACAGACGCTGGCTACGGCCGATCATTTGGCCCAGGCGGCGCTGGATCGCGCCATTGAGGCGGGGTTCTTGCAGGAAACGGCCGTGCTCACCTATTTCAACAAGTCCGCCAAAATTCGCGTCATTCCGTATGCGCCGCTGGCGCTTGTCGCCGTACCCCACACCGCCGCGCGCGTAACGCGTGATTTTCTGGCCATTCCGCACGAAGTGGGTCACTATGTCTTTCGGCACGGCCAGCTAGAGTCGTACCGGCTGTTAAGCTGGCTGCGCCGCGACGCGGCGGGCGAGCCCAACTGGCTGAAGCGCTGGCTGGAAGAAATCTTTGCCGACGTGTATGGCGCCTTGATTGGTGGGCCGGTCATGGCGCTCAATTTCCAGGATTTGCTGCTGGACAACAGCCGCGAACGGTTCCTGCGAGATGATGGGGTACATCCGGTGGCGGGGTTACGGCCGTATATCTACACCCAAGTGCTGGCCGAAACAGGCTTTGCCGAAGCCGCCGCGGCGCTCAACACGCGCTGGGAAATGTGGCTGAAGCGGCGCGGCGCGCCGGAATTCTTCATCTGTTATGCGCCTGAGCCCGATGGAACGACGGCTGTGACCTTTGCAAGCGCCCGCGCACGCATCGAAGCGGCCGTAGCCAACTGGTTGGCGACGCTGCTCAAGCCGCTGCGCGCGCAATCCACGCCCCCATGGAGTAAGGATTCCAGCGTGGACGAGCTTTATGCGGAATTTGAGGCGCTGGTTGCAGAGCCGCCCCGTCCCCTGCTGGCGGGACTGCGCGCTGCGCCTGATGACCCAGACATCGTTGGCGTAACGCGCCACAATCTCGATCTGTTCAACCTGCGCCGCAAAGGCGCGACCGGGATGTGGCTGGATATTTTGGTCGACACAGGGCGCACACAGGTTGCGCTTAGCCCTGCGCTCTGGGTGCAGGCGCTGGCGGCGCTCGGTTGGAACACGGAAGGGCCAGAAGAGGACCCGGATTATCCTGACTAGCGCCTGCCCGCGTGGTGGATTTTAGCTGGATGCCTCAGCTTCGCCTGAGGCATCCCCATTTTCATCAAGATTGGAGAGTCGTTTGTTAAGCGCCGTTAGCAGCGGTCCCTGCTGTAAACCTTGCGCAATCTCCTCAGCCGCTCGCCAAAACTTGTGGGCGATCTCAGGGGCGCCTGTTGTGTGGTGCACGTCGCCCAGGTGGATCTTGTTAAGCGCGATCAGAAAGGCATCGCCCAGATCCTCGGCCAGGACGAGACTTTGTTTGCCATACTCAAAGGCCAGGTCACACTGATCCAACTCGAAGTAAATCCGGCTCAGCTCGCGCAACGTCAACGCTTGTGAGTTGCGCAGGCCCATTTTTTGATTAAGCGATAGCGCCTGCTCGGCGTGCTCACGTGCGCCGGCGAGATTATTCTGCTTGCGCTCGAGGATAGCCTGGCTGTTCAGAACGGCCGCTAATTCCCCCAGCTCTTCCAATTCCCGCGCCAGATCGGCCGCCTGCCGGATATAGGTCGCCGCCGGCTCTGGCTGGTGCAGAACGGAATGGCACTGGCTAAGCAGCCGCAGCGTAGGAATCATGTCGCGCTGTACGGGCGGCGTTTGGGGTTTGATTTCGTGCAGCACTTCCAGCGCGCGCTCACATTCGCGCAACGCGTCCTGTGGCTTGCCCTGGCGGTAGTGGCTGCGCGCCAGGCGGTAGAGGCTGCGCGCCAGCCCCTGCTGCTGGCCGAGTTCAGCGTAGATAGACTGGCTGCGCTCCAAGGCTTGTTGGGCGTCCTCAAAGTGGTTTTGCTCCAGCGCCAGCCGGGCCAGCTCGTGGAGCGTGTCGGCTACGCCGTCTGCCTGCCCTAGGTCCGAGAATACGTCATACGCCTGTCTAAGGTGCTTTTCGGCGGCCGCGTACTGGTTGAGTTCCAGGCAGGCGTGGCTGAGGTGGAGCAGCGTCCTGCCGTAGGCGGCGTCATCCTCCAGCGCCAGCGCGGCGCGCAAAGCGAACTCGTACGCGCTGAGGGCCTCGCTGTAGCGGCCGCGGGCGAACCAGGCTTCGCGCAGCGCGGTAGTGTAGCCCAGCACCGTGGGCCACAGCATTAGCTTGTGGGCGGTTTCAATCCCGGCCGCCAGATTGTCCCATTCCTGGCCCAGCACGGCGTACTCCTGCGCGAATTTCTGGGCGACTTCCAGATAATGTTCGGCCATCAGGCGGAAGGCAGGGTCGCTGGGACGAATTTGCTCGCGCGCGAAGTCGGCCAGCAGCGGATGCTGCCGGTAGCGGCGCTGGCCTTCGGCGTTGAGCAGCGACAGCTTTGTCAGGTCGTCCAGCCGATCCTGGGCCACGTAGGTGTTTATTTGGGCCAGCGCCGCTAACGCGCTTTCGGCAAAGGAACGGCCGTTAAAAACGCCCAGCAGCGCAAAAACCCACTTTTGGGTATCGTCCAGCGCTTGCCAGCTTATGGCGAACGAGGTGCGTACGGCCGTATCGGCCGCCTGCAGCGCGTTGAGTCGTTGCCGCTCTTCCGCCAGCCGCTGAGCGTAGTCGGCCAGCGAGCGGCGCTGGCGGTAGTCCAGGTGCTTACCGGCAATCGCCAGCGCCAGCGGTAAATTCTCCAGCAGGCGGCAGATGCGCTCGGCGCTGGCAGCTTCAGCCAGGACGCGTTCGGCCCCCACGATGCGCGTGAGAAGCGCTAACCCGTCTTGCGTCGGCAGCACCGCGAGTTGGAAAATCTGGGCTTGCAGGCGCCGCGCTATGTCTGCATCACGGGTGGTGAAAAGGGTGACGCAGCGTCCCTGGGTGGGCAGCAACGGCCGTATCTTAGCCGCCGCCTGAGGATCGTCCAGCGCCAGCAGCGCCTCTTTCTCGGCCAGAAGGGCCCGCAGCGCCGCGGCCCGCTCCTCCAGGCTGGGCAGGTTGCTGAAGTCGTAGCCGTAGGCGTTGGCCCACACCTCGGCGATGCGTTTGGGATCGTCGGCCGCGTTGGCCCACAGCACGCCATCGGGAAAAGCGTCGCGCACGGCGTGGGCCAGGTGCGCGGCCAGCAGCGTCTTGCCCACGCCGCCCATACCGACAAATGCCAGGCGATACGGCCGTTCCGCATCTCGGATATTTTGCGCCAGTTCGGCCAATTCGGCCGTGCGGCCGGTGAAAAAAAGGTCTTTGCCCGGCGCCAGAAAAGGCGGCTGTGTCCCCGGCGCGACGAGATGGAGGTTGGGCGTTGCGGGCTGTTTTTGCCTGGCGCGCAGAGCGCGAATATCTGCAATGAGCCTTTCCGTTTCCGGCGTTGGTTCGACGTCCAATTCTTCGCGTAAAACGGTGCGGCAAAGCTCATATTGGGCCAGGGCGTCGCTGAAGCGTCCTGCGTTGGCCAGCAGGGTCATCATCTGGCGGTGGGCTTCTTCGCGCCACGGCGTGATTTCGAGCAGACGCCGTGCAAAGCGGAGACCGTCCACGTAGTCCGCCTGGCGAATGCAGTGGTCGATCAGGCGGTCAAAGGCCGTAACGGCGATCTCCTCCAGACGCCCGCGCTGGGCATATTGCCATTCTTCAAAGGTCGGCGCGTCGGGAAGACTGCTATCGTCCATAAACGGACCGCGATAGAGTTCGACGGTCTGGCGCAGCTCGTCGATGTCAAAACGGCCGTCCGGCAGCCGGCTGCGCTGCCAACCAGCCTCGAAGGCCTCAACGTCGAGCCAGTAATTGCTCTGCCGGTCAAATGCAAGGGTCTGGCGGTCGCGCGGAAAGCGTTTCCCGATTACGTTTTCCGCCTGGGTCAGGTTGACGCGTAAGTTGTGCAGCGCGCGCGCATCTGTCTTGTCGCCCCAAAACAAGCCGGCAATCACTTCGCGAGTGTGGCTACCGCCGATCATAGCCAGATAAGCTAATAACGCTTGTGGCTTCGCGTATAGGTCTGATTTGACGTTTTCTCCTGCGAGGGTGATATTTACAGGGCCTAAGAGCGCAATTCCTAGCTCCGGTTGGGGCATTGTTCGAATCCTCAATGATGCAAAATGATGCAATTGACGTTTGGTTGACGGTTGCCTGTTACGCTCTAAATGGCTTGGGTATGGTTCTGCTCGATGGTGCAACGCAGGTGCAACGCACAAGCCAATATTGCCATTATACGTGATAGATAACAGTTTCATTGTCAACTGTTGTGTCCGCGCAGAATGGCAAGTGAACAAGACAGTAGATATTTCACTTTTTATTATAGACGATCTAATGATCGGTAGTCGAGCGAAGTTTGAGGCTATGCTAAAGGATTATCAGGTGTACGTATTGCGCATCTGGCAAGATGGGAATACTGAGCCCAGGGTGCGCCTCAGTCTGGAGGACACACACACCGGCAAGCAGAAAGGCTTTGGTTCGCCCAAGGCCCTGGTGGACTATCTCGAAGGCATGCTTGCCGATTCAAAATCGCGTGTAGATGGGGTTATGCTGAAGGGGTAGGTTTTTCTGACTTCCAGTCAGGAGGGACCAAAACGGCCGTTAAGCGCTAACGTTGCTTAACGGCCGTTTCTTTTTGTTAGTAGGCGCAGCGGGCGTGCTTAAGTCCAGCGTGACCTGGTTATGAAAATCATCCCGGATTGGCGGCTTCACGGGCGGTCGTCCTTACGTAGCGCGCCGCGTCTGGCGGCTGAATACCCTTGCCGGGCAGGGCGCTGAAGGGGCTGGGAGCGGCGACGGCCGTTAAGCCATCACGAGACGCGGCAAATCCTCTTCGATTTCAAACGAGGCGTGCGGCGACGTTAAATCAATGATAATTTTGTGGTAATTCCCTTCCGGAATGCGCTGGGTAGTGTAAGGCAGGCGCTCGAAGATGTACAGCATGGGCGCGTTGTCCGACATCGTATCACCCACCAGCCGGTCAATGCCATTTTCGCGCGCAATTTCAACCAGCAGCCGTACCAGGTGCGTGCCGATGCCCATGCCCTGAAAATCATCCCGCACCGATACGCTCACTTCCGCCTCCCGGGACGTTGTGCGCACGTAGCGCGCCGCGCCGAGCGGCTGAATACCCTTGCCGGGCAGGGCGCAGAAGGCAATCACCCCGTTGTTCTTGCCGCCGGCGAGCAGGCGCGTCATTTCCTGCGCTTCTTGCCACACGCGCTCGCGGCTCACGTCGCCGATGGTGCGCCCGAAGCGCTGGTAGCGGCTTTCTGGCCCCATATGGTCGAAGATATCAATCATAAAGCGGGCATCGTCCGCTTGCAGTCGACGCACGCAAACCATTAGCCCGGTTTTGGTACAAAATGAATGCATTGGATGTTTCGTATTCATCATACTTATTCCTTATGACGCGTTGCGTCATTTGCTGGTATGTTAACACATCCGTGCAGGTAGATCAAGTGAAGTTAAGATATTCATGCAGGGTGTAGGCGTTGACCGGATAGTCGTGAGCTATCATGCGCGCTTTTAGCGACAGGCGTTCGGCGTTTTGGCGAAACCTTTTTTGCAACCTTTGATAGAAGGCTGCGTATTGGCTTATGCGTTGTGGCTGACGCGCAGACGAACTTGTCCGCTCACGCCGTAGCCAAAACGCACGATAATCTGCAGCGCGATTTACAAAATCGCGCTACACAAGCGGCAACACGCGCTGCGGCGCAGCGTGACAAATGAAAACAGGGATTGCGTAGATGGCGCAGATTGATTGTTTCCAATCCGCAATCCGCGATCCGCATTTTGTAGGAGAGTTCATGATGAGTTCTAAAAAGCAGGCCGATCGATACGTGGACCTAAAAAGTTCGCTGGAAACCTTACCCCACATTAGCCCGGCCCAGGTGGAAACGTGGGTTGAGTTGCAGCGCACCATCGACAAAACGCGCGATTACTTGATTCGCGCGGTACCCCAGGCGCAATTCAGCATCGACGAGGCGCAAAAGATTTTGAGCCAGCGCACCTACACGCTGGTCTTCTTCGGCGGCACGGGCGTCGGCAAAAGTACGTTAATCAACGCGCTGCTGGGCCGCAATTTACTGCCGACCGGGGCGGTCACGGCCGTTACCGGCACCATCGTCTACATTGAGCAGGCCAAACCCGATGAGGCCGAGTCGCTCGTGCTTACCTACTGGAGCAAGGACGAGTTTGCCGAGCGCGTGCGCCGGCTCTGCCAATTAGCCGCTATCGATGGTTTCGACATTACCGACGACGGTGAGCGCGAGCAGGCCACGGCCGACATCAGGGCCATCATTGAGGAGAGCAAGGGCAACGCCAAGACTGAGCGCGACGAATACCTGGAGATCCTGCTCGACTGCATCCAATCCTACGAAAACAACAAAACGCTCTACAAAGCCGGCGCGCCCCCGCCGCAAAACCTGCCGCTGGAGGACGAAAACGCGCTCAAACACCTGCGCGAAGACGGCTTCAAGGGCAGCAGCCAGCGCCAGATTCGTCTCATCAAATCCGCGGCCTTCCGCATTCAGCCGCGCGCCGGCCAGCCCAACCTGCTCATGAACGGCTACCTGCGCATTGTTGACGTGCCTGGGCTGGGCGCGGGCATGAAGCTTCACGAGGCGATCACGCTGGAAGAGATGAAGCGCGAAGACGCCATGATCGTGCTCGTCACCGACGCCGGGCGGCAGCGCGTGGACGAAATGAAGTCGCTGGCGGCCGTGAACTGGGTTAAGGAAAACCGCCTCTTTGGCCTGAGCGGCGGCGACCTGGACGAGGCCGCCGCCAAGATCTTCCTGGCCGTGAACGGCGGCAATATTCGCCAGGCCTTCGACCGCCTCAACTCCGGTCTGCCCGAAGCGGAACTGGAAGTTAAAGAGGTAACGCGCTACATCGCGCCCAACTACTGGGAGCGCTACATGGCGCGGGGGCATAACCGGCCCTATTTCCTCGTCATGGCGCCGCCCGCGCTCTACGTGCAGGATCCCGACCACGCGCCGCACGAATTCGCCAGCGAGACCGAGCGCATTCTCAAGGTTTTCAAGGATCAGCTTGGCAGCGTGAACGCCGGCGATCCGCTGGAGCCGGATACCAAAGAGGCGCTGCTCAAGCTAAGCGAGGTGCCGCTGCTGCGCGACCGCCTGGTTGAGTTCATTAAAACCGAGCGCGTGCGCAGCCAACTGCGCGAGGCCGCCACCCGCATTCGCAACGGCTTGCAGTCGCTGCGCTACTATTACGAGAAACAACTGGCCGGGCGCGGCGTGCATCCGCCCTTCGCAACCAGTTGGGAGCAGCTTCAGGAGCGCCGCTTTGAGAACGTGCTTGTGCGGCAGCAAAAGGAGCTGCCGCGCGCCTTCCACAGCGCGCTGCTGGAGCTGAGCGCGCGCACCAACAGCGACGAACGCTTCCGCAACCTGCTGCGCCCCACCCTCAACGGCGTGCAGGGGCTGGTGCAGGACGCCATCCAGCGTCAAGTGGAGACGATGCTGGAAAATTGCGGCACCGAGTATTGGGACGACCGCGACGTGACCTAC
>Ga0209498_1000470_pt1 | contig 24777 bp, 21 predicted proteins | sample WalLakDeSediment_FD_184131 | JGI IMG/M metagenome (GOLD analysis project Ga0209498, IMG submission 184131) | Lake sediment microbial communities from Walker lake, Nevada to study Microbial Dark Matter (Phase II) - Walker Lake 11/02/13 Deep... | ecosystem: Environmental > Aquatic > Freshwater >...
GCCATGGTGTATCACACGGTGGGCCAACACCGGGAAGCTTTGAAAACCTATGAGCGGATCATCGGGCTGGAACCCGAAAATTCCCTGGCTTTGAACAACCTTGCGTGGCTCCTGGCCACGGCCGAGGAACAAAACCTTCGGGATGAAAAGCGGGCTCTCGTATTGGCCAAGCAGGCCGTCGCTCTTGAGAGGTCGGCCATGTACCTCGACACCCTGGCTGAAGCCTATTTTGTGAACGGCATGATCCCGGAAGCGGTGATGACCATCAAGGAGGCGATCCGGTTCGCCGAAAACGGCAAAGCATACTATGAACAACAACTCCGGAGATTCCAGGAAAAGAAAGAATCGCGGTAAGAAAAGCCAGCCTCACCACAGAGTCACAGAGGACGCAGAGAGGAAGAAAGCATTTCTCTGTTCTCTGAGCCTCTTTGGTGACACATCTATTTCGGACAGGGATGATCGCAAAAATGATAGAAGACCCCAACATTCATCGTCTCAGCTTTGAGGACAAAGAGATCATTCTGATCGGCACGGCCCACGTGTCCAAAGAGAGCGCCCGGCAGGTGGAAGCGATCATCGAAGCGGAAAAGCCGGACACGGTTTGCGTGGAACTCTGCCGCTCCCGCTACGATTCCCTGACCCAGAAAACACGGTGGCAGGAGACGGATCTCTTGAAGGCGATCAAGGAGAAGAAGGCTTTTCTGCTCCTTTCCAATCTCATGCTCACCAGCTTTCAGCGAAGGCTCGGCAAAAAGCTGGGAATCCAGCCCGGACAAGAAATCCTCAGCGCCATCCAGGCCGCTGAAAAAACAGGCGCCGCAATTCATCTGGCCGACCGGGACATCCGCACTACTCTTTCCAGGACCTGGCGCCTCATGAAACTGTGGACCAAGGTGAAGCTCTTTTACCAGTTGCTGGGCTCGCTCTGGGAAATGGAAGATATCACTCCCGAGCAAGTCGAGGAGATGAAGAAGAAAGATGTGCTGGACAACCTCCTTTCCGAGATCGGGGTCGCCCTTCCCGAGGTGAGGCGCATTCTGATCGATGAGCGCGACCAGTACCTGGCTTTCAAAATCAGAACAGCGCCGGGGAAAAGGATTGTTGCAGCGGTCGGAGCCGGGCACGTGCCGGGTATTCACACCTACTGGTCTCTGCCCGTGGACATTGAATCGCTGGAGCAACTGCCGCCCAAGGGGCGGCTTCTGAGCGTGCTGAAATGGGTGATCCCGGCCGGCATCATCGGCTTGCTGGCTGCAGGGTTCATCGGTTTCGGCGCGGGGGCAGCGGCTGACATGGTGACCTGGTGGGCGCTGGCCAATGCCGTTCTGGCGGCTCTAGGCGCGGCCGTGGCCCTGGCCCATCCGCTCACGATTCTGACCGCCGGGGCTGCGGCGCCCCTGACTTCCCTCAATCCCATGATGGCCGCAGGGTGGGTGGCCGGTCTGGCCGAAGCTTTCCTTTCCAAGCCCAAGGTGAAGGACTTTGAGAATCTCCTTGATGACATCACCAGCGTCAAAGGCTTCTGGCGCAACAAGATCACCCGTATCCTCATGGTCGTAGTGTTCACCAACCTGGGAAGCTCTGCGGGAACCTTCATCGCCATCCCCATGATGGTAAAAGTGCTCACGTAAAGCGAAGAGCATCCTCCTACGCTGAAGCTTCGGAGGACAGGGAGAGCGTAGAGCAAAGAGTGAATAAGCTTTCGGGGTGGATTTTGGGAATCTGAGGAGGCAGGATTCCTGATCACCATCAAGGCGTCAGATGCAAGGCGCATAGACGGCGCAAGGCACAAGGCGCAGGGTGCACGGCCAAAACATAACAACAGGGTCGTACCATGTTCACCATCCTCGCAATAAGCATCCTTGCGTTGGCCGTTGTGAGTTGGGTGTGGGTCCTTTTTCTCGAATTGCGTGAACGTCGGAAATGGAAGGATTGGCAGGGGTTTGCGTGATGTGACCTTGCTCGGGTGCACACACAGGCCGGTGTATTTACCTTGACTTGGGCATGAACCGCCAACCCTGAAAGGAGGACACGGACGGGAAAGGATTCGACCAAAGAACCGAACGAGGTTCATGAGAAGTATTTAAATGGGGACGTGAGTCGGCGCGGGTTTCTGAAGTACCTTGGCATGGCGGGAGTTGCCGCCGACCTAGCCGTCCTGGACAGAGAGATTTACCCCCCCGCCTGTCGACGGAGGACATTCCTATTCTTTTTCCGAGTCTGTCCAGTTAGTTCGGAGTTCACAGACCGTTACCTTCATGATGGATCGATGGGCCTTTCAGTTTTGATGAACTCGTAAAAAGTCGCCAAAGCCGTCACCCCGGCGAAGGCCGGGGTCCAGAAGTGCTTAAAAACACTGGATTCCGGCCTCCGCCGGAATGACGAAAAACGAGGTTTTCGGACTTTTTACGAGTTCATCAGTTTTAGTTCTCAATTTTTTTATTTTGATGGGTTAAAGCGGTTCCACCATAAAATCACTGCTATTCCTCAGCCCCGATATAGGAATGATGGGTCTGCCCCGGTCGTCCGTTTTCACACCCTCGGGCCAGGCATAGCTGGGGGCCATTGCCTTATAGTAGCCCAGGTCATAGGGCAGGAGTTTCACCCGGAGCTTTCCATTGTCTCTGAGGAGCCTCGAGTTCAGGCCGAAATCCACTTCTCCCAGCTCCGTCAGGAGGATATACCTTGGGATCTCCCGTCCGCTCCCGTTCCTCCTGACCCGGGTTCCGATATCGATCACATCGGCCACATCCACGGGATGATCTTCATTCCAGAAGGTTTGAAGCGGGTGGCCCGCAACGTAAACATGATGATACTCCATGCCGATCTCCCGAAGCTTGTGGGCGATTTGGTTGATCGCATCCGGTCCGTCGTTGACCCCGCCCAGCAGGGGTGTGTTGGCGTAGACCGTTATTCCCAGGTTGTGCAGAGCCTTGAAGGGATCGATGTGGGCATCCGTGATTTCATCGGGATGGAGAAACTCTGTTTCGATTTCGAGCCTCAGAGGATTGACGGCGGTCAGACGGTTCAGGGCGCCCAGCTTGCCTAAAGCTCCTTTGGTGTAGATCTCCGGGGCATAGTTGAATTTCAGGCTGCGGAGCCGGACTGCATTGACGTGATGGATGTCCTGAAGGGTGCGGATGATGGGGCCGATCCTGTGAAGGGATTCCACGGCGTCTTTCCTGGAGAAGATCACCACATCCGTGATTTTTTCATCCTTTTTTATGTACTCCAGGTCCTTTTCATCTCCCTCCACGTCGATGCCGACGCGGGTTTCATGGAGCCGCACCAGGGTCGTCGAACCGGTCCCAACGATGGAAGGGGTGATTCTCTGGTCATCGAGTGCCTTGGCCTTGAGCGTCTCCATGTCCTGCGGATCCGCTTCTACCTCCTTTGCCTTGTGCGGCTCTCTTGCACCGAGGAAAAGGGATTCGTCGCCGATCCTTGCCATGTACCGCACATCGATGGTCCCTTCCGCGTTGACTCGAAGGTTGTCCGCCTTTTCAGAAGCCGGCGCAAAGCTCTTGTAATAATCCGGGTCGTAAGGGGTTCGGATCCATACGAATCGCTCATTGTCCTTGTCCTGCTCGACGGCCCACCCGCTGGAATACCAGTCCATTTTCCCGATCGGCGTTGACGTGGTTATTCTGGGCATGACCCGATCCGAGAGATGCGCGCGGAGGTAGGAGGATACATTCAGCCCCTCTGAAAAGGAGGTCCAATAAAGACTGTTGCCGTGGATGGGGTCGCACGGGATGAAAATGTAGTGCAGTTCCGCTCCTGCGCCCCGCAGCAAGCTGAAAAGCCTGGTCAGCTCCGGGCCTTTGTCGTTGCAGTCCTTGAGAAAAGGCGTCTGCACGTAAACGGACATGCCGTTTCGGACCAGGTTGGAAATGATATCCAGACTCCCCGGGGAGATCTCATCGGGATGGATGAAATGGGTGGCCACCTCGATTCGCTTTCCCTTCTGCTGTAGCTCCAGGTTTTTCATCTTAAGATAGTTGAGCCAGAAGCTGTTGTCCGCATAGAATAGGTGGGGATAATAGGAGACGGCCCGGGTGGCCATGCGAAGGGTCCGGACGTGGGGGACTTCCTTGAGCCCGTCAATGGCGGTCATCATGTTGGCTTTGTTCAGGAATGGATCCCCTCCGGTGATCAATACCTCCTTGATGGATGGAGTTCTCGCCACGTAGTCCACAGCCCTTTGCACGTCCTCGGGATTGGGGTTGGCCTCCTTTCGGGATTTCTTGTGCTTCCTGAAACAGAACCGGCAGTAAACCGGGCAGCTCATAGTGAGCAGGAAGATGACCCTGTTCCGGTACATCTGCTCCAGCAGACCGTCATGGAATTGACCGATCCATGTGTTGACATGGCCTACGGGGTCCAGTTCTTCGACGAAGGGCAGGTATTGGCAGGCGACATTTTGGGAGACCATGCTCTGACGAACGGTGTGCATGGAGAGTTTGACCGGGTAGGTTTCAAGGACCTCCTGTAAAGCGTTACGATCCTTGCCCGGCACGGCGATATTCGTCAAGTTCTCCAACTGGGCCACGTCTCGGATGGAAACACACCGGTCTCCGGGCGCCATTTTCTCCAGAACGGCCACAAGGAACATCTGGGGCAATGTAACGCCGTTGATCATAACGGGTTCCCTGTTGTAGCTGTTCGCATGGGCCAGTTGCCGCAGGAGTTCGGAAAAAAAGCCCTCGGGATCTTCATCATATCCCGCAGCCTTCAGGAGTTTCAAGAACCTGGTTTCGCCGTCCCCTTCTTGAATCACCCGGTAGAACGGCTCCCCCACGAGGGCTCTTTCCCCGAAGTACTCAAGAAAGTCGATGACGGTTTTCCCCACATCCGCGAGAAATATTTCTTGGTTCTGCTTTGAATTTGAAAACGTCACATTGAAAGCATGATGACCAAAATGCATACCTTTTTCCCTTCCTTTTGAATTTGGACCAGTTCCCGGCCGGAGAACGAGTAATCAGAAAAAATCAATGTGATGAAGTCTTTTATTTCACCCGAAGGCCCGGCTGCACGGACAAAGGGATTGTGCCGGAAACAGGACAAGGATTTCTCTATGCTTTGGAGTGTAAAACATCGCGCACAGGGGTGTCAAATCTCAAGAGGCTTATCCCCTGCGTTCATGCTCTCATAGTGAATGATTACGGTTTTCGGTCCCCGCAGATGACGGAGCATTCCGTGCACTGATCATTGCAGGGCTCTGCGTGGATCACCGTGCTGGAGCCGGGGAGCCCCTCTTTAATCTCCGCTTCAATCTCATCGCAGATCCGATGACAGACCTCCAGCGGAATATTCTTGCGCATGACCACGTGCAGGTCAATGTAACACGTATCTCCGGCCTGTCTTGTGCGCAATCGATGGTACCCCACCACTTCATGGTCATGCTTCATGATGCTTTTTCTGATCACCTCTTCGTCTTCCGCGGACAACCGTGTATCGATCAGCTTTGAAAAAGGTTTTCGAATCGTATCATAGCCTATTTTCAGAATGTAGAAGGCTACGGCGATCGCCAGGATAGGGTCGATGAGGCCAAGACCGGTGATGCGCAGCAAAACAAGGCCGATCAGCACGGCAAGGGCCGAGTAGACGTCCGCCCGGATGTTATTGGCGCCGGCTTCCAGTGCGGTGGAACGGGTTTGAAAGGCCACGTTTCTGAGATGACGGGAAAGCCAGAGGCTGACAAAGATAGAGACAACCATGACGGCCATGCCTGCCTCAGGCATCCGCACCTCGACATCCGACATGATCCGCCGGATCGAGGAATAAACAATGCTTATTCCTGCAATCCCGATGAGGATTCCCTGGCTCAATCCTGCGAAATCTTCCAGTTTGCCGTGGCCATAGGGATGGTCTTCATCCTCCTCCTTATCGGCCGCTCGAACGGCAAGGAGGATGATAAATCCGGAGAGCAGATCCAGCAAGCTGTCCGCAGCCTGGGCCAGAACACTGAGACTGTCGGTCAACCAGGCGACCGCCCCCTTGAACACAATCAACCCGATCACCACAGCGAGGAATAGCCGGGAAGCGCCTTTCTTAGATGAGAACATGGCTAGGTAAAGAGACAGATATTGGCATCTTTGGCGTATTTCAGAAACGCTTCGGCGGTCCAGACGGTCGCCCCTTCAATCAGCTTGCTTTCATCGATTTCCATCATGTCTACCGTCATTTTGCATGCGATGAGCTCAACCCCTTCCAACTGGGCCATTTCCTGGAGTTCCGCAAGGGTGGGGATATTCGCCTTGAATATTTTCTTCTTCATCATGGTGGTTGCGATGGAACTCATCCCCGGAATCGCTCCCATAACACCCGGGGGGAAAAACTTGGCTCGAGCGGCGCCTCCCTTAAGAACCATATTCAGGCCCATGAATGAGTAGAATATCTTGCTTTCCATGCCCTGGCGAGCCGCATTGATCCCCAGGACCAATGACGGATAGGCGCCATCAATGGTGTCCTTGACACAGATAAAGGCCGCTCTTTCTATTTGTCCCTCTTTCTTTTCTTTCATGGCATGATCCTCCATCTTTGTTCGCTACTTTATATTCACTTCAAGGCTTCGTCAACTCCCAAGGGTCGAGTGTTCAGAGTTCAGGAAAGATGAAATCTGCATGCACCGATTTCATTGCACGATTTTAACGACTTCAACGATTTGAACCCTTAGCCACGGCGAAGGCGGGTGAACCTTGGACCCAGAACGTTTGGATCTTGGCCCCTGAATACTGAACACTGAACACTGAACACTCAAAATACGGGGCTGTCAGGGTTATCCGGTTTGTATTTACAGGAAAAACAGCATCCAGGGGGTCCGGCAAGCTCACTTGCGCCAGTATTCGGGCATGAGAAGGACGATAACGGTGTAGATCTCGAGCCTTCCCAGGAGCATGCAAAACATGAGGACCCATTTTCCCAACAAAGGCAAGTGAAGATAGTTCTGCACTGGGCCTACGGAACCAAGTCCGGGGCCGACGTTGAAAATGCAGGCGGCCACGGAAGCAAAGGCTGAAATAACGTCCAGACCCAGGGCGGCCATGATCATGGTCGAGATCACGAAAATACCCAGGTAAAGAATAAAGAAGCCCCAGATGCTGCTCAGGATCTCTCCTGGAACAGCCTTGCCTCCCAGTTTGACGGTGGTGACCGCATGGGGGTGGATGATCCGAAAGATCTCCTGGTAGGCATGCTTGGCAAGGAGCATGACGCGCATGGTCTTCAGACCCCCGCCGGTAGAGCCGGCCATCCCCCCGAGGAACATGCAAAGAACCAGCACGTTGCGGGACAAAGAAGGCCATTGGTCGAAGTCTGCGGTCACGAAGCCCGTGGTGGTGATGATGGATGAAACTTGAAAGGCGGCATAGCGGAAAGCCTGCGAAAGAGAGGAATAGACGCTTCCATAGACATCAAGAGTGACAAGGACGATGAATATTCCCACCAGCGAAAGGAAGAGCCTGCATTCGGGATCCCTCCCGAAAACGGCCGCCTCACCCTTGAGTAGCCTGTAATGGAGGGAGAAGTTGATTCCTGCAAGGAGCATGAAAACAATGATGACGGCGTCAAAATAGGGGCTGTTGTAATGAGCGATGCTTGCGTTCTTAGGGGAAAACCCGCCCGTAGGCATGGTGCAGAACGTGTGGCATACGGCATCAAAGGCACCCATGCCTCCGGCAAGGAGAAGGGCGATCTGGAGCGCGGTGATGAGAATGTAAACTTTCCACAGTATTTTGGCCGTATCCGAGATCCGGGGCTTCAACTTGTCGACAACCGGACTGGGGATCTCCGCCTTGTAGAGTTGCATGCCGCCGATCCCCAGGAAGGGTAGGATGGCAATGGAAAGCACGATGATCCCCATCCCCCCCAGCCACTGGGTGACACTCCTCCACATCAGGATCCCGGGAGGAAGCTTTTCTATGTTGCTCAGGACCGAGGCGCCGGTGGTGGTAAAACCGGACAAAGACTCAAAGTAGGCATCCGTAAAATTGTCAAAGGCCCCGGACAGGAGAAAGGGAAGGGCGCCGGCCAGCCCTGCGGCGAGCCATCCCAGGGTCACGATCGCAACGCCGTCCCGATGGCTGAGATGGGTGATCTCTTCGCCCCGGGAGAGAAAAAAGATGACCAAGCCCAAGGCGCAGCAAAGCATGATGGAAAAGACAAGGGGCCTTGTGCTCGGATCGTTGTAGATCAGGGAGACCAGGAGAGGCAGGGACATGGAAAGTCCGAGAAAGCAAAGGAGAAGGCCGATCAGGCGAAAGACGCGTCGGATGTGCATCAGAAGTAATCCAGCTTCACGGTGAGAAGCTTTTCCAGCTTCGGCAATGCTTGATGAAGCGCAAGGATAATGAGACGGTCCTTGGGTTTAATGACGCTGTTTCCTGTGGGGATGATGATCTCTTCTCCCCGGATGATCGCCCCGACCAAAGCCCCCTTGGGGAACTTCACCTTGGCCAGCGGGACATTGACAATGTCGGACGTCTCAAGGGCTTCCGCTTCGATGGCTTCCGCATGTTCGCCTTTCAAGGGCGCCACGGAGATGATCCTTCCTCGCCGGATATATTGCAGAATCGCTCGCACCGCTGAGAGCCTGGAACTGACCACCGTGTCGATGCCGATGGCTGAAACCAGAGATATATAGCTTAGTTTGTTGATGCGGGTGATGGTTTTCTTAGCGCCCAGAGCCTTTGCCAGAAGGGAGATGAGAATGTTGTTTTCCTCGTCACCGGTCACGGCCACCATGAAATCCACGTCCTTGATATTTTCTTCCTGCAGGAGGTCCTTGTCCGTACCGTCGCCATGGATGACAATCGCCTTGTCGAGCTTTTCAGCCAGGGCCGCGCATTTGTGCGCGTCCCTTTCGATGATCTTCACAGGCATCTTTTCCCGTTCAAGGGCGGAAGCAAGCGCGCTGCCCGTCTCGCCTGCCCCGACAATAAAGACTCTTCTCCCTTCATTGGGTTCGAATTCAAAGAAACCGAATCCGTAAGGCATTGCATCGGACTTCACGACCAGGTAGACCAGGTCATTGGAACGGATGGTGTCTTCTCCGTGGGGAATGAACACCTGTTCGCCCCGCACGATGGCGCCCATGAGGACACGACCCTCCAACCCCTGGAAGGAGAGGATCTGGCGTCCTGCGTAAGGGGAATCCGGCTTGATCGTGATTCCTACCAGCTTGACCCGGCCGTCCTCAAAATCCACCACATCCGATGCGCCGGGCAGCATCATTAAATTCCGGATGGTTTCCACCATAACGGATTCCGGATTGATGATTCGATCCACGGCCAGAAGATCCCGGCTGAAAAGCTCTTTTTCTTTCAGGTACTCCGGGTTGCGGAGCCGGGCCACTTTGAGGATATAGGCATTGAGGTTTCTCGCAAGCAGGCAAGCGATCAGGTTGACCTCGTCGCTGTCCGTGGCGGCCACCAGCATGTCCGCTTCTTTGATGCCCGAGGTTTTCAGCATCTCCGGGCTGGTTCCGGAGCCGTGAAGGGCCTGGACGTCCAGGTTTTCGGTGATTCGCCTGATCTTTTCCGGGTCTTTGTCAATCACAAAGACGTCCTGGTTTTCCTCGGAAAGCTTTTCAGCGATCTGGTAACCTACCTCGCCGGCGCCGACGATGATAATCTTCATGAATTCACCCCGAAAAGATGCTCCATGAGCCACACCATGCCCTCAAAATGCAGGACAAATAAAGGGCAACCAGGAACGCGGGACTGTCTTAACCGAGAAGGGGGAAAAAGTCAATATTCGGACCCCTTTCTCCCATGAGACGGGAAATCCTGGTCCAGGAACCCAACAAGGTCCTTTCGCAAACCGTGTGCCCTGTTCCCTTTGCCCTATTTTTAATGGACAATGCCTTTGGGAGAATGATATTTTGTGTTTCCAAGTTTATTCATCAAACAATTTTGGAAAAACGGCCATCCAATGATTCAAGAAATGAACTTTGCCGGGGACGGCGAAAAACTCATTCATCATATCGACGGGTTTTCCAAGACAACGGTTCTGGTTCTCGGCGACATTATTATGGACGAATATATCTGGGGCGATGTGTCGCGCATCTCTCCCGAAGCTCCTGTGCCTGTGGTGGATGTGAGGCAGGAGACGAAAATGCTTGGCGGAGCCGCCAACGTGGTGAACAACATTGCTGCCTTAGGGGGCCGGGCCGTTCTCTGCGGTGTTGTGGGCAATGACGGCACCGGTGAGGAGATCATCCGAAAGATCCAAGAAATGGACCTGTCTTCAGGCGGCATTATCCGGATCTCCGGCAGGCCGACCACGATCAAGACAAGGATTGTTGCGCAGAGCCAGCAGGTGGTTCGTTTTGACCGCGAAAGCCGGAATCCGGTCGGCGAAGCGCATGTGAGCAAGCTGCTCTCTTTCATTGAAAGCGAAAAAGACCGCATTCACGCCGTCGTGGTTTCGGACTACGACAAGGGGGTCGTCTCGCCGGAGATCATGCAAGGTCTCAAAACGATCTGCCGTGGCTCAGGTGTGATCCTGGCGGTCGACCCCAAACCGAACCACTTTGATTACTATCGCGGGATCGATGTGATGACCCCGAACCATCACGAGGCAGGCGCGTTTTGCAGGACCCGCATCGTGGACAAGGAAAGCCTTGTTCATGCGGGCGCCAAAATGCTTGAAGAACTCGAATGTCGCGCCGTTCTCATCACCCAGGGAAAAGAAGGGATGACCCTTTTTGAAAAAAGCGGTGAGATTACCCATATTCCCACGGTGGCCCGGAAGGTGTTTGATGTGACCGGGGCAGGGGACACGGTGATCAGCGCTTTTTGCCTGGGCCTTGCGGCAGGCATGGATCTGAAATCAGCCGCGACGATCGCCAATTTTGCGGCGGGTATCGTGGTGGGGGAGGTGGGCACTTCGACGGTGAAAGCCGAAGAGCTCAAAAAGGTGATTCGCGAACGTCTGGGAATGAAGGCGGACCGACCATGAGCACGCCCGGGGAAGCGGATCCCGTAAAGCTGATCTGCAGCATCTTCTCGGCCGGAGAAGATTTGATCGAAACGGCGATGGGCAGCCTGGAGGAGATTTTCGGCTCTGTGGACTGGAAAAGCGCCCGGCTTTTTTTTGATCGGACCCGCTATTATGAAAAAGAAATGGGCTGGCCTTTGTTCCGCCGTTTCATTACGTTCACAGATCTGATCCGGCCTGAGTCGATCGTGGAGGTGAAACTGGGGACGAATGAACTCGAAAAAGCTTTTGTCCGGGAGGGTAAAAGATCGGTCAACATTGACCCTGGGTACATCTGCATGGAAAGGTTGGTTCTCGCTACGGGCAAGAATTATACCCACCGCCTTTACCTTTCAAGCGGCATTTACGCAGATCTGACGCTGGTGTTCCAAAAGGGGTGTTTCAGGCCTCTGCCGTGGACCTACCGGGATTACAGCGATGAGCGCTTGATCGAACAGTTCAATGAAATCCGGGAAAGGTACAAGACTCAACTTCGCAGAAAGGGGTGAAAGGACCTTGATCAAATCTATGACAGGCTATGGCCGCGGGGAGAGCACCGCAGCAGGGACAAGGTATGTTGCAGAGATCAAAACGGTCAACAACCGCTACAGGGATCTGATCGTAAGAGCGCCCAAAACGCTTCAAGCCGTGGAAGAGGATGTGAGGAAGCTCTTGTCTGAAAAGATCAAACGGGGCCGTGTAGAGACCGCCCTTCAGATGATCAGGGAAGGGGAAGAACCGGAATATGAACTGGAACTGAACCTTCCTCTGGTTCGCTCTTATATGCGTATCATGCACCGGCTCGCCGAGGAATTCGGGCTGGATGAAAGGACAAGGGCAGACGATCTCTGCCGGATGAAGGATGTGATCCTGATTAAAACCGAAGAGGTGGACCTGGAGCAGGCGAGGGCGGCTTTTTTTGAAGCCATCAGGCTTGCACTGGATTCCTGTGATCTCATGCGCACAAAAGAGGGGGAGGCCATTGAGCAGGATTTCTTGAAACGCATCGGTTTGATCGAGGATGCCATCCGGGATATTGAAGCAAGGGCGCCCTTGGTGGTGCAGGAGTACACCAAAAGGCTGCGTCAAAGGATTGAGCAGATGCTCCAGGGCGTGGACGTGGACGAAGCTCGCCTGATGCAGGAGGTGGCTGTTTTTGCCGACCGATCCGACATTACCGAAGAACTCGTGCGTGCCCGAAGCCATCTCGACCAATTTACAGGCGTCATGACCCAGGAGGATGGGGTGGGCCGAAAACTGGAATTTCTTTTGCAGGAATTGAACCGGGAAATAAACACCATGAGCGCAAAAGCCTCGGACTCTGCCATATCCTTGAAGACCGTGGAGATCAAAGCGGAATTGGAGAGACTCAGAGAACAGGTGCAAAACGTGGAATGAAATCCTCGGACCCCCATGCCCGGCACCGTCCGTACTGCATTTCAAAAAGCCAAAATGTTAGGACCATAGAAAGAGAGGGGATATGAGCGTCAAACTGATCAATATCGGGTTCGGGAATTCGGTGGTTTCAAGAAGGGTGGTGGCCATTATCTCGCCGAATGCCGCGCCGATCAAGCGTTTGCGCGACGAAGCCCGGGAGGAAAAAAGACTGATCGACGCCACCCAGGGCAGGAAGACAAGGTCCGTCATCATTACGGACAGCAACCATGTCATTCTTTCCGCGATCCAGTCCGAGACCATTGCCCAACGATTCAGCCCGGACTGCAAACTCAGCAAAGAAGATCTCGAAGCATGAGTGTATCCGGTTCAATTTTTGTCTTATCAGGCCCGTCCGGCTCCGGGAAATCCACCCTCATCCGGCACGTGAGAGAATCTTTTATCGCCCTTGCCTACAGCGTCTCTCACACCAGCAGAAAACCCAGGGGCGCGGAAATCAACGGTGTGGACTATCATTTCGTCAGCCGGGAGATTTTCACGGGGATGATCCAAAAGGGCGAGTTTGTGGAATGGGCCGAGGTTTACAAGGACTACTACGGTACATCGGTTTCAAGCCTAGAGGGGCCGACATCTCGAGGATTGGATGTCATGATGGATGTGGACGTCCGGGGCGCTGCGAACATCAAGGCCCGTTTTAAAGAGAGCATTCTCATTTATGTTCTTCCGCCGTCGCCGGAAGAACTCGCAAAGAGGCTGAGAAGCCGGGGCACGGACAGCGATGACGCGGTTCGTGCGAGGCTGGATAAGGCCGCCGAGGAAATCAGGAATTGCCGGTGGTACGACTATCTGATTTTCAACGAGGAGTTGATGCGCGCTGTGGACGAAATGAAATCCGTGATCGTTGCGGAACGGTGTCGTCGTTCCCGTCAACTTCCCAAAGCGCGCCGGATATTCGATCTGGATTAGAGCCCATAGGATTCACCACAGAGGACGTGGAGAAGAATTTTTTGGTTGTCGATAGACGAAAAAATAATCCCTCCTCGCCGTACTACTAATGTTCGATTTCTTGAAATTTTGTTAGGCCCATGACACGGCAGGCACTCAATGTATTGTTTATCCACAGATTTCACAGATTATATGGATTTTTAATTTTCCTAAAGAATCTGCGTTAATCTGCGTAATCTGCGGATACTATTTGTTTTGGTTGCGGCTACGCTGCGCTGTGCTCTCTGTGCCTGGTGAAAGATGAGGAGGCATCTTATCGAGGATGACCGCATAAAAAACCCGCTCGTGATCCCGGGCTTTCATGCCGTCAAGGAGAGCCTTCTCGATCCGGCCAATACAGTCCATGAAATCTGGATCGGGGAGGGGAAAAGAGGCGCTCGGCCGGATGAAGTGCTTCGCCTTGCAAAGGAGAAGAGCGTCCGCGTATTCATCAAAAAGCAGGTTGACATAGAACGCCTCGCCCCGGGTGTCCATCACCAGGGCATTTTGGCCTTTGCTGCAGAATTTGCCTATCTTGATCTTGAAGAGCTCGTGCGCCGTGCTTCGGGTGGCCCGGGCTTTCGCCTGATTCTCGCAGCCGACCACATCACCGACGAGGGAAATCTAGGCGCCCTCATGAGAACAGCCGCTTTTTTCGGCATCCAGGGCCTGATCCTGCCCAGGGACCGCTCCGCACAGGTTACAGGCAAGGTGCTGAAACGAACTTCAGGAGCTTTTGTTCGCCTGCCCGTGGCTCAGGTCGTCAATCTTCGAAGGGCTCTTGACACCTTGCGAAACAGGGGTTTCTGGATCATCGGGGCGGCGGGTGAAGGCCCGGAGACCATCTACGAGTTTGACTGGAAGAGAGATACGGTTTTGGTCCTGGGAAGTGAAAGCAAGGGGCTCAGCCGGTCGGTGCGAGAAGGATGCGATCAGCTCGTCCGGATTCCGGGGCAGGGCACTGTGGAATCGCTCAATGTGTCGGTTGCAGGCGGCATCGTTCTTGGGGAAATCAGTCGCCGGCGGCAAGGGGGAAGTGCCTGAGGGCGCCTGCGGCCACAAGGGCCTTAACGAGGGCGCACAGGGGAAGTCCGACCACGTTGGTGTAGGAACCCGATATTCGTTCTACCATGAACGATCCCAGTCCCTGAATGGCATAACTCCCGGCCTTGCCGAAGGGTTCGCCTGAGGCTACGTATCCTCGGATTTCTTCCTCGCTCAGCGCTTTCATTTTCACCCGAGTCACGACGGCTTCGGCGTGAGCCCGTTGTCCGGCAGGGTCCAGGAGACAAAAACCGGTCACCACTTCATGCTCCTTTCCGCTCAGGCGAAGGAGCATGGCACGGGCTTCATCCCCGTTCTTCGGTTTGCCGAGAACGACCGGGTCCAGGACAACCATCGTATCCGCGCCCAGCACCCAGTTGCCCCTGGAACTATCGAGAATGGAGCGTGCCTTTTTTTCGGCCAGCATGCAGACGTTCCGTTCAGGGGGACCTTCTCCGGCACGCTCTTCGACGGCGCTTGAAAAGGAGCGAAAAGGCAACCTGATTTGCTTGAGGAGCCTTTTGCGTCGAGGGGAAGAAGATGCAAGGAGCAGGGGCGATTCCCGACTGATCAAGCTTGAGCTCACGGCCTATCCCTCAATTTGAAGAGGGTTTTTGCGTTTCTTGAGGTCGCATCCGCGAGAGCCTGGAAATCCATCCCCCTGAGACGAGCGATCTCCAGGGCCGTGTACTTCACAAAGGCCGGTTCGTTGCGCCTCCCTCGGTAGGGAGCAGGAGACAGGAACGGGGCGTCCGTTTCCACCAGGAGACGTTCCAGGGGGATTTTGGCGGCCACTTCTTGCACAAGGAGGGCTTTCTTGTAAGTCACGGTGCCCGGGATTGAAATGTAGAACCCAAGGTCCATGAAAAAACCGGCCATTTCATAATCCCCTGAAAAGCAATGAATGACTCCCCCTGAAGGGACCCTGTTTTCCCTCAGCATTTTGATGAGTTGCTCATGGGCGTCCCGATCGTGGATGATCACCGGCAGACCCATATTCCCGGCCATGTCGAGCTGCTTTTGAAAGATCTCGATTTGACGCTGAGGCGGGGAAAGGCAACGGAAAAAATCCAGCCCGATCTCTCCCCAGCCCACGACCTTTGGAGATCCGGCCAGCTTGGCCAGATCCCTTAAAGCTTGGGCATCGACTTCCCCGGCATTGTGGGGGTGATATCCCACAGCCGCATGGATAAAATCATTTTTTTCTGCTATTTCAATGGCTTTTCGAGAACTGGGCCCATCCGTGCCGATCGTAATGATTTGCCCGACGCCTTCTTCCATGGCTCTTGCCAAAACCGCTTTGCGGTCTTTTTCAAATTCCTCCATGTCCAGGTGAGCATGGGTATCGATGAGCATCTTGATGCTTGCAACCTCTCAATATATCAGCAAAATTTCCCGCCAATCCTAGGGGATTTTTCAGCAGTTTGCAAACAAATACCTTGCAAAATTCATAAAATTCTCTAAAATAATGAAATTGAGTTATTCATCCTGGTGGAGTTTTTTGACTCATGACTGTAGGCGCAAAAACCGAGGAGCGGATTGTTATTGTCGACAAGTCGCTGGAAGAGCAGCTGCGCTTCCAAAAAAAACTCAATCATATCAACAATCGGATCCACGCCGCAAAAGACACCAATGATATCCTTCTCAACCTTCAACACGAGATTTTAAGCCTTTTCGATGCCGACAGGATTACCATTTACATGGTGGACGGCATCAAGAAACAGATCGTTTCCAAGTTCAAAACAGGCAGCGAACTGGCTGAAATCCGCGTCCCCCTGGGTAGCGGCAGCATATCGGGCTACTGTGCGGCCTCCGGAAGATTGATCAATATTGCAAACGCCTATGATGAAAGGGAACTCAAGACGATCCATCCGGATCTCACCTTTGATAAGAGCTGGGATGAGAAAACCGGGTACAAAACAACGCAGGTCCTTGCCGCCCCTGTTTCATACAACAAATATCTCCTTGGTGTGATTCAGCTTATCAACAAGAAATCCGGACGGCCTTTCAAGGCCGAAGATCATGCCTCGGTCCAGGAAATCTCCAAGGTTCTCGGGATTGCTTTTTTCAACAACCAGAAGGCCGCTCAAAAAAGAAGGCCCACCAAGTTTGATTACCTGATCGCCAACAGCATCATTACCGAAAGAGATCTGGAGACGGTGATTTCCAATGCCAGGAAATCCAAGAAGCCGGTGGAAAACGTGCTCATGACCGACCTTCAGGTTTCTAAGAACGACATCGGCAAGTCTCTGGCAGCTTATTACAAGACCCGGTTTGTCCCCTATGACGAGAAAATGGTTATCCCGGGAGAGGTGTTGAAGGGATTGCGAGCCAGTTTTCTCAAGAACAATGTCTTTGTTCCCGTTTCCCAGAACGGGGCCAAGGTTGTCGTTGCCATGGAGAACCCCGACTACCTTCCTGCCAGGGACACGATCCGAAGACTGATTCCCGGCAAGGATTTCGAGTATTGCGTGGCTCTCAAAGAAGACATTTTCAGGATGATCGACCTGTTCTTTGACGTGAAGCGCTCGGGTCTCATGGAAGAGGGGGGAAGCATTGAAGACATCCTGGGACAACTGGAGCCGAGTGATGATGAGGCGGTGGATGATGCGGAGAGATTCAGCGAGGAGGACAGCGCCATTGTCCAGCTCGTGAACAAGATGATCGTGGATGCCTTCAACCGCAATGCCTCCGATATTCATATCGAGCCGCGGCACGGGAAACAGAACGCACACATCCGTTTCAGGATAGACGGGGCCTGCCAGCTTTACCAGACGATCCCGTACACGTACAAAAGGGCGATGGTCTCCAGGCTCAAGATCATGTCGGACCTGGATATCTCCGAGAGACGCCTGCCCCAGGACGGCAAGATCAAATTCAAGAAGTATGCCCCCCTTGACATCGAGCTTCGGGTGGCCAGCATTCCCACCGCCGGTGGAAACGAGGACGTGGTGCTTCGGCTTCTGGCAGGCGGCGAGCCCATCCCCCTTGAAAAGATGGCCATGAGTGAAAGGAATTTTAGGGTTTTCGTGGAAATGATCACGAAGCCTTACGGCATTGTGCTTGTGGTGGGGCCCACCGGAAGCGGTAAAACCACAACCCTCCATGCTGCTTTACATTTCATCAACAAGCCTGAAACCAAAATATGGACAGCGGAAGACCCCGTGGAGATCACGCAGGAAGGGCTTCGCCAGGTCCAGGTCCACCCTAAGATCGGGTTCGATTTTGCGACGGCCATGAGAGCCTTTCTGCGGGCCGACCCGGACGTGATCATGGTGGGCGAAATGCGCGACCATGAGACCGTAACCACAGGTATCGAGGCGTCCCTCACCGGCCATTTGGTTTTCAGCACCCTTCATACCAACAGCGCACCCGAGACCATCACCCGTCTCCTGGACATGGGAATGGATCCCTTTAACTTTGCCGACGCCCTCCTCGGCGTCCTGGCCCAGCGACTGGTTCGAACCCTTTGCTCGGATTGTAAAGAGAAATACCACCCTACCACAGATGAGTTTGAAACCCAGGTGCGAGCCTATGACGGGAATTTCGATACCCTGGGAATCACGTACAACAGGGACCTCGTGCTTTGCAGACCCAAGGGATGCACCCGATGCGGGAATACGGGATACCGGGGAAGAACGGGCATTCACGAGATCCTGGTGGGGTCGGACGCCCTCAAATCGCTGGTTCAGAGCCGGGCACGAATGGAAGAGATCAGAGCTCAAGCAGTGAAGGACGGAATGACCACTCTGATGCAGGACGGAATCCGCAAAATCTTTCTGGGGGTTACAGACCTGATCCAGGTCAGAAAGGTGTGTATTAAATAGGCGCTCCCTTGTACCGTGCACCCTGCGCCGTGTGCCGTGTGCCTTCCCTCATTTGTCCGTTTCGGATTCCCGGCTGTCCAGTGAAACCCGTGGTTGAGAATCCATCATCTTTTCCATGATAAGCTCTCCCAGATTCGATGTAGCCTGATTCTGTTTTTTCACGTAGCTTCTGTGGAGTTCTTTTTCAGAGCTTTCTTCCAGCTTTCGAATGGAAAGCCCGATCTTTTTCTCTTTTTGAGATACGTGAACCACTTCGGCCTGAACTTCATCGTTTGCGTGAAATCCGTCCAGAGGATTGCTTTCTTTGTCCTCAGGCAACTGGGATATATGAATAAGCCCTTCTATCCCGGCTTCCAGTTCTACAAAGACGCCGAAATCGGTGACGCTCTTCACAATACCGCTCACTCGGTCGCCACGTCGATATTTCTCAGGGATCAGATCCCAGGGATCGGACGTCAACTGCTTGATTCCCAGTGAAAAGCGCTCGTTTTCCTTATCGATATCCAGGATCACGGCCTGCACCTGATCTCCTTTCTTGTAAAGCTCCGAAGGGTGGTTGATCTTTTGGGTCCACGAGATATCCGATATGTGAACAAGACCGTCGATGCCTTGATCAATGCCGATAAAAAGGCCGAAGTTGCTGATATTTTTTATCTTGCCTTCGATGATGGCCCCCACGGGATACTTCTCGGCAATCGTCTCCCAGGGATTGGGCTCCAGCCGCTTTATGCTCAGGGATATCCGCTTTTTCGCAACATCAACACTCAAGACCAGGGCTTCGATAACATCCCCGACGCTCAATACTTGGGAAGGGTGCCTGACCTTTCCGGTCCAGGACATCTCGGAGACCTGTATCAAACCCTCAATCCCCTCTTCCAGTTCCACAAACGCCCCATAATCGACCAGGCTCAAGACCTTGCCCTTGACCCTACTCTGGACGGGATATTTATCGGAAACTTCATCCCATGGGTCGGAATTCAACTGCTTGAGGCCCAGGGACACTCTCTCTTTTTCTCGATCAAACTTAAGGACCTTAACGGTGATTTCGTCACCGACCTTGTACAAAGCAGAAGGATGACTGACCCTGCCCCAGGACATATCCGTGACGTGAAGAAGGCCCACGATCCCGCCCAGATCCACAAAAAGCCCGTAGTCCTTGATATTCGTCACAATCCCCGGTAGGATCGCATCCTTCTTGAGGTTTTCAAGGGTTTTTTCCCGGAGCGCCTTGACCTCCGCCTCCAAGGCGGCCCGACGGGACAGGACAATATTTTCCTGGCTCTTTTCGTATTTTACGACCCTGAAATCATGCTCGGTTCCCACCAGGGTGCTCAAATCCCTGATGGGTCTCATGTCGGCCTGAGAGCCCGGCAAGAAGGCCCGCAAGCCGATATCGACGGAAAGCCCTCCTTTTACCAGGGAGACGATTTTGCCCCGAATGGTCTCCTGCTTTTTGAAGGCTTCCTCAACATCATCCCATACCTTGGCTCTTCCGGCTTTTTCTTTGGAGAGGATGATGCGACCATCTTTGTTTTCTTTGCGCACCAAGAGGACGTCCACCTTGTCTCCCACTTTGGCTGTCAACTTGCCATCCAGATTCAGAAACTCCGAACTTCGAATCTGCCCTTCGGATTTGTAACCGATATCAACCAGGATGAATTCTTCGTCAATCTGAACGATTTCTCCCCTGACAACTTTACCCTCCTGGATGGTCTGCAAGCTCGCTTCGTATAATTCCATAAAACTCCGCTCGTCTTGCATGGGCTCCTCGGGTTTAGGGAAAGCTTCTTTTGCGTTTTTGGGGGGAATCTGAGGGCCGTCCTCAAAGGTCGGCTCAAGGTTTTCTACCTTCTTGTCCTGTGCTTTTTTCATCAATCTCAATACTCCAGTGGATTTTCATGGTTTCGAGTCCGGGGGCGTTACCGGCTGCAAGTGCGCCTATTGGGCAGAACGAAATGAGCCCACCCACAGGGTGAGCTCCCATGAATAATCACCATACTAACCTTTTTTTTTCTAAAATCAAGTTATATTTAAAAGTCTCGGAAATTCTTCAACATGGCGGAAGCAAACCCAATACACCCTTCCTTGATGTTCCGGGTTCTCCGCGGACTTCTATTTCGGTTTCCTATGCACCTTGCGCCTTGGCCTGTGGACCCCTATAGACTAATCACTTTGTCCGCCAATTGCATGGCCGTCACAATATCCAGCATATTGGTCGTTTCCCCGACCTGCTTTTTGTCGAGAAGATTGAAGTGGTTCAAACAGGTGCCGCAAACCAAAATGGTGAGGCCTTCTTTTGCATAGCCCTGCAGCACTTCAAGCACCTCTGAACCTTCTATGGTCAGCTTCACCCCGTTGTTGACAAGAACCAGACGCCACAGTTCATCGCCCATCTCTTTTAGGGTCTTGATGAAGCTGACGGCCAGTTTTTTGCCCAGCTCATCGTCGCCGAATCCCATTCGGTCGGTGGCGATCATGACCATGATTTTTTTCTTTTCCGGAGCAGGCTGAGACACAACCGGATGTCCGGATGCGGCCGCTCCTGTCTCCCGTTTGCCGATGATATGGAAATCCGATCCCTTTTGCTCTACCAAGACTTCGAATTTCCGGCTTCCCAGGAAGCGCAAGACATTTTCCTTCGAGGCCGGATTATCAACAACGACACTGATTTCAGAAGGATTTTCCTCTTCAATCATCTGCTTGGTTTGCAACACCGGGGCAGGGCAGGCCAGCCCGCGGCAATCCAATGCTGCTGTCATATAAACGCTCCTTTCATTCACCGCAGAGCACGCAAAGCCCACAGAGAGTGTTTGTAGTGAAACATGCAAAGTCAATCAGTCAATAAAAGTTCCAAAAATTTTCATTCCTCTGCGATCTCCGCGATCTTTGCGGTGAGGCTTTTATTCCACGACGATCCTCTCCTTGGGTTCGGCGATGACTTCGCCGACCATGGATGCTTCGTGTATTCCTTTTGCTTTTAAATCCCTCAACAAGTTCTGCGCTTCCTTGGGGGCGACAGAAATCAGCAAACCGCCCGAAGTCTGCGGATCAAAAAGCACATCTTGAAGGATGCGGTCAACCGTTGGCGCAAAATCCACCATGGAGAGCCTGAAGTCCCTGTTTCTGTAAGCGCCTGCAGGGACCAATCCCATGGCCGCATACTCCAAGGTTTCCGGGAAAACAGGCACACCCAAAGCTGTAATCCGAACCCCGCAACCGGAACCCACCACCATTTCCGAGAGATGACCAAGGAACCCAAAACCGGTGATGTCCGTGCAAGCATGCACAGGGTAATCCGACATTACTTCTGCCGCGTTCTTATTTAAGGCGGCCATGCTCTCGGTGACTTGAGCGATGATCGTCTTTGAGGCCAGGCCCCCTTTGATCGCCGTGGCGATGATCCCTGTTCCGAGAGGCTTGGTGAGAATCAAGCGATCTCCGGGTGTTAGGTTTTTTTTGGTCAGAACCCGGTCCGGATGAATGAAGCCGGTGACGGAGAGACCGTACTTGAGTTCCGTATCCTCCACCGTGTGCCCCCCCACAAGGACCACACCCGCCTCCCGCATCTTGTCCAGACCCCCTTCAATGATTCTTCGAAGAACAGAAATGTCCATGTCTCTAGCCGGAAAGGCGACAAGATTCATGGCCGTCTTCGGGATTCCTCCCATGGCATACACATCGCTCAGCGCATTGGCCGCGGCGATCTGGCCGAAAGAGAAAGGGTCATCCACGATCGGGGTAAAGAAATCCACGGTCTGGATGAGAGCAAGGTCATCGGAGACCTTGTAAACCCCCGCATCGTCGGCCCGGTCAAGACCGATGAGGAGGTTGGAATCCGTAGGCAGGTCGAGCCCGCAGAGCGCTTTGTCCAGGTCCCCTGGCGCCAGCTTTGAAGCTCAGCCGGCTCCCTTCACCGTCTCTGTGAGGCGGGGTGTCTTTGTTTCAGCCATCCTTTGTCTCCTTGAAGCTCAAATGATATATCCAAAATAGGTCAGATGGGCCTTTATTTCAAACTGGAAATTCCGATAAGATAGGTCGATAGCCAAGGAAAAAACCATTGGCAGGAGATGGGTCCGGCAGAGTCCGGCAAGGATGGAGCACCCGGGCATTGGGTTTACCGGATGGGCTTGGGGAGTTCCGGGAGTTTTGATGAAGCCAGGAGAAAATCGACAAAGGCTTTGCATAAAGGGGAGGCGGTCCTTCTTCGGTCTTTGATGAGATAGAATCGGCGGGACATCACAAGGTCTTTTACCCTCAGGGGTTTGAGGATTCCGGCCTTGATTTCCGTATCCAAAGCCAGAGACGAGAGAATCGAAACCCCGAGGCCCGCCTTGATCCCCTCCTTCACGGCCGTGGAGGTCCCAAAACGGGCAACCACATGAAACGAATCAATTCCTCCAACTCCGGCGTCCTGGAGAAACGCTTCAACCCTTTGCAGTGTTCCCGATCCCGGCTCCCTCGCGATGTAGGGCTCCTTGGACAATTCCTTCAGGGTCACCGTTTTTCTGCCCGCCCAGGGATGGGACGCCGGCACGGCAAGCACCAACTCATCCCTCCAGAGTTCATGGAGGATGAGGGATTTGCTCGAGCTCTTTGATCCGATCACCCCGAGCTCGAAGCGGCCTTCCAGAACCCGGGTTTCGATTTCATAGGAATCACCGATGGTGAGGAACACCGTCACATGAGGATATTTTTCACCGAAACGACCGATGAGGTTCGGAAGGATGTATTCGCCGGGGATGGTGCTGCAACCGAGATGGATCGTGCCTTTTCTGACACCGAGGAAGTCCTCCAGTTCCATGGAAACCCTGCGCTTCATTTCCAGAAGGCAAAGGGCGTGCTCGTAAAGGAGTTCGCCCAGTTTGGTGGCGACAACCTCTCTTCCCAGTCGGTCCAGCAATCTCGCTCCCACAGCGTTTTCGAGGTTCGCAATTCGTTCGCTCACCGAAGCCTGGGCAAGATGCACCGCCTCGCCTGCTTTTGAGAAGCTGCCCAGCTCCACGACCTTCTGAAAAATCTCCAACTGACGGAGATCGAAATCAATTTGGGATTCCGGCTGCCCTGAAGCTTTTTTCAACGAGGTGCCCACCTGATTCACCACGAAAGCACGAAAAAGAATCCTTGGCTTTTTTTCTTCATATCTTCCCGCTTTGGTGTCTTCGTGTTTGCAATGGCTTCTTTCTTCCTTGCAGGTGTGAAAGCCCTTCGGCGGAGCCTTAGGATCTGTAAAGAAATAACCTTAACAAATGCTTTATGAACCGTTCGCCCTGATGTATCAAAGCCTGTCCTGAGCCTGTCGAAGGGGGTGAATCATCCGTTCATACTTCGATACATCGGCATGAAGGGATAGGATCAAGAAAGTGTCCAGGTTATTTCCTAACAAGCCCTTCCAGCCTCCGAATGGGAAGAAGCCGCTAAGACCGAGGGGCGTCTTGCATTTTGAGAATATCCTTCAAAGAGGTTTCCTTGAAATGCTTCATCATGAGGTTCAAGGCTTTTCCCCAAACCGGTCTTACAGGACAGGTGTCGGTATTTTCGCAGATGTTCGGGTTTTTGAGGCAGTCCGCAAAGGTGAATTTCGATTCCAGAAGATCGAGAAGCTCCCAGATGCTGATTTTTTCCGGGGCACTGGCAAGCATGTGCCCGCCCCTCGGCCCTCTCACGCTCGTGATCAATTTGGCTTTCTTGAGAGGAATCACAAGTTGCTCCAAATACTTGATGGGAATGTTCTGGTTCTTGGAGATCTGAGACATGCTGATAGGCCCATAGCCGTAATGCCTGGTGAGCTCAAGCATAAGCCGTGTTCCGTAACGTCCTCGGGTGGATAGTTTCATAAAGCCTCGTTCCTTTATGTCAACGCGAATGATCCAGGAAGATGCCGATTCTCTATCGTCCCTTTCGCAAAGGTCTCCTGCCGCCGCAGGTCATGAGAGCGCTTGACGCAATGAATAAACACACTATGTAAGTATGGTTCAAATGTCAAGCCTTTTAGCGCTCTCTCAGGACATTGACAAAAGGGGGCGAATGCGTTAGCTCTTGACAGGAAAAAAGCATAGGGGCATGGGTCATCATGAAAGAGCGATACAAACACGGCGAAGGATGTGTCAAGATATGCGGTGGGGTTGATGTCCCCACGAAAGAGGAGGTGAGCGCGCTCCGTGCCATGCGCCGGATTAAAGAGAGGGTGAGGGATCTCAGGACCAGGCTTTCTGCTATCTCATCCGGCACGGTTGTTGAAAACCCCGGCGAAAGGCAGAGGCTTGAGCGTGAGATGCAAAGGCTCAAGTCGGAGTGGGAAAGCTGGGGGCAAGAACGGGAGAAAGCGGCCCATGAGAGAATGGTCTTGTTGGGGCATGAGGAACCCTTTCCTCCCGACTAGCGGCATAACGTTGTCAGGAAACCTGGCCTGCGATTGACTTTCCGATACCAGGAGCGCTATCTTGATCGCAAACGACATGCCCTGGAATTTTTTTATCCACAGAAAAAGGGGGGATTTGAGATGAAATCGCGGTTTATCATTCATCTTGTCGGGTTTTTTCTCTTTTTG
>Ga0209498_1000471_pt1 | contig 24733 bp, 24 predicted proteins | sample WalLakDeSediment_FD_184131 | JGI IMG/M metagenome (GOLD analysis project Ga0209498, IMG submission 184131) | Lake sediment microbial communities from Walker lake, Nevada to study Microbial Dark Matter (Phase II) - Walker Lake 11/02/13 Deep... | ecosystem: Environmental > Aquatic > Freshwater >...
AATATCCACCCCGCTCTTTTGCCTTCTTTTCCCGGGTTGGACGGGCAAAAGCAGGCTGCTGACTATGGCGTGAAAATATCAGGCTGCAGTGTGCATTTTGTGGACGAAAAAATGGATCATGGCCCCATCATTATTCAGGCGGCTGTGCCTGCTTTTTCAGAAGACGATCCTGCTTCCCTTGGCAGCCGGATACTTGCCCTTGAACACCGCATATATCCCCAGGCAATCCAGTGGCTGGCTCAGAACAGGCTTAAAGGCACGGGCCGCAAGGTTGAAATTGACAACCCTCCTGAACCAGCGCTTCATGGTGAAGGCAAAGACGCGGCCCTTATAAATCCTGGATTGGAAAAGGGTTTTTGATCGTGGGTGGTCTGTGCAGCTTTTTTAGGGCCCAAGACAGGGTGATTCTATGTTTAAGGAATTTATAAGAAGCTGAAATGATTAATATAGGCAGTGGCGGAGGGAGAGAGATTCGAACTCCCGGACCCGTGAGGGTCAACGGTTTTCAAGACCGCCGCCTTAAACCACTCGGCCATCCCTCCACGTTATTATGAATGCCTTGACAGAACGCATGGATGGTTGCGCGCTTCACGGCTCCAAACTTTATTTTATACCCTATGATAAAAATGTCTGTCAAGAAATGTTAAAGACAGATCCCCATGAAAAAATCAAAACCGAATGAGTAGATATTCCCAAAACAAATTTGACGCTCTGGCCCTTTTTTCCGGAGGTCTGGATTCCATTCTGGCCATAAAGGTCATTCAGGATCAGGGACTTAGGGTGTTGGGACTGCACTTTGTTTCCCCGTTTTTCGGTCATCCTGACAAACTTGAATATTGGGAGCAAAACTATGGCATCCCTTTGATTGACGTGGACATTTCCACTCAATTTGTAAATATGCTTTGCAGGGGACCAAGGTATGGAATAGGAAAAATACTCAACCCATGCGTTGATTGCAAGATACTCATGCTCTCCAGGGCAAAGGATATGCTCAAGGATTTTGGTGCCGGTTTTATTGTGTCCGGTGAAGTACTCGGCCAGAGACCCATGTCACAGAGACTTGACGCCCTGCATATCATCAAACGCGATTCTGAGGTCAAAGATATCCTGGTCAGATCTCTTTCAGCCAGACATCTGCCTCCAACGGATCCGGAAAAAAAAGGCTTTATCAAAAGGGAAATGCTGGGCTCCATATCCGGGCGGGGAAGAAAAGATCAGCTTGAACTGGCAGCAAAATACAATATCAGACCCATTCCAACACCGTCTGGAGGTTGCCTGCTCACTGAAAAAGAGTCTGCCAAAAGATATCTTCCTCTGCTCAGCCACAAGCAAAATCCTGAGCCGGGCGACTTTGAACTGGCCAACATCGGAAGGCAGTTCTGGAAAAATGGTCACTGGCTTTGCATAGGCCGCAACAAAGATGACAACACAAGGCTCAGGAAACTGGCAGGGAAAAACGACTACCTTATTAATCTTGTTTTTTTCCCCGGGCCCCTTGGACTTGGAAGACCCGTGATTAATACTCAATGGCCTCTGAATATAGTTGAGAGCGCCTGCCAGATGGTCAGCAGATTTTCACCCAAAGCCAGACAGTCCAGCAGACAGGTTGACGTTATGGTGGAACAAGGGGAAAAAAGCAGAGAAATTATGGTCGTGCCGGGACAATCTGAGCAGTCCATTCAATGGGAAGAACCAGTGTGGGACAGTGAAGCAGCAAAAAAACTTATTACAGCTGATCAACATCATAAAATCATGTCATGGCTGAAATAAATGGAAATTATCCTTAATCTGGGATTGCTCGCTTTGAGCGCACTGGCCCTATGGTCTGGAGCGATCTGGATCGTAGACAACGCGGCAAAAATCGCCAGAAAGTTCAATCTGTCGGAACTGACTATCGGACTTACCATTGTAGCCCTGGGCACTTCACTGCCTGAATTCGTGGTCACTGTTACTGCCGCATTCAGGGGCATGGGCGACATTGCCCTGTCCAACGTCATCGGCTCCAATATCTTCAACCTGGGAATCATTCTGGGAACAGTCGCCCTGATAAGCCCCATTGCCTGCAGTAAAACCCTTATCCAGAGAGACGGGTTTTTTCTTTTCTTTCTTACCCTGGCCGTTCTGATCATGATGCTTGACATGAGGATCAGCAGGTTATCTGGATTTTTACTGATCTTTGTGTTTGTTTCTTATAACTTCCTGATTTTTTTCCGCGGAGCAAGAATCAGCGTAGAATTGAACATCAGCCAGGATAAAAAAGCAAAGGCAATGGATTTTCTGAAGTTAGGCGCCGGATTTGCCATGATTGCCCTGGGCGGGCATTTCATGGTTGACGGAGCAAGAGCCCTTGCGGAAATACTGGGAATAAGTCAATGGATCATTGGAGTAACCATTGTCGCTGCCGGAACATCCCTGCCTGAGCTGGTCACCTGTCTGGTGGCGGCATTAAAGGGTAAAAATGAAATGCTCCTGGGAAACCTCATAGGCAGCGACATATTTAATTTTGCCGGGGTCCTGGGCTTGACCTGTCTCTTGAATCCCATCACTGTTTCCCAGTCCGCAATCCCCAGCATGCTGACCCTGTTGGGAATGATAGCCATAGTGCTTATTTTTATGAGGACAGGGTTCAAGTTGGGACGCGTGGAAGGATTGTCTCTGATATTTATAAGCCTTGCGCGCTGGGCTTTAGACTTCCAGGCTTTTTAACTTGTATTAATCCATGGAAATCTCAGCTAACAAACCAGATATACAGGAGATTATCAGAATGCAGATCCCTCAGGGAACATATTATTACCCAAACCCCAAAAACAAAAAAGAAAGAATGTATGTCAGGTATAATCAGGGGGTCATTGAGTTCAGATTGTGGAACCAGGATCACCCGCATATATGGGATAAACACGGCTGGATTGACATGGACATTATCAGAAGGGCAGTAAAGCTTTACGAAAATACCAGCCAGAATCCCCTGGAGCTTTATGATCTTGAAGTGGCCAGAGCTTTGCTCAAGAATCAGTGAGCTTGGCCTGGAAGCCTGATCTAGCGCCCACTCTCAGGTAACCCTGCTGGCGAGATTTTTCCCCATTATCAGCTTTGCCTGGTCAATTTGACTGACAAACAGGGCAGATACTTGAAGTGCGCCCGGCAACCCTGCAGGTTTTGATAATTGTTTGGCACTTGGGACAGCATTGTCCCTTTTTTCCATAAACCAGAAACTTGTCCTGGAACATTCCCGAGTAACCAAGGGCGTTTCGATAATTCCGGAAAGAGCTTCCTCCGGCATCAATAGCCTGAAGCAACACATCTTTAAGGCTTTGATAAAGGGCCTGAAGCTCATCAAAGGATAATTTGCCGGCTGGAGTCTCAGGATGAATCCCGGCCATGAAAAGCGATTCATCAGCATAAATATTGCCTATGCCGGCGATAATTTTCTGATCCAAAAGCAGGGCTTTGATTCTGGTTTTTTTACTGCTGAAGATACGTACGAATTCATCCAAAGAAAGCTGCAGAGGTTCAGGACCAAGCCCGGCAAAAAACTTCCATGATTTCAGCTCATCTGAGTTAAACAGGGCACAATAGCCAAACTTTCGCTGGTCCTCAAAAAATATGGATTCTCCATTATCAAGGTGGAAAATAATATGGGTGTGTTTGTCTGGACAGGCATCTGTGCAAGGTATCCAGACCTTTCCGGTCATTTTAAGATGAAAGACCAGGTGGGATGAGCCGGAAAGATCAAGTATGAGCAGCTTTGCCCTTCTCCAGACTCTGGTGATCCTTTGGCAGACTATATTTTTCTGGAAAAGGTCAGGGTCGCCACGAATGATTTTCTTGTAGCATAGTGTCGAACCAGTGATCATCCTGTCTTGAACCAGAAGCTTCAGTCCCCTGGCAATGGTTTCAACTTCAGGCAGCTCAGGCAAAATCAATTCCCCGGGAATATGGACAGTTACTAATTGAGGACATGCTGAGCCTGATTCAAGAGATAATCAAAATGAAATCTCAAACACTTCCAGCCTGCCATTGCGCAATACTTCAAGCCTGAATTCATGATCATCCTCCAAAGCCTCAACAGCGGCCGCGTGCAGGTCAGCCAGGGATGAAACTTCTTTTTCATTCGCCCGGACAATCTGGTCACCTTTTTCCAGTCCAGATTCCATGGCCAGACTGCCCTGTACCACTCCGGTAACCATTACTTTTGTGTTTTCCATTTCAGCCACAATTCCCAGACGCATCCTGCTGCTGGCAGGCGGGCAGAAATAACTGAAAGCATTGTCAGGTGAAATCTCTTCAATTGATCTGACCGGAACGATGCCGGCAATCCTGGACTCAGGCCTGAGTACCCGCAACCTGTGTTCAATGCCCTGCCCCTTGTCAACGTGCAGGGTTCCCGCAAGAATAATCACCTGTTTTTGCTGAACCTGACGTGCTTTGACTGCTTCATGAGCCATGCTGGTATCCCAGGCTGACTGAGCTGCCACAAATCTCTCAAACATGGCCTGGTCGGCCTGAATCAAGTCCTCATGGAAATAAAACTGGTCCTTGAGCATTTCAAGTTGATCCGGCGGAGGATAAATCAGCTTTTCAGGCAGATATGTTCTATCTTCAGGGGAAAGGTAATCCAGGCCATAATGACTGATGCTTCTGACCACCTGGGAAGGAAGATTCAAGGCAGATAAATTAACAGAATGTTTTCGGACAGTATCAAATATGGGCCGGTATAACTCAAAATCATACCCCCATTTTTCTTTCCAGCCCAGTTTTTCCGGCAACTGATCTGTGTCAATGAGGCCTTTATTGAATCTGTCCAGAATTTCCTGCCGCTCAACACTGACCATCTCCAGACCTACGACAAACTCCTGGCCCTCCATGGCCATTAACTCGATAATACGGGCCTGTATCTGGTGATCGCAGGCATTGTTATGGGACTCTCCTATAAGAATAAAATCTTTATCCTTCAAGGCAGTTACCAGATCCACCTCATTAACCGGAGTCTTTTGAGATGAAAAAAAAGGACCCGGTGCAGGTTCCTCACGGGGTCCCATTACCGGGTGCTTGGGTGCGCATCCTGCGAACAAAAAAGAAAGCAAAAAAATAACGAGGAGACCTTTTATCATTCCCAGGTCCGTTTATCTTCGATTGGCCTGATCTGTGGGGGCAGGGTACCGGGAGCAAGAACCTTGAGCACAGGCCTGATCTTAATTTTTTCCCTGAAGGAATGCAAAAGTTCTGATTCCCTTTTAAAACTGGAAGTCTCAACATAAAGAATCATCTCATCGATCCCACCAGGATTGGTTACCTCAATCTGCCACCTCTTGATTTCCTCAAATGAGCTCATTACCTGCTCAACCTGATGCGGATAGACAAACATGCCCTTGATCCTGGCCGTGGTGTCAACCCTGCCCACTATGTTTCCAAGACGGGGTGAAGTACGTCCGCAGGAACACGGAGAGTAATCAATATAGGAAAGATCACCGGTGGCCAGCCTGATCAGTGGGTAGGTCCTGTTGAATGTGGTTACCACGATTTCACCCACTTCACCTTCTTTAAGGGTAATTCCGGTATCCGGGTGGCATATCTCCACATAAGCTCTGTTGGCCACATGAAGGCCGTTCTTGTGAAAACACTCATACCCTATGCAGCCCACGTCAGCAGTTCCATATCCCTGACGCATGATCAGATCAAATTTCTTTTCCAGAACAGAACGGATTTTTTCGGAAAACTTTTCTCCGGTTACAAAAGCCACCTCAAGAAAAACATCTTTTCTAAGGTTAAGACCTTTTTCTTCAGCCTTCTGCGCCAGATGCATAAGATAGCTTGGCGTACCCACAAAACCCGTGACCCTGAGTTTCTGCATAATCTCAAGCTGGGTATTGGTATTTCCGGGTCCGGCAGGAACAACAGAACAGCCGATATTACGCAGAGGCTCTTCAAACATAAGCCCCGCCGGGGTCAGATGGTAATTGAATGTTATCTGAACAATATCACCTGTTCTAAATCCGCAGGCATAAAATCCTTCAGTCCATCCCCAGTAGTCTTCGCTCTTATCTTCAGGATCAAATATTGGCCCGGGTGAAAGGAATATCCTTCTCAGTTCACCAAGATCTTTGGTCAGAAGACCGCCCAGCCTTGGCCCCATAGATTGAAGAAAAATCAGCTCTTTCTTCTTGAGAATAGGGATATGCTTGAGGTCTACCAGGACTTTGAATCTATCTACACTGAATTGGGCCCGGTCAAAACGTTTTTTAACATCTTCAGAATATCTGTAAGCGTAGGTTAACAGATCTTTAAGCTGTATCTGGTAAAATTTCTGTCTTTCTGAATGGTCAAGAACTTCCTTTCGGGTAAGAATCCCTTCGGTACGGTCCTTCCGGGTCATTATGATCCTCCTTAAGGATACTTTTCAATTTATATAAAAATATTATTATTAATCAATAATTATTAAAAAATCAAGGAAAATATACCGACCTGTTCAGTAAAACATATCTGAAGTTCAACCCTATGCGGCTGGGGGGCGCTTCATCAATACAAGGCCGGGCAGCAACAATAGCATAAAATAACAGGTAATACAGGAAATTAAGATATCTCCTTCCTTATTATCACTTAAGTCAGCATTGACTTTATACCCTGTTGCCGGATAACCAGAAACTTCAAACACCAGTTGTGATATTCTTTCTCAAATACCTGTTTGCCTGTAGAGCCTGACATGGAAATACCTGACAGTTTATTTTACCCTGCCTCTGTAATTCTTGGACTCTGCCTGGGAAGCTTCTACAATGTATGCGTCCACAGATACCTGACCCAACAGTCCATTGTCCGACCTGGATCCCATTGTCCCGGATGCAGACATCATCTTTCCTGGTGGGAAAACATTCCCGTGCTGAGCTATGTTTTACTGCGGGGCAAATGCTCTTCTTGTTCCCAAAAAATCAGCCTGATGTATCCGGCAGTTGAAATTATTTCAGGCACTCTTTCACTGCTTTTGGCCGTAAATTTTGGCTTTAGTCCGGCTTACTTTATCTATCTTTTTTTTATGGGGCTGCTCATAACAGCTTCGTTTATTGATCTGAAAATCTACATTCTACCTGATATAATCACCCTGCCAGGAGCTGTACTGGCTTTTTTGGCAAGCTTTATTCTGCCCATATCCTGGCAGGACTCTCTTTTAGGCGCTCTCATAGGTTCGGGCATGTTTCTCGCCCTTCAAAGGACTTACAGGGCCATAAAAAAAATAGAAGGACTTGGTACCGGTGACGTTAAAATAATGCTCTTGCTTGGTGCTTTGACCGGTTGGCAGGGCCTGCCCATTCTGATATTTTCATCCTCTGCCCTTGGCCTGATTTTTTCAGTGTTTTACATCAAAACATCCAGAACTCCCAAAGCCTTGCAGACCCCTGTGCCCTTTGGTCCATTTCTGGCCCTGGGTGCCATAATATACATTATATGGGGAGAAGCCTTCTGGCAGTGGTATCTTGGATAAGAGAGTCCATTTGCTTTTTGGTCTGGCATTCTTGCTTCTTGCCTCTTCAGTCAGGTGATGTTATCAATCTTTGAGGCCGGTTCATGAACTCAACGCATCAAAGTAGCAAAGCATGTTCTTAAAGCCTTTCTTGTTTTTTTTAGTCCTGTGCCTTGCCAGCATACCGGTGGTTTCAGCTTCAGGAAAAATCTATTATTATCAGGATGAAAAAGGGACTTTCCATTTCACGGATCTGCCTAAATCAGACAGTTACCGCCCTTTTATTCTCAGTCCATCAAACGATCTATACGGGCAAGACTTTACTGAACTCATCCAAAACTATGCGCAGCTTTATTCTGTTGACCCCAAGCTTATCCGGGCTATGATAGAGGTTGAGTCCGGTTTGAATCCAGGAGCTATTTCCGCCGCAGGCGCACAGGGACTGATGCAGATCATGCCTCAAACCCAGAAATATCTCGGACTGAATTGCCCCTTTGAACCGGAATCAAACATTGAAGCAGGAACACGTTATTTCAGATATCTGCTGGACAGGTTTGAAACCCTTCCCCTGGCCCTGGCAGCATATAATGCCGGACCTTCCAGGGTGGAGACTTATAATGGTATTCCTCCTTTCAAGGAAACACAGGAATATGTCAGAAAAGTTCTTGAATTATACACCAGGCTTCAAAAAAGCGGGTAACCCATGTTCAATCTGCCCAACTCTCTAACCTTTGCCCGCATTGGCACTGTTCCCCTTATAGTCCTGCTCCTGTATTTTCCCGGCAAAATCACCTCCGCCCTAGCAATGCTGGTTTTTATTGCTGCTTCATTAACTGATCTGCTGGATGGAATCCTGGCCAGAAAGTATAATATGGTCACTAATATGGGAAAATTTCTGGATCCCCTGGCGGATAAACTCCTGATCACTTCGGTTATGATCATGCTGGTGGCCAACGGTTGGCTCCAGGCCTGGATAGCGGTTGTCATCATCGGCAGGGAGATCACTGTCACAGGTCTCAGGGCCATTGCCGCGGACGCAAACGTGGTAATCTCGGCTGACAGCTATGGAAAATTGAAAACAATCTTTCAGGTTGTGGCGCTTTGTCCCCTGATCCTGCACTATCCGTGGTGGGGGTTTGATCCTAACCTTATGGGACAGATTCTTATCCATATTGCTCTTGTCCTGGCATTGGTTTCCGGGATTAACTACCTCAGAAACTTCTATTCCCAGGTCCTGGATAAATAACAGAAAACCCCTTGTCTGATGCCAAGGGTCACATGAATGAAATTAAAAATGGCCCGAATTAATGCTTTCCTGAAAATGATGCATGAACTTGGGGCGTCCGACCTCCACCTTTCCACGGGTTCACAACCCATAATCAGACTGCACGGAGAACTTCAGCGCATCAAGTACAAATCCCTTGAACATGAAGACCTCATTAAAATGCTCTATGAAATCGCCCCTCAAAACAAAATAAACCTGTTTGAAGAATCAGGGGACATGGATTTTTCATATGAAATAAAGAATCTGGCCAGGTACAGGGTCAACTTTTTCCGGCAATTGAGAGGAGCTGCCGCGGTATTCAGGGAAATACCCCAGAAGATTCTGAGTATTGACGACCTGGGATTGCCGCCTGTCATAAAAAGCATGGCCATGCTTCCCAAGGGGCTTGTTCTTGTAACCGGACCTACTGGAAGCGGCAAGTCAACAACCCTGGCCGCCATAGTCGACCATGCCAACAAAACCAGAAAAGATCATATCCTGACCATTGAAGATCCAGTAGAATTTGTTCACCAGCCAGTGCAGTGTCTCATCAACCAGCGCGAAGTGGGCAGAGATACTTTAAGTTTTAAGTCAGCCCTGCGCGGGGCTTTAAGGGAAGATCCCGATATCATACTGGTCGGCGAGTTAAGGGACCTGGAAACCATAGAACTGGCACTGGAAGCGGCTGAAACAGGACATCTTGTCTTGGGCACCCTGCATACCATATCGGCATCCAAGACAATTGACCGGATAATCGAGGTATTTCCCGGGGAAATGCAGGGTCAGATCAGATCCAGTCTGTCTGAATCATTAAGAGCCATTGTCGCCCAGAATCTTTTCAAAAGAATTGATAAGCCAGGAAGGGTAGCTGCCCTTGAAATCCTTATTGCCACCCCGGCCGTGCGAAACCTTATTCGGGAAAATAAAATATTCCAGATCGATTCAGTTATCGAAACCGGGAAAAAATTTGGAATGCAACCCCTTGATAACGCTGTAATGGAACATCTGCGGAAAGAAATAATCGATCCTGAAGAAGCTTACATCAAAGCCGTAAACAAATCAAAGTTCAGTGAATTTTTAGCTCAGCCGGCCCAGGACTTCACCGAAGTATAGGAAAACCAGACACCACTTGTTTTTGACTTTAAAATAGTTAATGATATAAACTGGTTAAAGCTGAACTTAACTTATGGACAGAACTGTGAATTTTAAGGTATCTAACATCAAAGCACTTGAATAAAAAAACCCGATACCAAGCAGGAAGATTGATGCATATAGAACACAGTATTCTCCAGGCAAGATTGAAAAATTGTCTATTAACCATTGTGGAGCTTGAGCCGGCTTTAAGCAGGCTGAATATTCATTCCGAACTGCTCAACGAATTCAAGCAGTTGAAAGATATTATTTCCAAGATATCTCAGCTGAATATTTCCCTGGAAGAGGTGACCCGCATTGAAAACGCCACCAGACTTTTGTTGGATGAACTGGATATTCCCCTTTCATTTCTCAGGCTGAACAGGGACTGCGTGCTCCAGTAAAAAGCCGGCAGGAATATGTTCAAGGAAGTCAAAAATGTTCAGATTATTGATTGCTGTTCTTTTAATGCTCAACGCGTTTATGTTCTATAAGCTGATTTGGACGGAAAGCGGCGCCCTGCATTATTTGGAAATTAAAAGCGCCTACGAAGAGCTTGAGGAGAAAAATCAGGCGCTTATAGAAGAAAACAAACAGCTCAGCCGGACCATCATGGCCCTGAGAAACGATAAAACGCAAATAGAGGAAGCAATCAGGAAAGAAATGCGTTATGTAAAAGAAAATGAAGTGATTTATTTTTTTTCTGAAGACCATGAACCATGATCATAACCCCATTACAATTAATCCGGGTCAACCCTGAAACACGCAGGAGCAATTAAAAATGAGCCATGAAAAGTTAACCTTTTTCCAACAGGTACTGGAACTTGACCCAGACTCCAGGCTTTTCTTTCCATTAGCCCGCCTTTATTTTGAACATGATCAAATTGAGGAGGCCAGACAAACCCTGTCAAAGGGACTTAGAAGACATCCTCAGCATTTCGAGGCAAAGCTTCTATTGGCGAATATAATGACTCACCAGGGTGAAAATGAACAGGCAAAAAAAATCTGCCTGGATCTCTTTGCCCTGTTCAAAGATAATCGGGATTTCTGGGAAAACCTGAGCAGCATGCTTTACAGCAGTGGAGAAAAAGATCTGTCTCTGGCTGCCGCCTTTTTTGCCCGGTCAGGTTCAGATAGAGCCATCACCTGGGCTGATGTTCTACAGGCTGGCCTGGACAGTATGGGAGCAAAGTTTGATCGGACCCGCCCCTTCAGCGCGGAAGATATTTCAGTCACGAATGATGCTCACAGGCAAGGACCAGAGTATTCGGAAACTTTGCAGCCCACTGACCTGACCCATGAAACCCTGGAACATGACACTCTGGAATCACCAGAACCAACTGGTTCTGAACCCCAATCCTTAAGCATCAGCGAAACAGATGAGCTGGACACCAAAGAATCACTTTCTGAAACCAGGCTGCAAACTGAAGATGACTTACAAAGTGATCAGGCCTTCCTAGCTGAAGCCCGGGCATTTGATATGGCAGGTGAACCTCAGGACCATCCAGAGGTAGTTGATATAGACCAGGAAATAATCCCGGAAACATCTTCAGACCAACCCTTGCCTTCCAGCGAGGTTGAAAGTCCGGTTAAGCAGGATACTAAGGGTAGTGAAGATGAATTCGAAGAACCTGAAGAGATTGCAGATTTTGATATAGAGAGCGAAACCAGAACAAAGTCCATGGCTGACATCCTTTTCAAACAGGAAGAATACGCCAAGGCTCTTGATATTTACAGGGAATTGTGGCGTGAAAGCTTGCCCGGGAAAGAGAGAAAAATGCTGGAAGAAATGATTGCCAGTGTTAAACAGGCCATGCCCCATGATCAAAAACAAGACCAAAAGGAACAGGTTGCTGAAGATGAGTCTCCAAAAGAGAAAGTTGATGAAAAAAACGAAGCCATAAATTTTCTCATGGCCCTGGCTGACAGACTGGAAGCAAAATCTAAATAAAAAAACTTATTGCTCAACCGGATATTATATTTTTCATGGGATCAGCATCTTTTTAGTTGAATTATCAACTGGTTCTTATCCAGCTTTTCCTTTTTATATCCGGGAATCCGTTCTTGAAAGTTTTTTGAAAAACACCTTATTCACAGGATGAATATCCGGCTGCTGCCTGATAAATTAATTCCGCGTGCCTCCAGAATTCTATCAATCTCAGGCAAATTCCGGATAAACATCCTGATCAGCCTGGCTGGATAATATTAAGCCAAGCCATTGACTCTTGGTGCATAATATACAGATACGGAGGAAAAATGCCCGCGATAAAAATATGTTGGTTAATCATGACCATCCTTTTGTTCACAGGTTGCGAAAGGGTCGCTGACTTTACAGATGGAATGGCCAGATACAAAATTTTTGAAATCGGAGCCACGGAATATGAGCTTGAAATGTCCCGAAAGGACATAAGCTCCCTGGAGAGAAGCCTGGCCATCAATATTTATCCCATGGATACTCAGCTTACTGGGCTCTTACGTGACCTTTCCGTAAGAGATTCTTTCCCTCCCCAAGCCTGGAAAGAAAAGATCATGGCAGAATTTTTCTGGTTAAATGAAATCGCGGTAATAGATAAAGATCAGAATATCCTGTCCAGATTTCCAGAAACCGGCATAAAAAAACTGACTTATGAACCTGCTTTCCCTGATGTCCTGTCCTTGAAGCAGGGAAGGGTCATGCTCGCGGTTGAATACAGCCCTCTGGGCAGCGAAGTTCTTCTGGCAAGTGGAGTTTTTAAAGAATTTGAACTGACCGGAATCATTGTGGTGGGTTTTGATCCTAGAACCTTTATCGCCCAAAGCAAATCTCCTCAGGAAATCATTTTAATAAGCGCCAATGAAGTTGTCTGGACAGGAAGGTTTAATCATCTCAGGTCCAACCTGGAAGATATCAACTGGGATGATCTTGTGTCCAAAAGAGTCCGTGGAAAAATAAAACTGGATCAGGATGATTTTTTCTGGTTTGCCAGAGCGGTTGGTGAAAATTGGTTGATATATCTTATCAAAGATAATTAAGGGAGGTTAAAATGCCCCAGGTAACCGTGACTGAACATTTGCTCCTTCTTCAAAAGGCCAGTCCCATGGCCACGGGACGTTTCACCAGGCTGCTCAACGAACTTATACTTGCCGCCAAGATTATTTCCAGAGAGGTTAACAAGGCAGGTCTGGTCAACGTCCTTGGCTTTACCGGCGAGACAAACGTCCAGGGAGAGAAAGTCCAGAAACTGGATGAGTTTGCCAACAGCGTGTTAATCTACAGAATGCAGAGATCCGGATTACTATGCGCCATGTCATCAGAGGAAAACGCTGACCTGATTGAAATACCGGATAGTTTTCAACAGGGTGACTATATCCTTATCTTTGATCCCCTGGACGGCTCCTCAAATATTGACGCCAACGTGAGCATCGGGACCATTTTTTCCATTTTCCGCAGGACTGGCGAAAACAGCCCTGTCAAGCTTGAGGAAGTGCTGCAAAAAGGCTCAGAGCAGGTGGCGGCCGGATACTTTCTGTATGGTACTTCCACTATGATGGTTTATACCACCGGAGATGGAGTTAACGGCTTTACCCTTGATCCAAGCGTGGGTGAATTTCTTTTATCACATCAGAATATCAGGGTACCCCAGACCGGGAAAATATACTCCGTCAACGAAGGTTACTGGAATTACTGGGATGATCCCACCAGAGAAGTTGTCTCATATTTCAAATCTCCGGCCAACGATCAGAAAAAACCATATTCGTCACGTTACATTGGATCTCTTGTATCAGATTTTCACCGCAATCTGATTTATGGTGGAATTTTCCTTTATCCCAGAGATTACCGCGATTCAAAACGCACCACCGGCAAGCTCAGACTTCTATGTGAAGCCAATCCCCTGGCCTTTGTTGTGGAACAGGCTGGAGGCATGGCCATTGACGGAAAGAACAGGATCCTGGACATTGAACCTATTGAATTGCATCAGAGGGTGCCCCTTTTCATCGGCTCAAAGAATGATATTCTCAAAGTCCTGGAAATATATGGAAAGTATTAATGCTATGTCTGGGTATTGAAACATCGTGCGACGAAACATCCCTGGCCCTGGTCAGTAAAAATGAAATACTGGCCCAGGCTACATTTTCTCAGATTGATATCCATTCAGTTTTCGGTGGCGTGGTTCCTGAAATGGCCTCCAGGGAACATTTGAATAAACTTGTTCCCCTTTACCATGACCTGATGAAACGCTCCGGGGTGCTGGACGGAGATATCAGCGCTGTAGCAGTGACCAGAGGACCGGGGCTGCTTGGATGTCTTCTGGTGGGACTGAGCTTTGCCAAAGGTCTTGTACTGGGTCTTGGAGTCCCTCTGGTGGGAGTCAATCATCTGCACGCTCACCTCATGGCTCCAGGGCTGGAAAAGGATATAACCTTCCCCGCCCTGGGTCTTCTGGTTTCCGGAGGACACACCAGCACCTACCTCATTAAAAATCCTTTTGATTTTGAACTGCTGGGTCAGACCCTGGATGACGCTGCCGGGGAAGCCTTTGACAAAGCTGCAAAATCCTTAAACATACCCTATCCTGGTGGTGCCTTTATTGATCGTTTTGCTGGTTTTTCCACCCCTGATGAGCAAATGTTCCCCAGGCCATATCTGGATAACTCCAACCTTGACTTCAGTTTCAGCGGGATAAAGACAGCCATGGCATATCATGTCAGGGACAATCCTCACCTTGGCATTAAGAACAGAACCTGCGTGGATGAAAATTATATTCCTTCACCTGAACTGGCACAGGTCTGCGCCTCATATAACTGGTCCATTGCCCGGACGCTTAAAATCAAACTTAAGAGAGCTCTGGACCGAAACCATGTCAAAAGCGTCATCCTGGCCGGAGGGGTGGCAGCCAACACCATGGTCAGACAGACCATAGAGGAACTGGCCAGGGAGCATCATATTGAATCCATTATCCCCCAACTCTCTCTTTGCACTGATAACGCTGCCATGATAGCCTGGTATGGACAAATGCTTATAAATGAAGGATATCACCATCCCCTGGATCTGGAAGCTATCCCCAGAGGCAAAAAGATTCCATGGGATTATCTGAATCTGAAAAACTGACAACTCATATTCCAGAAGGAGTTTTTATGCGCAGCCATAAAATGACCATGGGACTTGAAAAGGCGCCGCACAGATCACTCATGTACGCTTTAGGCATGACAAAGGAAGAGATAAGCAGGCCATTGATCGGGGTGGTAAATTCCGCCAATGAAATTGTTCCGGGTCATATCAATCTGGACAAGATATCCGCCGCGGTCAAAGCCGGAATCAGAATGGCCGGAGGCAATCCAGTGGAATTTTCAACCATCGGCGTTTGTGACGGTCTGGCCATGAACCACCATGGCATGAGATTCAGTCTCCCCAGCCGGGAACTCATAGCTGACTCTGTTGAAATAATGGCCTGCGCGCATCCTTTTGACGCTCTGGTACTTATTCCCAATTGCGACAAAGTTGTACCCGGCATGCTCATGGCCATGCTCAGGATAAATATTCCTTCAGTCATTGTCAGCGGAGGTCCGATGCTGGCCGGCGAATTCAAAGGTGAGCCGGTTGATCTCATCTCTGTGTTTGAAGGCGTTGGAAAGGTCAAAAGCGGAATCATGACCGAGGAAGAACTGGGGGAACTTGAAGAAAACGCCTGTCCAGGATGCGGATCTTGCTCTGGAATGTTTACGGCAAATTCCATGAACTGCCTTTCGGAAGCCATCGGCCTGGCCCTGCCCGGGAATGGGACAATCCCAGCGGTGAGCAGCGCCAGGATCAGGCTGGCCAAGACAGCCGGGATGAAAGTTATGGAGCTTCTTGGAAAGGATATAAAGCCCAGGGACATTATTAAAACCAAAAGCATTGCCAACGCCGTTGCCGTGGATATGGCCCTTGGCTGTTCCACCAATACTGTTTTACATCTTCCCGCCATCTTTGCTGAAGCAGGTCTTGATCTCAACCTGGATATATTCGATGTCATGAGTAAAAAAACACCCAATCTTTGCAGACTTTCACCTGCGGGATCACATCACCTGCAGGATCTGCACAGGGCAGGAGGGGTTTCAGCCATAGTCTCGGAGTTGTCCAAAAAAAATATTTTTGACCTCAACGCCCTGACAGTCACTGGAAGATCCTGGGGCGAAAACATCAGGGATTCCAAAGCCATGGTCAGGGATTACCAGGTCATCAGACCAATTGATGACCCATATAGTTCTGAGGGCGGCATTGCCATCCTCAAGGGCAATCTGGCTCCCATGGGTGCCGTGGTCAAACAGTCGGCGGTTGCCCCGGAAATGATGTCCAGAAGTGGTCCGGCCAGAGTTTTTGAAAGCGAAGAGGAAGCTGTCAGAGCCATCCTGGATGGCCGGATAAACAAAGGTGACATTGTGGTAATCAGAAACGAAGGTCCTAAAGGCGGGCCTGGAATGCGGGAAATGCTCACGCCAACTTCGGCCATAGCTGGAATGGGACTGGACAAACATGTTGCCCTGATCACCGACGGCCGGTTCAGCGGGGGAACCAGGGGCGCGGCCATTGGTCATGTTTCCCCGGAAGCGGCAGAAGGTGGAACAATTGCCCTGGTCCTTGAAGGAGATGAAATACAGATTGATATCTTCAAGGGATTTCTCAACCTTAACGTTCCCCAGGATGAACTGGAAAAAAGAAAAACCCAGCTGCAACCTTTTAAAAAGGAAATAAAATCATCTTTTCTGAAACGCTACAGCCGGGAGGCTGGATCAGCTGCTAACGGGGCCGCTTACAAAAAATAATATGTTTGAATCTGAAAAAACCGCCCGGGAATACGATCACTGGTTCGAGACTGAAGCAGGACAATTCGCCTTTGCCCAGGAAAAAAGGCTGATTCAGCACCTGGTTTCCTCTTGGCCCAGACGCAAGCAGAGCCTTTTGGATATCGGCTGCGGTACAGGTGTTTTCCTGGAACTTTTCTGGGAATCGGGATTCGACGTTTACGGCATTGACGCATCAGCCAAGATGCTCTCCAGGGCGAGAGAAAAAATGGGAAACAGGGCTGACCTGCATCTGGGCAAAGCCCAGTATCTGCCGTTTGATGACAATGAATTTGATTTTTCGGCAATTATTACTTTACTGGAATTCTGTGATGATCCCAGTAAAGTAATAAAAGAAGCGGCAAGGGTAACCAAAAAAGGGATTCTGCTTTGTTTCCTGAACAAAAATTCTCTATACTATCTGAATAAAAAATTTTTTCGTTCGGGCCGGTCAAGGATTATGGCCGGCTCAAAATGGTTCACCTACAGAGAGATTAAAAAAATGGTCACAGACACTCTGGGACCAAGAAGCATATTCTCACTGGCGGTTCTTCCAGGCTCAAAGTTCATGTGGAAGGACCGTTGTATACTGAGAAGTGTCAATAAAACTTTCTGGCCGCCATGCGTTGGATCATTTGTGGGCATGCGCATAGAACTGCTGGAAATCGCTCCCGTAAAAACTCCTTTGATGGCCTTTAAAAAAGAATTGGGAGCAAATTAACAATAATCCTCTGACCCTCTTTTCTGTTTCCGATGCAGGAGTAACATCCCTGAAACAAAGACCATGGCCAACTCCCAAATCAAAAGAGCCTGACCCTGACCTGATCATCTTTTAAAAGCCCCTCGCAATTTTCAGGAATCCTGATAAGCCCGTGAGCTTCGAGCAGGGTTTTCAAGAGGCCTGACTTTCCAGGCACGGGCACAGCCATGATCTTTTCATCATCCTTTTCCAGCCGAACACGCACATAATCTTCCCGGCCATATCTGGAAGCCAGATTCCTGGACAACCTGGCCGTGACCTGAAACTCTTCTTTCATGGCAAAAGGATCCGGGTCTCCCTGAAGATGCCCCAGAAAAGGAATGACTAGGACCAGCACCACCACCTGGGCTGAAGTAACCTGGCCCGGCAGACCCCAGATGCACTGATTTTCCCTTCTGGCAAAAATCGTGGGCTTGCCTGGACTCAGAGCCAATCCATGGGCCAGGACCTTGAGACCATTTATGTTAGACATGGCCTTTACCGTATAATCCCTGTTGCCCACAGAGCTGCCCCCTGAAACAAGAACCACATCATTATTTTCCAGAGACTTTTGAAAAGCCTTTTGAAGCGATTCTTCATCATCAGGTATGATTCCGAGAAAATCCACTGCGCATCCCTGGTCAACAACCATTTGTCCCAGAGCATAGGCATTAACGTCCCGGATATATCCTGGCCCCGGCTGCTGGCTTATGTCCACGAGCTCGTCTCCCGTGGATATTATTGCCACCCTGGGCTTTCTGAAAACCATAACCCTTTCAATACCAAGGGCCGCGAGCATGCCCATTCTTCTGGGGTTTATTGTTTCTCCGGCTCCAAAAACAAGATCTCCCTTGCGAATGTCCTCACCCTTAAGCATGACATTTTCCCAGGGTGCCACGGGCTTTCTGACCTCTATGGTCCCTTGTCCCAGTTCATGAACATGTTCAATCATTACCACGCTGTCCGCGCCAGGAGGCAGTGTGGCGCCTGTGACAATACCGGCACACAGGCCCTGGGAAAGTTCTTTTGCTGGTGCATCCTGAATGGATACGTTGCAGACCACGTCAAGGTAAACAGGATTAGACTCACTGGCTCCGAAGGTATCCCTTGAAATCACCGCGTACCCATCCATGGAGGAGCGGTTGGTCCCAGGGAGATCCTCGCTGGAAATGATGTCCCTGGCCAGTCTGCGCCATCCTGAACTCTCGAGCCTGACCTCTTCACTTGCCAGCACAGGCATCTGGCGGATAATGGAAATAAATTCATTAACTTTCAATACATCAAAAAAATCTTCCATAAAACTTAACTCCAAAGCTGAATACGCCCATGGTCCTGGCAATAATCAAAAGACAATCTTTCCAACAACCGAAGATGTGGAGTAATCACTGGACTGGAAGCCAGGCAGATACCGGCTGAGGGTTTTCTGCTCTTTGATCCCTGGGGTAAAGGAACTCAATATATTATTTTTCGAAAGAGAGGTGGAAATGAATCTAGGCTGAAACTGCCTCCCAAAGCTGTTCTAAAGCCTCCAGGGGTTTGGGATGCTGAAAAATATTCCGTCCTATGCTTACTCCCCGTGCACCGCAATCCATGGCTTTTTTGACCATCTGGATCAATCTTTTAAAATCAGCCTGTTTTGAACCTCCGGCAATAACTACGGGAACCGGACAGGACGCCACAGCCATGGAAAAAATTTTTTGTTCGTTGCTGAAAGGTGTCTTAACCAGATCAGCGCCTAACTCTGCTCCCAGGCGAATACAATGGGCCACCAGATGAGGGTCGAGTTCATTAATTATCTGTCCGCCCCTGGCATAAATCATGGCCATTACAGGCAGCCCCAGCTGATGGGCCTCATCCACAACCATGCCCAGGTCAGAAAGCATCCGGTCTTCCAGGTCATTGCCAATATTAATATGCACGGAAACAGCATCGGCTCCCAGCCGAAGTGCTTCCTGAATAGAGCAGACCAGTGTCTTGCCGTATGGAGGCAGACCATGCTTTGTGCCGGCGGACATATGAATAATAAGGTTCTGATTAAAACTCAATTTATCCGCATATTCCTGAGCCATTCCTTTATGCAGGACAACTCCACGGACTCTGGTTTTTGAAATATCCTCTATCAGCTTGCCCAAATTTCCAAGTCCTGGAATAAGACCCTGGCTTACCCCATGATCCATGGGCAAAATCATGGTCTTTCCATTATGAGGATCAAAAAAACGGTTTGTTTTCCTCTTAACTCCCATCATCATCAGTTCCGCCTTATTTTCTCAAAAGTTCAGGACTAAAATTTTCACGATCAATTACTCGAAGTGCGTAACGAAGGGCGCGACGAAATACTTAAAGAAACGCGTGACAAAGCGCCCCAGACACTTAACCAGCGGGTTCACAATTGTCATTGTGAATTGATCCGCGCAGATATACCGGGACATAAGACGCAAGCTTGCCTTTTTAATATTGTTGCCAGGTCAAGCGCTTTGATACCCTGCATTTTCCCTCTTGTCTCTATCATCTGTCGGACCAAAGCAACCTTTTGTTCTTGACCTTCAGCCACCCTAAGCCAAGGTCTTTCCAATAAAAACCCACAAGGCTTTTGGAACTGGAAAACTCCAGACTCTGGCCAGAAACAAGCCGTTTAACCTGATCCAGTTCCATGGTTCTGAACGCTGTCTGTGGTTTTTCTCGAGACAGAAAGATTCTCATTCTTGGAGAAAGAATGAATTTTTTGCCTTTTATTTTGCCAACATGAATTCCCTGGGCCCAAAGACCTTTATTTATAAACGCCCATGCCAGGTGTGGAACAAAAAAAACGTTCCCTGAAAAATTCCACAACCCTCCAAATTCCTGCTGGCGCTCATCCATATCAAATGCAACAGGTTCCCCGCGTGTATTTTTCAAGGTTTTATGATTGACAGTTTGCTCAGCGGACCTTTCATCCGAGCTGTTGGTCAAAGCAGCCATGAAAAAATCCTGTCCTCCATCAATGGCACCTTTGACCCTGATCATTCCGGGAATTGTGATTTCAATGTCCGGAAAAGGACTTGGCCTGGGAATAACCAGTCCAGACTCAATAATTTTCAAGGGGAGCTCTTTTTGGGCCCACTGAATCTGGTCTTCGTTTTCAGCGTTATTGGTGGTGCAGGTTGAATATACAAGTCTTCCTCCCGGAGCCAGCATTTTTGAAGCTGTTTTAAGGAGAAGTTTCTGCAGATTTATAAGACCTGTAAGTTTTTGAACTGTCCAAACCCTGTCCGCCCTGGGGTTTTTATTTAATGTGCCCCAGCCGCTGCACGGAACATCCAGAAGTATGTAATCAAATAACAGTCCGTCAAGGGCTAAATCCTGTCCGCTGAACCCAGAAGTAATCACATTGATGAGATTGAGCCGCTTGAGGTTCGCCCTGAGGGTGGCCAGCCTGGAGGGATTAGGCTCGTTGGCCAACACCATCCCTTTTGGACCTAAAATCCTGGCCAGTTGACTGGTCTTTCCGCCCGGACTGGCGCACATGTCCAGGACAATGGAATTTTGCCGGGGATTAAGCAGCAGAACAGGCAGCATGGAGGAAATATCCTGAACATATATGAATCCAAAATAATGGGCCAGGCTGTTTCCAATGGAAAAGGGCTCATGCGATGCAGCCAATATCTCACTGAGTCCTGAAAATTCACGGCAGGAAAAACCTTCCTCAGCAATCAGATCCAGGACTTCATCCCTGTCAGACTCTTCACAATTGAGCCGGAAAAATCGCATAAATTTTCCTTTTTACTGATCACAATTCAATCCTGCAAGGCAGTTGCGATCCAGTGGTTTTGTTTGCCCAAAATGTTTTGCTTAGTAAAGAAATAATTGCTATGCTGAATAAATAAGGTTGACAAACAAAAGCACAGCCCTGAAAATTATTCATAACAAGACCGGCTAATCAGACATTTGCAGGGAAATCGCTCTTTTCAGATCCCTGACAAAAGAATTCGCTTGGAGGAAATATAATGCGTCTTAAATTCATGCCTTTTATGTTATTTTTTTTGTTTTTAATAAGTGGCCTAGCCTCAGCCCAGTCTCAGAAAACCTTTGCTGTCCTGCCCTTCCAGGTCCATGGACCTCAGGAATACCAATACCTGTCCCAGGGTATTCAATCAATGTTGAGTTCAAGGCTGGCCAGGCCCGGTCAGTCATCTTCCATTTCCCCTGGAGAGATTAACCGTGAGATAACTGATCATCCCGAAACAGCTGACCAGGCCAGAGAATTTCGCGCCAGGCTGGCAGCGGATTTTCTTGTTTACGGAACAATAACCATAATGGAGAAGGAAACCAGCCTTGACGTTTTTACTGTTGCCGCGGACAAATCACTTGATCCTATTCTGAAACAGCCACCCCTTACAGGACTTATACCATCTCTGGAAGAGGTTGCTTCTGATCTTATGGCTCAGGCCATTCCAGAAACCAGGCCTTTGGCCGATCCCGAACCCGCTGTAATTGAGACTACCCCCGCGGCTCCTCCCAGGGTGACTGATACTTATGTAAGCCCCCATTTCAGATTCGAAGACGATCCCTACGCTGCCGGAAGATGGCGCAGCCAGACTCTTGCTTTCAACAGCGTTGGTTTTGCATTGGGAAAAACTTCTCCTGATGATCAGAAGACAATCTTCATCCTGGGCGATAATAAAGTTCACGCGTATCAATTGCAGGAAGGCCGGATGATGCCCCTGGCTGTATATGACGCCCCTCTTACCTATCAGTGCCTCACCATTAATACCTTTGACATAAACAGGGACGGCAGCCACGAAATAATTGTTTCAGCTGTGCAGGATGATCGGGCCAGGTCCTTTATCCTGAGTTTTGAAAATAATAAATTTCAAGTCCTTCATGAAAGGATCCCCTTCTATATAAACGTTGCCATGCTGCCTCCAGACTTCAGGCCGGAACTTATTGGACAAAGTCCTGCCGCGGGCACGAGACTCTTCAATCCCGGCTCTGTTCAGGAAATTATTATGACCAGCGCGGGTCTTGAACTGGGACGCTCAATCAGCCTGCCCCCCAACGCCAACATATTCAATTTCAATTACCTGCCCCAGGATGACAGTCACCTGGTGGTTATTGCTGAACATGACAGATTAAAAGTTTATAACTCCGCCCATAGCCTGATTTATACCACCAGCGATGAATACTCTGGATCCAACCTTGGACTTGAATTACATGCAACCATGCCTGGTCTTGGCAGAACAAGTCCAGGGGAAGAAGACCCTGACTTTTACTATATACCTACAAGACTCCTGCCCATCCGTTTGGGTTCTGAAAAAAACTTCAGCCTCCTGGCTCATAAGCATCATGGAGGTCTTTCCAGAGTTTTTACCAGAATGCGCAATTTTCCTGAGGGTGAAATCAGAGCCCTGTTCTGGGATGATATTGGCCTGAATGTTCTCTGGAACACCAGAAAGATCAGGGCAAGTATTGTGGATTTCGGAGTCTACGATTTTGACAACGACGGACAGGAGGAACTTGTGGTTCTGGTAAACACCCATCCAGTTATAACCGGTCTCCAGGACAACAACTCAATTCTGCTGGCGTACAAGATGGACCCTGAAACTATGGGCGGTTCCCGCTAGGGGACATAATTATCCGGGAAGGAGTTGTGCCCCAGGTTGAACACTGCCTGGTATCTGAACAGGAATCCGGGCAGAAAATACTCGCTTATCTCAAAAGAAAAATGGGCCGGGATTTCCCAGATTCCGGCCTCATGCGTCTCATCAGGACAGGTCAGGTCCGTGTCAATAAACGCCGGTGCAGGCCTTTTGATCGCATTTATACTGATGACGTGGTTCGCATCCCTCCGCACCTCAACAATCCTTTGCCGGCTTCACCTTGCTCTGGTCCCCTGGAGATAGTTTTTGAAAACCATGAATTTCTGGCTCTGAACAAACCCGGAGGCCTTCCAGTCCATTCAGGCACAGGTCATGAAGACAGCCTGGCAGGCCGTGTATTTTCCATGTACCAGGAGGCAGCTTTCAAGCCAACCCCGGTCCACAGGCTGGACAAAGACACCAGCGGGCTGATTCTCTTTGCAAAATCATATTCCTGGCTCAGGGAAATTCAGAATTTATGGAAATCCGGACAAGTGGAAAAAGAATACCAGGTGTGGGTCAATGGAAAATGGGAACATGGAACCGGTCCCATCGTGGATAACCTGTATCGCTTTAGTGACAAGGTAAGAGTAAGTGAAAACGGCAAACCGGCCTTGTCATGGGTGACTCGTGTCCTGCAGAAAAAACAGGTCTCCCTTCTGCATATAAGCCTGGCAACGGGAAGAACCCACCAGATCAGGGTCCAGCTGGCGGAAAGAGGATTTCCGGTAATAGGGGATAAAAAATACGGCGGGGGAAAACAAGACTTTAATAAAATGCTTTTGCACTGCTTCAAAATTGCATGGCCTGGTCACGACCTGCGGGTTGCTCCTGACTGGCCTGCTGATCTGAAACCACCAGAAAAACTTGTCTGATCAAGCCATTGACCTGGCTTTTACATTTAATTTTTTGCCAAGATCTCAAATACTGGGAACAATCATTTTCAGCCGGACAAAATCTTTCTCGTTCAACCCCAGCAGGGAAAACCAGTTGCCATGGTCAAGAATAAAATCCAGGCTCTGCTTGAAATCCTCCCGGGTATGAGGTTCAAGGGTAAATGTGGGGGAAATATCCAAAGCTTCCAGCTCCGCAAAAAATGAAGCAAAGGGTATTTTTCCCGCGCCCATGCCCAGATGTTCATCTTTGACCCCGTTATTATCATGAAGATGAACATGCTTCAGGAACGGAGCCATTACTTCCAGCCAATTCTCCAGGTTCTTGTTTTGACTTCCTTTGCCGGTACTGAACCAGTGCCCAATATCAAAACAGAACCCCACTCTTCCCTCAAACCGAACCAGTAAATCTAAAATCCGTGCGGGATCAATTTCATAGACATTTTCCAGATAAACCAAAGCCTCTGGAATAATTTCCAGGACCTTTTTCCAGGTCAGAACTGATTTTTCCAGCCATTTTTCAAAGTTATGCTCATAAACATCAGGACAATAACCCGAATGAACAATAAAATGATCCGGCTGGTAGATCTCCCCGAGCATTGCACCCTCTGTCAGTCTTGTGACGCTTGCCTGGCGGATGTACTCATCCAGGCTTCCAGGATTTAGATCATTAAAGGGCATGTGCATGGAAACTTTGAGATTTCTTGACCTGAAAGTCCCGGACATCTTTTGGTGCCATTCTGTACCGGGCAGGCCCATGCTTTCAGCGTCAATACCCAGTTCAGGACAAATATTATGATTAAGGAACAGATCCAGATATTCAGGATGGTTATATAA
>Ga0209498_1000472_pt1 | contig 24710 bp, 20 predicted proteins | sample WalLakDeSediment_FD_184131 | JGI IMG/M metagenome (GOLD analysis project Ga0209498, IMG submission 184131) | Lake sediment microbial communities from Walker lake, Nevada to study Microbial Dark Matter (Phase II) - Walker Lake 11/02/13 Deep... | ecosystem: Environmental > Aquatic > Freshwater >...
CGCTTAATGGCGAAAATGGCTTCGGTATTACGTGCCCAGCTTCGGCGTGCAATGCCGTTGTTCACATCCCAGAACAGCATGGATTCGAGCCTGCGGTCGGCCTCCTGACTGCCATCTAGCAGCATGCCAAAGCCTCCGTTAATAACCTCTCCCCAGCCCACACCGCCGCCATTGTGTATGCTCACCCAAGTGGCGCCCCTAAAGCTGTCGCCAATCACATTGTGTATGGCCATGTCGGCAGTAAACTGCGAACCATCATAGATATTTGAGGTTTCCCGGTAAGGGCTGTCAGTGCCGCTCACATCGTGGTGGTCGCGCCCCAGTATCACTGGTCCTTTCAGGCGCTTGTCGCGGATGGCATTGTTAAATGCCCGGGCAATTTTTATACGTCCTTCGCTGTCGGCATAAAGTATGCGCGCCTGCGAGCCTACCACCAGCTTGTTCTCTTCGGCCTGCCGGATCCACAAGAGGTTGTCGGCCAGCTGCTGCTTAATTTCGGCCGGGGCTTCTTGCATCATCTCTTCGAGCACTTCAGCGGCCAGGTGGTCGGTGGTATGCAGATCTTCCGGGTCGGATGAGGCACACACCCACCGGAACGGCCCGAAGCCATAATCGAAGCACATGGGGCCCATGATGTCTTGCACGTAAGAAGGGTAAATGTAAGTGCCATCGGCCTTGAATACATCAGCCCCTGCCCTGCCGGCCTCCAACAGGAATGCATTGCCATAATCCCAGAAATACATGCCACGGGCGGTCATTTTCTTAATGGCATTAACCTGTCTTACCAGGGAAGCCCTTACATGCTTTTTGAACTCCTCGGGCTTGTGGGCCATCATTTCGTTCGACTCCTCGAAAGTGAGCCCCGCCGGGTAGTAGCCACCCGCCCAGGGGTTGTGCAGCGAAGTCTGGTCGGAGCCCAGTTCAATGTGAATATCCGCCTTTACCAGCGCCTCCCATAGGTCAACGATATTGCCCTGGTAGGTCAGTGAAACGGCTTCCTTGTGATTTTTGGCGTCCTTTATACGGTTTATCATGGTATTGAGGTCGTGATACACCTCATCGACCCAGCCTTGTTCGTGCCTGATTTTTGTCACTTTGGGGTTGATCTCGGCCAGCACGCCCACGGCACCAGCAATCACTGCGGCTTTGGCCTGGGCGCCCGACATACCGCCCAGCCCGCTTGTTACGAATACTTTCCCCTCAAGGGTGCCATCGCTGCCCGGCAAACGGCGTCCGGCGTTCAGCACAGTAATGGTGGTGCCATGCACAATGCCCTGGGGGCCTATGTACATGAAGGAGCCAGCCGTCATCTGACCATATTGGGTAACGCCCAAGGCATTGAAGCGTTCCCAGTCGTCGGGCTTGGAGTAGTTGGGTATCATCATGCCGTTGGTCACCACCACGCGGGGCGCCTCGGGGTGCGAGGGGAACAGCCCCATGGGATGCCCGCTGTAGAGCACCAGCGTTTGCTCATCAGTCATTTCGGCCAGGTACTTTATGGTAAGCAGGTACTGGGCCCAGTTCTGAAACACCGCCCCGTTGCCGCCATAGGTGATTAGTTCGTGAGGGTGTTGCGCCACGGCATAATCGAGGTTGTTGCTGAGCATCAGCATAATGGCCGCGGCCTGCCTGCTTTGGTGCGGGAAATCATCAATGCTGCGTGACGAAATGGGGTAATCGGGCCTGAAACGATACATGTATATGCGGCCGTAATCCTTGAGCTCTTGTGCAAATTCTTTGGCCAGCTCGGCATGAAACTTCTGGGGGAAGTAACGCAGGGCATTTTTTACGGACAGCTTCTTCTCGGCGGCCGTAAGTATGTCCTTACGGCGAGGCGCATGGTTAACAGAAGGGTCAAAGACTTTGGGCGCAGGCAATTCGTCGGGAATGCCTTGCAATATGGCACGTTGAAAGTCAGGCAAGCTCATAGGGTAGATTTTTTTGCAAAATTACACATTTTGCCGTGGAGACATCAGCCAAAAAGCCCGAAAAACCTCATTATTTGCAGCTGACCACTTCCTTGACAGATATTTCGGAAATTTTCCACGAGAACCATTCCTGCTGGGTCATGTCGAGGGTTATGCCTTCGGCCATAAAGCGCATATTGGCCAGGGCACCGCGCAGACTCTGCCCTGCTTCCAGGCAGTAGTTGTTTTCAGGACTTTCGAACATCACCTTTTCGTCGCGGAAAAAAGCAACGGTAAGGCTCACGACAACCGGGTGCGGATGCTCATTGGTAAGCCTGAGGGAGAGGGCTGCGTTGCTTTCCGGTGAAACGGGTATATGACGCGCCCAACGGTATTGAATGCGAATGCCCTCCTCGGTGCCATATTCATCAAAGCCTCGCTGGGCATAAGTGTTATTGGCAAAGGCCAGCATGGCCGCCAGGAAAAAAGCAAGTGAAATCAATCGGTTCATGGTTGCAATATTTTGTCGTTGTATTAACGGCGCGAAAATACGATTGTTGTGGGTTGCATTACTTTTCATTTCTGCGAACCATTTCCCGCGATTTTTAAGTTAAGGAAAAGATACCGTTTGGCCTGAGCGCTAATTTGCCAATCCTTTAAAACGGCCAAGGACATCCCTGGTCCGGACTGTATTCAGGGTTCTCGAAAGCACAAAAGCGGTATTGGCATGCTCAAAGCGCTACTTATAATTTAACCAGTGTTTTTAAATAAGGAGGAACCCCAGTCTCAAAACTCATTTCTTTTTTCGTGAACGGATGTGTAATGGTTAGGGAATAAGCGTGAAGGGCTAATCTTTTTATCCCTTTTTCAGGATGGCCGTAAATTTTATCCCCAACAACAGGATGACCCTCATCAGATAAATGCACACGGATTTGGTTTTTTCTGCCCGTATGCAGATAGATCTCCAGCAGGCTATACTTATCCGATTCTTTAATGACCTTAAAACCTGTTTTAGAAAACTTTCCTTTATCGGGGTCACTTACAGAATACACTTTAAACGATTTGCTTTCAAACAAATAAGAAGAAATTTCGCCTTCTTTTTCCTGCAGGTTTCCATGCACTACCGCATAATATTTTTTACTAAACCCTTTCCAATTATCCTGCAAAAAATGTTTTGCGTATTCATTTTTTGCAAAAATCAGCAGCCCCGAAGTATCTCTATCCAGGCGATGTACTATAAATATACGATTTCTGGATTGCTCATTCCCTTTTTTAACATAATCATTCAAAAGGAAATAAACTGTTTTCTCTTTTTCCCTTTCAGTTCCCATTGTTAGCAGACCATGCATTTTATCTGCGACAATAATATGCTGATCCTCAAAAAGAATGGATAGTCCTTTGGGCTGGTGTCTCTTCCTGATATGGGTGTTTTTGTTCAGTTTTGCTGGGGCTATTTAATGGGCTGTAATTTAACCAAAAATTCTAACCCGCATTTGTTTTTAATGGGAATTTTAGAGAAGGGATTTTCCAGCAAGATTTAAGGAGCGAGATCAGAATTGATCTCTTGAGTTCTTCAGGATGTTGAAAAGGAACTCGCGGGCACGGAATAGCTGTGCTTTTACGGTGCCCAGGGGCAGGTTTAATTCTTCGCAGATCTCTTCGTATGAGAGTTCTTCGAAGTACCGCAGTTCGATGAGTTTGCGATAGCGGGGTTTTAGGCCTTCGACCACTTCTCGCATCAGCTTTACTTTCTGGCTGCGCATAAGCTTCTCCTCCGGGTCGCCGGTTTCGGCCGCGAGGTTGCTGACCCGGGTCGACTCGTTGAGTTCTTCGTTGGCCTCGTAGTTGAGCACGTTCTTCTTTTTCTTGCGAATAAAGTCGATGCAGTTGTTCGAGGCGATCTTAAACAGCCAGGTGCTAAAAGCGTAATCGGGGGTGTATTGCTGCAGGTTTTTGAAGGCCTTTCCGAAAGCCTCGATGGTAAGGTCTTCGGCATCCTCAGGGTTTCCTGACATTTTCAAGAGCATAAAGTAAATGGTGTCCTTATACATGCCCATGAGCTCTGAATAAGCCCTCTGGTTGCCATGGTCCACCGCCTCCCTAACCAGCAAATAGTCTCTTTGTGCCTTTTCGGTAAGGTTGGTTTTTACTTCCATCTATTATTGTTAAAAAACATGGCTGAGAATGCAAAAGTAAGGTTCAGCCCCAGCATTATCAAATCAAACAGCGGCGAATATAAAGATAATCGGCTTTGATTTAACTTTTTGCCCGCCTTGTAAAAAATTATTAACATGCTTATCATACGAATAGCAAAGATTGCCGCTGCAATCAGACCGATTGTTGATAAAACGCAACAAGCCATTAAAATGGCAAAAAGCAGGTAAAAAAGCACCTGTGACAAGGAAAACAGCCCCAGCAGAAACTTAAACCGGGGTTTGTAGTATTTGCCGGTGGTCATGTGGCGGCGCTTCTGGTGAAACCATTTGCCCAGGCTTTCCTTTGGCAGGGAAAGGGTATGGCTGTCGGGGTCAACTTCAATGCGAACGTTACGACGGGTTGCGGCCTGGTTGATAAACAGGTCGTCGTCGCCCGACATGACCGTGTAGTGCGAGGTAAAACCCTTTACGCGATAAAAGACCTCGCGCCGGTAGGCCATATTACGCCCCACGCCCATATATGCATTCCCCGCCAGGGCAAATGAAAGATACTGCAGGCCAATAAAAAAGGAATCGTAGCGGATGAGTTTGTTGAGCAGCCCCTGCCTTTTGCGGTAAGGGCCGTAACCCAGCACAATTTCGGTAGCGGGATCGAAGCGCGACACCATGCCTGAGATCCATTGGCGGCTGGCGGGGCGGCAGTCGGCATCGGCCACCACGATCAATCCGTGGCGCGCCTCCTTGATGCCAATGGAAAGCGGGAACTTTTTCCCGCGGAAGAAATTGACGTTTTTTTGAAGATTGACCACTGTAAGGCGGGGATTCTTTCCCCGTATTTCGTGCAGCAACAGTTCCGATTCATCATCAGAGCCATCGTTAACCACCAGCACCTCGAAATCGGGGTAATCCTGATCGAGAATGAAAGGCAGGTTCTCTTCGAGGTTGAGGTATTCGTTTTTGGCGCAGATAATCACGCTCACCGGCGGGGTGGCATCGTATTTCTTTTTTGGCTTGCGGAAGGCCAGCCGGCTAAGGAAAAACCAGTAATAGAAAAGCTGGATAAGAGCAACCAGGCCGAAGGCATATAGCAGCATCCATTCAAAAGTCAGCGGTACCTCCCTGAGCCACTCCATAGAACTTACGTGGTTTTGCGAAAGGTGCAAAATTACCATATCCTTGTGAATAGTTTCTATCTTTGCGAAAAATTTCAGGGAAGGATTATGCAGTTTACCATACAGGCGCAAGATGCAGGCAGCAAAGCCCGTGCAGGGCTTATCACCACCGACCACGGCACCATCGAAACGCCCATTTTCATGCCGGTGGGCACGGCCGGCACCGTAAAGGCCATGCACCACAAAGACCTTGAAGAGACGGTAAAGGCGCAGATCATCCTGGGCAACACCTATCACCTTTACCTTCGGCCGGGCCTGGAGGTGCTGCAAAATGCGGGCGGGCTGCACCGTTTCATGGCCTGGGACAAACCCATACTGACCGACAGTGGCGGCTACCAGGTGTACTCGCTCGCCCACAGGCGTAAGCTCAAGGAGGAGGGTGTCACGTTTCAGTCGCACATCGACGGCTCGCGCCACCTCTTCACACCCGAAAAGGTAATGGACATTCAGCGTGTGATCGGTGCCGACATTATCATGGCCTTCGATGAGTGCACCCCCTACCCCTGCGAGTACGACTATGCCAAAAAGTCGTTGGTGCTTACGCATTCCTGGCTCAAGCGCTGCATCAGCCATTTCGACAAAACCGAAGGCCTTTACGGGCACAGGCAAACATTGTTTCCCATAGTGCAGGGCAGCACCTATAAAGACCTACGTGTGGAATCGGCCAGGTTTATTGCCGACTGCGGGCGCCAGGGCAATGCCATTGGCGGCCTCTCGGTGGGCGAACCCCACGAAGATATGTACGAGATGACCGAACTGGTGTGCGACATTTTGCCGGCCGACAAGCCCCGCTACCTGATGGGTGTGGGCACTCCCGAAAATATCCTGGAGTGCATTGCCCTGGGGGTAGATATGTTCGACTGCGTGATGCCTACGCGCAATGCCCGCAACGGCATGCTGTTTACCAGCGAAGGCATCATCAACATCCGCAACCAGAAATGGAAAGACGACTTCAGTCCCATCGACCCCAGCGGAACAGCATTCGTTGACCAGCACTACAGCCGGGCATACCTGCGCCACCTCTTTGTGGGCAACGAGATGCTCGGGCCAATGGTAGCCACCATGCACAACCTGAGCTTTTACCTTTGGCTGGTGAAAGAGGCCCGCAAACACATCGAAGCCGGCGACTTTCTGCAGTGGAAAAACGCCATGGTACCAAGGCTCAGCCATCGATTGTAAAATAAGCGTAACTTTGCCCCGTTCATTTTAAAACCGCTGCAAAAACATAACTCAGGCCATACCAGGGTGAAAAAGATAGACCTGTATATCATTAAGAAATTCCTCGGGACGTTTGTCTTTGCAATGGGCCTGATCATCCTAATCGTGATCATTTTCGACTTTTCTGAAAAGATCGACGACTTTATTGAGAAGCAGGCCCCACTGAAAGAGATCATTTTTTCTTACTACCTGAACTTCATCCCCTATTTTGTAAACCTTTTCAGCCCGCTTTTCACATTTATTGCCGTCATATTCTTCACATCAAGGCTGGCCTTCAACACCGAAATTGTGGCCATGCTCAGCGCGGGTATCAGCTTCCGAAGATTGATGGTGCCTTACCTGATCTCGGCGATAATCCTCGGGCTTTTCTCAGTTTTCCTTTCAAACATCCTTATTCCGCCTGCCAATAAGAAGAGGCTCGATTTTGAGGCGGTTTACGTGAAGAACCCTGCCACTTTCCGCGAGCGCAACATACATATGCAAATCAGGCCCGGGATATTTATTTTCCTGGAGTCGTACAACGACCGCAGCAATATTGGCTGGCGCTTTACCCTGGAGCAGATCAAAGATGGCGAGCTGGTTTACAAGCTGGCCGCCGACAACGTGCGCTGGGACAGCATAAACGGAAGCTGGGGCATAGAAAACTACCATATCCGCACCATAAATAATTTGCAGGAAGAGCTGACCCATGGACACCGCCTCGATACGGTACTGCCTTTTACGCCGAGCGACTTTATACAGAACCTGAGGGAGATGGAGACGATGAGCTTCTTTGAGCTGCGCGACTATATTCAGAATGAGCGACTGAAGGGGTCGGAAAACGTGAAGTTTTATGAAGTGGAGATGCACCGGCGCATGGCTTTTCCTTTTGCCACACTGGTGCTTTCGCTCATAGGCGTATCCCTTTCGAGCCGCAAGGTACGCGGAGGTATAGGGCTGCACCTGGGTGCCGGGCTGGCCCTGAGCTTCGCATTTATTTTGTTTATGCAGATATCAACGACCTTTGCTACCAAGGGCAACCTGCATCCCATGCTGTCGGTTTGGATACCGAACATTTTTTTCGGGATTATCGGCTTATACCTTTACAAAATCGCCCCGAAATAAAAAAACCGGGTCAGGCCCCGGTTTCGTCTTGTTTTTCTTTCTTTACAAAAAAGTCTGGCACAAGATATCCCATCATGCCGCCCCATATCATGCTCATGTAAGGGCTTGAGGTTATAGCGCAGCCGCCCGTGTTGCAGCCGATGAACCAATAATAGGCAAATCCGCCGGCAACACCAGCCAAAGTAAAGCCTGCAATGATGGCCAGGTATTTATTGGATGAAACCCTGAAGGGAAACTTCTTTTTGTTCTCTTTCTCGAGGGGGGTATGTTCAGTTTGTTTTTCCATAATTATTAATGTGTTAAAAAAAGCCCGGCACAGCCAGAGGCCATGCCAGGCTTTACCACCAAACCAAAAACTATTTTTCTACCGAAAGTACTTCCTTAATGGCCTGCTCAAAGGCATTCTTTGGCAAGGCACCGGCAGCCATCTGAGGCTGGGCGTTCATGGGAACAAAAAGAATAGAAGGAATACTGCGAATACCAAATACGCCAGCAAGTTCCTGTTCCTTCTCCGTATCAATTTTATAAATATCAACTTTCCCGTCGTATTCTTTTGAAAGTTCTTCGAGGATGGGGGCTACCATTTTGCATGGGCCGCACCAGTCGGCATAAAAGTCAATAATACAAGGCTTGTCGCCTTCAAATTTCCATTCTTTGTTGTTTTCAAAGTCAAAGACTTTGGTTTTAAAAGTGTCTAAAGTCAAATGTTCCATATTGGGTAAAATGTTAAAAGTTACAAAGGTGATGGTTTACAGCAACTCGTTGATGGCAGCCAGAAGGGTTTCTTTCTGGGTAACGCCCACAAAGCGGCGGGCAGGCTGACCATCCTTAAAGATGATCAGGGTGGGAATGTTGCGCACCTCATATAAGGCGGCCGACCTTCCATTGTGATCTACATCGAGTTTTGAGATCACGGCCTTGTCGCCAATAGCGGCAGCCACTTCCTCAACAATCGGGTTCTGAATGCGGCAGGGAGGACACCAGGTTGCCCAGAAATCAACCAAAACAACACCCTGACCAATGGTCTCGGCAAAGTTGGCATCAGTAAGCACTGCCACCTGGCTCTCGCCCGGTTCAACCTTAACTATTTCATTGGCGTTGCTTCCTTTGCGGCTGAAAACCATAAAGGCCACTACCGCAAGCGCAATTACACCAAATGCCACAAGCATGGGACGCATGCTTTCTTTCTTGCTATCTTTCTTTGCTGCCATAATTTTTCCTGTTTTGCTGTTTTACTTTGATTTTTCTTTTTAGAGAAAACTGCGTTATGCTTGATTTACAAATAGTAACAAAATTTTTTCAGTTTTGTTTTTGAAAGTATAAAGGTATCTAAATGTTTACGATTGACCAAGAACCCATCTGTTAAAAAGTTTAAAAATGCTATTAAAGATAAAACAGTAATTTTGAAAAAATAAAAAAGTTGCAATAATTGTATTACCATTAAATCACATTGACATGCAAACTATATACAAAAGACCAATCATTCTTCTTTTCATATTGATCGGTTTTATAACGATGAGTGTTAACAGGTGCGAGCAGCTGGTAAGGGTGCCCATGAGTGAGGCCGAGGTTGCCAGTGGCCTTCGCGAGGCGCTGACCATCGGTGCAGTAAATGCGGTACTTGCCACCAACCAGGAAAATGGTTTTTTCAACAATTCAGCCATTAAGATTCCTTTTCCGCCCGAAGCGGCCGGCGCCATGAATTACATGCAAAACTCTGCCTTGCTCAGGCCCTTGCTCAATGAGTTTGTGCTTCGCCTTAACAGGGCTGCCGAGCATGCTTCAGCCCAGGCACGGCCCATTTTCACCAATGCCATTCGCGACATTACCATACAGGATGCCTGGGGAATACTGAGGGGCGGGCAAAATGCGGCCACCAATTACCTGCACGACCGCACTTTTACGCAATTATACGGCGCTTTCAAGCCCGACATCATCAATTCGCTCAACACGGTAGGTGCCCAAAGTGCCTGGCAGGAACTAACCACTGCCTACAACGCCATTGCAAGGCTTTCGCCGAGCCTGAGCCCGGTAAATACCGATCTGGCCGACTATGCCACCAGCCGGGCACTCGAAGGGCTGTTTGCGATGGTTGCCGATGAAGAAGCCAACATCAGGCGCGACCCGGCAGCACGGGTAACCGAACTGCTGCAACGGGTTTTTGCCCAGCAGTAATTAAAAAGCCGGGGAAAATCGCCCCGGCTTTTTTTATTTCTTGCCCCAAGCGAAGTCGAGGGGTTCATTTTTAGTTTTTCAATCTTCATTTATCAGTCAATGCCTGCAAAGTGCTTCATGAACTGCACGCGTTGGTAAGCGGCCGGGCTTTCGCCTTTCTTTGAGCTCATCTTTCCATCAAAATCGCCGATCTTGCTGAAGTTGTTTTGCTCCATCCACTCGGTAAGTTCCTGGTTAATGCGTTCAATCTGCCCAAAACCGTTCTTATAAAGTGTTGAGCACACCTGTACGGCTTTGGCACCGGCAAGCAGCTGCTTAATAACGCCTTTGCCGTCGTGCACACCGGTTGAGGCGCACAGGTCGGTCTGCACCCTTCCGGCCAAAATGCCGATCCAGCGCAGCGAAGTGGTGATCTCTTCAGGGGTGCTGTAAATGCTACTGGCAGTCATGCGGAACTTTTCAATATCAATGTCGGGATTGAAAAACCGGTTAAAAAGCACAACACCCTTCACACCCGTCCACGAAAGCTTCTTCACAAAATTGGCCATTCCCGAGAAGTGAGATGAGATTTTTAGGGCGATGGGAATGCTGACTTCCTTCTTCACTTTTTCCACAATATCGAAATACAGCTTTTCGTATTCTGCGGCTTCCTTGTCCACATCAGATGGCAGCACAAAAACATTGAGTTCGAGGCCGTCGGCACCGGCTTCCTGAATATTTTTGGCAAAGCTGGTCCATTCTTCGGCACTCACACAGTTAATGCTGGCTATAACCGGAATGCTGATTGCCTTTTTTGCATCGCGAATCAGGTTTAGGTATTCGTCGAGGGCGTGGGTGCGGGCGTAGTTGCGAATGTAATCGTCGGCCTCGGTATAAGCGCTCACCATATCGTCGTACGAAAACACCTTGCGTATTTCGAACTTAATCTGCTCCTCGAAGAGCGATTTGAGCACCACGGCTCCGGCTCCATTGGCCTCCATCTCCTTCAGGTTGTCGATACTTCGCGTCAGGCCAGAGCTGCCGACAATAACAGGGCTGCGTAAGCTCAGGCCCATATAGGTGGTGGTTAAATCGATCATATTCGTTGGATTTGGGTGGATGATTATTACGGTTTTTTCAACCGACAAATTTAAAGAACCATTTTAAAAAACCTAAACAAACCGCCCGATTTATTTGTCATTATCCTTATTGACCAATCCGGCCCCATGAAATGTTGAAGGCAAAAAGCCGTTATTGCATTATATTTGCAACTGCTGGCGATGGGTAAAAAAGCCAAGCCACATATATAAAGAATTTCTGATCGTAATCATAATGAGCCTACCCGAAATAAAATCGCACAGCCACCCCGAATCGCTTAAGCTTTCGTTTCGCAACCTGATGGAGCCATTGCTGGTGCTGTTCAATATGGCTGCTTCGCTTTCGCTGAAAAACCACGAATATTATATTTCCTATAGTATACCTGGTGGGGTGTACGGCTATTTTAAGGATTACACCCCCAGCGACGACGACCTGAAGGAGATCCGCGAAAAGATTCGCCGCATGATACGCGAAAGGGTAAACTTTTCCCAGGAGATGCTGCCCGGCGAAAAGATTGTAAGGTATTTTGAGCACAACCACCGTCCCGACATTTCACACCTTTTGCTTTCTCGCGGGCCCGGATACGCCAAAATGGGCGGGCTGCGACTGGCGCACCTCAACGGTTGGGGCGAATTTTTTCTGAACAGGGTGCAGGAGAATTACGAAAAGCTGGAAAATTTCAGGCTGTTTAAATTCAAAAACGGCTTCTTCCTGGTGGCCGACCCCGGTTTTTTCGACCGTGTAATGCCTGAAAAGCTGGAAAGCAGTAAGTATTTCCGACGATTCGATGAGACCGAAGAGACTATGGCCCATCTGGGCATTTCGAGTATTGCCGAGCTCAACGATGTGATTACAAATGGCGAGTTGCCCGAGTTTATCAAAATTTCCGAAGCTTATCAGGTCAAGCGTATTTCGCGCATTGCCGACAATATAGTATCGCACCCACTCAAGCCCAGGGTTATTTTCCTGGCGGGCCCCACATCTTCGGGCAAAACCACCTCGGCCAACCGCCTGGCAATCGAACTGAAAGTCATGCGCAAGAGCGTGCTTATCCTATCGCTCGATAATTATTACCTGCCGCATTCGGCTATCCCCGACGATCCTGTCACAGGCCTAAAGAACTTTGAGCTGATTACGGCCCTCGACCTGGAGTTGTTCAGGCAAAACATCAACGAGCTGATTGCCGGCAAAGAAGTGTTCCTGCCGAGGTATATGTTCGATGGCAAAGGGGCCATTGCCGATACCCAGCCCACCGTGGCAGGTCCCGACACTTATGTGATTGTGGAGGGCATACACGGCCTCAACCCCGAAATGTGGAAAGATGTGATGGACCTGGAGTCGTACCGCCTTTATGTATCGGCCCTTAGCACCCTCAATATTCACGACCACCTGCCGTTCTCCACTTCCGACCACCGCCTCATTCGCCGCCTGGTGCGCGACCACCTTTTCAGGGGCTACGACTTTAACGAAACACTTAAACGCTGGCCCGACGTGATGCAGAATGAATATAAAAGTATTTTTCCTTTCCAGGAAAGCGCCCATGCCATTTTCAACTCGGCGCTCATTTACGAACTGGCGGTTTTTGCCCACTATGCCCCCAGCATTCTGAAGGCAGCACAGGCAGAAAACGAGCAGATAAGGGAAGAGGTGCTCAGGCTAAACCGCCTGCTGTCGCTCTTCAGACCCATCGACCCGGCCGACATCCCTCCTACCTCCATTTTGCGGGAGTTCATTGGAGGAAGCAGCTTCAAATATTAACCAACCTATTTAGAAAGAATATGGAACAGGACGTTTTCGCCATTGGCGCCAAGGTAGAACACACACAGTTTGGGATTGGTATTGTTACCAATGTGAACCTTACCACACTAAGCGTATTTTTCATTAACCGCGGCGATAAGGAGATTGCCCGCAGTTTCCAGGGACTAAAGCTGGTGGAGCCCTCAAAGGCCACCGGACAAGCCGGGGGCGGCCCTGCCATCAGCCTCGAAGACCTGGAGAAGGTGTTTTCCGGGGTGCTGCGCCGCTACGTCGATTTCCCGGAAACGGTAGAAATGGGCGACAAATGGAAGAAGGGCGTACTGATAATGAAACCCGGCTCGCCCGAGCTGAAGCCCAAGGAGATTCCCATCGATGCCTTTTTCCATAAAATAGTGCTGGTGCGCGACCGCCTCAGGGTGCTGGAGCAGCGTATTAACAGCAATGAAAAGCTCGAAGACGACGAAAAGGTGAACCTGCAGCAATATATCACCCGCATTTATGGTTCACTTACCACCTTCAACGTACTTTTCAAGCACAAGGAGCAATATTTTGTAGGCGATAAGGGAAGCGGCGAACAGGGCTAGTCCTGGCTGTCGTGGTTCATAAAGCCCTGATCGGCCAGCGCATCGAGAAACACTTTGCTGAAGTGCAGATTGTCTTTCTTGGTGTAGCGTTTATAGGCAAAAATCTGCGCCAGGTTGTCCAGCCCGTTTTCTTTTATTAACTGCGCCGTTAGGGGAAGGCTCTCCTTATCCTTGTAAATGCGGTCAATATCATCTTCTGAGAAATCGCGGTATTCTTCGAAATGCACCACCCCTTCGGCGGGCAGGCGGTCGGCCTGTTCGGGGTTCTCGTTGGGATAACCCACCACCACGGTGGTTATGGGCACCACACCCTCGGGAAGGTTGAAAAACTCAATAAGCTTATCGGCCTGATAAGTGGTAGTGCCCAGGTAGCAAATTCCCAACCCAAACGACTCGGCAGCCACACATGCATTTTGTGCCACCAGCAGGGCATCGATGGCTGCAGTGAAAAACGACAGGAAGTTGTCGTAGCCCGGCTCCGCTTCGCGCTGCCGGCACCATTTGTTAAAGCGGTTGAAATCGGCACAGAAAGTAAGCAGCACGGGCGCCTGCTCTACCATTTTCTGACCGAAATGCAGCTTGCAGAGCTCTTTGCGCTTTTCCTCGTCGCGGCTAACGATCACACTGTATACCTGCATATTGCCGGTAGTAGAAGCCCGAAATCCGGCCTCTAGTATTTTGTTCAGGATATCATCGCTAATGGGGTCGCTTTTGTAGTTGCGAATGGTTTTGTGCTCCAGGAGGGTCTTCAGGGTCTCGTTCATATCAGCAATTTTTGGGCTGTAAAATTACGGTTTTATGGCGGGCTGCCCAAGCTGAACGCAAGACTTTTTAGGGAAACTCTTATTATTGGACAGCCTTTTTTTCGGCATCCTTACGGTAGAAGGCATCCAGACCAGCCAGCATGGCCATCATGCCCCAGAATGGCACCGAGGCTTTGTCGGTATCAAGAAAATTATTGAGAAAGCCGTGTGCGAAATAGGTAATGAATCCCAGTGTTATGCCCAGGGCCATCAGCCGCATCTCGCGTGTGGGGGCCTTTTTAAACAGGTCGACCCCGGTTTTAAGCACCAGCAGGGCCAGGGCTATAAAGAGCAGCATGCCGGGCAGGCCACTCTCGGCCAGGGGGCCGATGTATTCGCTATGTGCGTTGCCCAGGTCGCCAAAGTTGGTGGTGATAATGGTAAAGTCTTCGGAGCGCTGAAAGGGGGCATACACAAACTGGTAGGTGCCCGGGCCCCAGCCAAACACAGGCCGCTCATCGTACATGCGGAATGCCGCGCGCCAGCGGTTGATGCGCTCCAGGTTGGAAGCATCAGAAGAGATATTTGTTATGGACTGCACATGCTCGGCAATATCGCCCGATGACTCCTGGGTGTTGCGCTCGAGCTGCATGACGATTTGTGTCTGGAATGTAAACACAGTAGCCACAAACAGCACTGTGCCCGCCAGTATAAACCGGAAGGGAATTTTTAAGCCCAGAATCATGAAGCCACCAAAGGCCATCATGATGCTGAGCCAGGCAGCCCTGCTGTAACTGAAAAGGATGCCCATGGCAAACACCAGGAAAAACATCAGGGCAGTGGTGCGCCGCAACGGGCTGTATTCCTTGTTGAAAGCCATAACAATAAAAAAGGGAGCCACCAGTGCCAGGGTAGACGAATAATTGGTATGGTCGTTGAAGAAAGGCCTCACGATCCAGGTACCCACCATACGTTCAAAACCGAAGGCGCCATGCTGCACCGTTATCACAATAACTATTACCGCCATCGAGGCCCCGAAATACCATAGAAACCGCTTGTAATTGTCATATTCCTTAAACAAGTTGACAGCCACAAAATAAAATACTACCACAAACCACAGCCGCGACAGGAAGAACTTGAATGACACCAAAGGAAGTTCGCTGGTAACCGAAGTAACGAACATCCACAACAGGTTCAGGATAAGCACAATGGTAAGGGGGTGGCGCAGCACACGCCGGTCGTAAACCGGTTCGTGAATCATGCGCAGGAAGAACAGCAGCATGGTTGCCACTATCAGCGGCTCGGTGGGCATGTCGATGGTGAAGCCGAAGCGTTCAATCTCGTATTTGAACGTAAATGGGGTGAGCAGAACAATGAAGAGAAGAAGTTTGTCGAGCGAGAAGAAAAAAAGCAGCATGATGCCCAGAACAATGGGAATGGCTGTGAGCCAGTAATGCCCGTTCACCATAAGCACAATGTTCAGCACTGTAAACCACAGTCCGAACCGGTAAAGCATTTTACGCTTTTTTTCCTGCTCCACGCTACTCAGGTTTTTTCCCGGCAAGGTTCTTTTCGTTCACGATACCTTTTGAAACCAGGTTTTCATATACCATCAGCGAGACCACCCCCATGAGGCCTGCCCCGAAGGTGGCCAAAAACAAAATGAGCCAGCGCACCGGGTATACCTTGCGCTCGGCCTCGAAAGCCGGGTCGATGATAAATTTGAAGTTAAGGAAATTGTCGAGGTCGGTTCTTGCTTCCTGCATGCGGCGTTGCAGCGCCACCAGGTTGCTGCTGATCACCTGCAGGTTGGTCGACAGAAAGATGTAGGCTCCGCCCCCTTCGCTAAGGGCATCAAGGCGTTCTTCTATTGCCCTTACCCCCCGCTGGTTGCCGGTCGACAGGTCGATGGCCAGCTGTTGGGTAAGCATGGTCGACTGGCCTTCAAAATCGTAAACGCCGGCCTGCATCACCTTGCGCAGGGAGTCTTCGGTAAGCTTGAGCTCTGCCAGCAGCACTTCGTAATTCATTTTAGCAACCTCGTAGGCCTGCAGGGCGCGCTGGTAGCGCATCTCGTTCTGCACCGAGTCGGCCAGAGCGGCCATTTCGTTGGCAATATCGGCAGCCATAATCGGATCTTTGTCTCTTACCTTAATTTCGACGGCCCCGAACTGGGTGCGGCGAGAAGAGATATTATCGGAATAGGTCTGGTTGAGGCGGGTACGGCGAAATTTGGCATCCGGGGCGATTCCATAATGTTCGATCAGGTTGAAACGCCCGGCCACGCGTTCGCGAATGGCCACCGAACCCAGCACCTGCAGCAGGCGCTCCGCATCTTCCACACTGCCGTACTGAAGAAAGTCCTGGCTGCCGGGGCCGCCAAGCACCGCCCTGGAAATACTGGCCGTTGAAGCCGGAAACATGGTTACGGTCGACTCGAACATGGGCGTGATAAACCGTGGCCCGGAAAAAATAACGCCCGCCAGGGCAGCAATGAAGCAAATAATTGCCAGATGTTTCCACCAACGAATAATAAAAAGGAAGACGTTAGTCGAATCAAAATCCTTTTTGTTTTGGTCCATGAGATTGATATTAAGGTCCTTTTTTGAAAAAACGAATGGAAAGGGGTTTTATTTAAGCCGGGCCAAAGATAATTAAAAAAGTGCTTTTAGCTTAAGGATTACCCCGGGCTCAGCGTTCAGATCCGGGCTGTTCGCCAAAGCGCATAATATTGATGAAATGTCCTATCCGGAAAAACCTTACTGCCATAGCCAACAGCAAGCTGGCAAGGCTCATAATAAGCAGGTTTACGATCCAGGGAAACGGTAGTTGCTGGCTAATCAGGGCAATTAAAATGGTGCCTGCCACCAGCAGCAGCAAACGAATGGTAAACCCGTAATTCGCTTTTATTTTGAAGATCCGAAAAACTACCAACGCCTGTGCCAGTGCCACCAGGCTCTGGGTAGCAAGGCTGGCAACAGCCGATCCAACGGCCTGATACCGGGGAATGAGCAAAATATTGAGCCCCACATTTACCAGCATCCCCGTAAGGGAAATAAGGTTCAGCTCCCTTAGGCTGCCATTGGCCGTTAGCAAGGTCCCAAAAATATAGTTGGTCGAAGTGCCAATAAAACAAAGCATTAGCAACGAAAACACGAGGCTCGACTCGTCCATTCTGAAAATAAACTCGCTGATGCTTTCGCCGGGGTGCATGGGATACAGCAGCTTCATAATTTCCACGCCATACAAAAACGACCCAATGGCAAAAATTATGGCAGGCGTAATAACCAGGGTAAATGAAAGCCGCACCATGCCTTCCACAGGTTGCTTCTGTTTGATCATGCGCGAAAAAATGGGCAGCAGCAACACTGCAAACAAGAAAGAAAACTGGTTTACGGCGTCGAGCAGGCGGTATGCCGAGGCATATATGCCACTGTACCTGGCGCCATCGGGCAGCATGCGTTCAAGCATTACGCTGTCAACGCGGTTATAGAAGGTCATTAGCAGCACCAGCAGAGCAAAGGGCAGGCTCTGCCTGATAATGGTCATCATAAAGGGCGGATCCCACGAGGGCCTGAAGAAGCGGGTGCCGGCCTTGCGAATCACAATAAGAAAGGTTATAGAAAAGGTAAGCAGGTAAGAAACCGTTTGCGCAAAAACAAAGTACTTAATCTTAAACTCAGCCACCACATTGCCCCAGAGCAGCACCCCCACAATAATGATCATGAGGCTGCGGTCGAGCACCGAAATCAGGCTGTCGGTGCGGAAAAGGTGGAGCCCGCTCAGGTTGGAGCGCAGATAAAGGATAAAACTCATCAAAAACTGGTTGAAGGCCAGCAGGCCCAGCATCATAATCTGCTCGCGGCTGTAGCTGATGAAAAAGGCGCCTGCAAAGGAAAAGAGCAGGTACACCCCAAAAAGCATCATTTTTAGCACAAAGATATTGGGCAGGTGTTTGCCCACCAAGTGCGTATTCTGTGCAATGTTGCGGTTGTTGAAATTGGTAATGCCAAAATCGAGCAGGATGTTGAAAAGGAAGGAGAAGTTGAGTATGGCAAAATAAAAGCCATACTCAGCCGCCCCCACGGTATTTTGCACCGTACGGTCTATGCCAAGAATCCAGAAAGGTTTTATCAGCAGGTTAAGAACCAGCAGCAAAACCAGGTTTTTCAAAAATTTCCGCTGCATGCAATCGGGGTAGTTTCCTTTGCCGGTTTATTTTCAATAGCAAACCGTTTATACTGAAACTCCCCAAAATTAAAAACTTTTGCAACGGAATTGCCCTTTTGTCGAAAAATATTAAACCCGCAGACCATACAAAAAATGGTATGCATTTTGGTAATGGGGCAGCCGCCTGTGCGCTAATTATGTTAATTTTGTATAATTTCAAAAAAAGCAATATTTAAAACCTCTTACTAACGTTCTTTACAGTGTAAAGAGGGGTCGTTCAAAAAAAACCTATGAAGTTTAAACCAGGTGACAGGATAGCGTTTCTCAACGAAAAAGGGGGAGGAATCGTTACCAAAATTATTGATGAGCAGATTGTACTTGTTTCCATAGAGGATGGTTTTGAGATACCGTATTCTGTGAGCGATTTGCTGAAGGTGGGCGAAGGTTCTGCCAATATGACCAGCCGCATTGCCGAAGAGGAGGAGCCGGTCAACCCCGATCTTTCGCCCCTGTATTCGGTTCCCAATAAGCTGGGACAAATGCCGCCGGGCGCATACCTGGCCATGGTGCCCTCCGATCAGGACAAGCCACTGCAAAGCCCGCTCGACTTTTTCCTGGTAAACCATACCGACTTCGAGCTGCTTTTCGGGCTGTATCTGAACCGCTCAGGCAGCTTCCACGGCATTGAATACGGCTTTATCGAATCCGACTCCAAGCTGTTTCTGAGGCAGGTGGAGCGAACCCAGATCGAAGACTGGGTAAACGGGCTGGTGCAAATAGTATTTTTCGGGCCGGGAAAAACCGTTCCGGTGCAGCCGGCTTCGGCCAGCATTGCTTTTAAGCCGGTAAAGATTTACAAGGAAGAGAGTTTTGCCTTTGAAGGCTTGCTGCGCAAGAAGGCTATGCTGGTGGAGCTGGCGCTGATCTCTGACCTGAACATTAAGACCGGCGCCGAGGTGGTTACGGAAGAAAACATTAAACTACTCAACGAAAAGATCAGCACCGGGACCCGCAAGCCCGAGCCGGTCAGCAAGGCGGAGAGCTTCCTCGACAAGCACAAGGTGGACGACCGCATTGCCGAGGTCGACCTGCACATTACCGAGCTGGCAGATAACATTGCAGGAATGTCGAATGTAGACATGCTGAAGACACAGATGGATTACTTTCGCCGCTGCATGGAACAGGCCGAGCTCGAAAAAATGATCAAGGTCATTTTTATTCATGGGGTGGGCAATGGCACGCTAAAGAACGAGATATTGCGTTATTTGCGAAACACCCCGGGAATCGAGTTTTACGATGCTCCCTATGCACGTTATGGCATGGGTGCAACGGAAGTGTTCTTTTACAGGAATAAGTAGATAACAACGAAAAGGCAGGTTGTCCTGTCGCTTTCCGCGCAAGCGGAAGGAGGAAAGTCCGGGCAACGCAGAGCAGCATACTTCCTAACGGGAAGCCGGCTTGCCGCAAGGCAGGCCGCGAGACAGTGCCACAGAAAACAACCGCCGATGTTCCGTTCGCGGGGCAGGCAAGGGTGAAAACGTGAGGTAAGAGCTCACGACTGCTGCAGGTGACTGCCGCAGGGGGTAAACCTTATGCGTTGAAAGGCCAAATATACCGGGGCTTGAGGGCGGCTCGCCCGATCCCGGAGGGTAGGCCGTTAGAGCTGTTGCGCAAGCAACAGTCCAGACAAATGACAGGAGTCCCGATTCGTTGGGAAACAGAACCCGGCTTACAGGCCTGCCTTTTCTTTTTTTTATTTTTATTTTGGAAAACAAAAACAAAGCTTCAACCACCAATCAGAGAAACATTATGATCAGAAAGATCTTTCCTTTCTTGCTGGCGCTGGGCCTTTTACTTCCCCTGGCAGGATTTTCTCAGAGAACCCTAATTCAAGACGAGCCCGGGGCCACCTACCGCCTGGCGCTCGATCTGTTTGAAAAACAGCAATACGGCGCTGCCCGCGAGCTTTTTGAACAGGTCATACGTAAAATCGACGATCCGCACCACGAGGTTCGTGTGAGCGCCCTTTACTACAAGGGCGTTTGTGCCGCCGAGCTGTTCAACCCCGATGCCGAAGCCTTGCTGCTCACCTTTGTGGATCAGCATGCCTCGCATCCGCAGCAAAACGCAGCGCGCTTTCAGCTGGGCAACGTGAAATACCGCGACCGCAGGTATCGCGATGCCGCCCGCTGGTATGCCTCGGTGCAGGTAAGAGACCTCGATCCTTCGCAGCGCGAAGAGTATTATTTCAAGAGGGGCTACAGCCTGTTTATGACCGACAATCATGCCAGCGCCAGGCAAATGTTTTCCGAAATTCGCAACCCGAACTCCCTATATTATGCCCCGGCCACCTACTATTCGGGTCATATGGCCTACCTCGATGGCAACCTGGGCACGGCACTTACCGCCTTCAGGCAGCTCGAAAACGACCCCACCTTTGGCCCGGTGGTTCCCTATTACATTACGCACATCTATTACATGCAGGAAGAGTACGACCTGCTTATCGATTATGCAGAGCCCCTGCTTGCCGATGCCACTGCCCGCCGCGGACCGGAGATCTCGAAGCTCATTGGCGATGCCTGGTTCAGAAAAGGCGACTACCAGCGGGCCCTGCCCTACCTGGAGGCTTTCTTCAAAGAGTCGCCACAGCGCGTGAGCCGCGACGACCAGTACCAGATGGGATATGCCTATTACAGCGCGGGCCGCTATCGCGAGGCCATCAACCACTTCGACAAGGTGATCAGCGGCGACGATGCCCTGGCACAGAATGCCCATTTTCACCTTGCGGCATCCTACCTGCAGGTAGACCAGAAGCGCTTTGCGCGAAATGCCTTCCTGTCGGCCTACCAAAATAAACACGATGAATCCATTGCCCAGGATGCGCTTTTCAACTATGCCAAGCTGTCGTACGAACTGGCCCTCGACCCTTACAACGAAGCCATTCTTTCCTTCCAGAAATATATTGAGGAATATCCGCGCTCTGAGCGCTTGGAAGAGGCCTACCGGTACCTGGTGGATATTTATCTCACCACCAGCAACTACAAGGACGCCCTGGCCTCAATAGAAAAGATACAGATCAATACGCCCAGGCTGCGTTCGGCCTATCAGCGTATTGCCTATTACCGCGGCGTGGAGCTTTTCAACAACGGCGATTTTGCCGGTGCAGTGGCGCATTTCGATAAATCGGCCCGTTTTCCTGAGAGCAACAGCATTGCCGCGCAGGCCCTCTATTGGAAAGGCGAGGCGCTATACCGGCAGGAAAGATTCGCCGAAGCTATCAGCACCATGGAGCGCTTCCTGGTTTCGCCCGGCGCCTTCTCGCTCAACGTTTACAACCGGGCCAACTACACCATTGGGTATGCCAATTTTAAACTAAAAAATTATAGCCGGGCCATTACCGCATTGCGCAAATTTGTTGGTGAACGCGGCGAAGACGCCCGCCTGGTGAACGATGCCACCCTGCGCATTGCCGACAGTTATTTTATCTCGAAAGAATATCAGTTGGCAATGGACTATTACGACCGTGCCATCCGCCTGGATGTGCTCGATGCCGATTATGCCATTTTCCAGAAAGGCTTGGTGCAAGGTGTTATGGGCCGCTTCGAAGGCAAGATCACCACCATGCAAAGCCTTATTCAGCGGTATCCTTCTTCAAATTACATGGACGATGCCAAGTACGAAATCGGCAACTCATGGCTGATTCTCGATAATAACGTGCAGGCGCTGAGTTATTTCGATCAGGTCATTCAACAGCATCCCAATAGCAGCTACGTAAAAAGTGCCATGCTGAAGTCGGGGCTGATCTATTACAATACCAACCGCGACGAGCAGGCCCTGGGCGTTTTCAAAACGGTGGTAAACCGCTATCCGGGCACGTCAGAGTCGCAGGAAGCCTTGCTTGCTATTCGCAACATTTACGTGGCCCTGGACCGGGTGGATGAGTTCCTGCGCTTTTCTGAAGGACTTGGCTTTGCAAATGTTTCTACTGCCCAGCAGGACTCACTTACCTATATGGCCGCCGAGAACCGCTATATGCAAAACGACTGCGCCAATGCCAGCCGCGGCTTTACCACCTATCTTGAGCGTTTTCCGCAAGGTATCTTTGCCATTAACGCACATTTTTACAAAGCCGAATGCGACTTGCGCGCCAACGAACTGCAGCAGGCCCTTACAGGCTACCGCTTTGTGATAAGCCGCCCCAAGTCGCAGTTTACCGAAAATGCCCTGCTGCGCTCCGCTACCATAGAGTTTCGCCAGGAAAATTTTGCCGCTGCGCTGGAGAATTACCGCAGGCTCGAAGAGCTTGCCGACCTGCCCAGCAACAAGCTGGAGGCACAGATCGGACAGATGCGCTCGCTTTTCCGCCTTGAGCGCCATCAGGAATCCATGACCCAGGCCGCCAACGTGCTTGCCAACGACAAGACCCCGCGCGAGGTGCAGCAGGAAGCGCACCTGCTTACCGGAAAATCGGCGCTGACCCTCAACAGGCTGGCACAAGCCCGCACCTCCATGCGAGCCGCCATGAATATTGCCGAAAACGAAGCTGCCGCCGAAGCCATGTACAACCTGGCACTCATAGAATACCGCCAGGGCAATTACGCGGAATCAGAAAAACTGATCTTTGAATATGTCAATAAAATGTCGGCTTACGATTACTGGCTGGCCAAAACCTTTATTTTGCTATCTGACAACTACCTGGCCGTCGACAATATTTTCCAGGCCAAGCACACCCTTCAGAGCATTATCGACAACTACGATGGCCCAGAGCTGCGTGCCATAGCCATTCAGAAGCTCGATGCCATACTGGAGATGGAAAGGCTTAAGAGCCAGCCGCAGGGCGCCGAACCCGTTGACATAGACCTGGGAAGGAACGCATTTTAACCAGGCCAATCATTCACCAAGGAAAAAACTTGAACTTATGAACATAAAGCTCATTTTCAGAATCATACCGGTTTTTGGCCTCGCCCTGCTGCTTGCTCCTGCCTCTTTGCTGGGTCAGCGCACCATGGACATTGACGAGATCAGGGTAGTGGCTCCCTACGAGCCCACTGTGTCGGATGCCTTTAAGATAAACGACAACCCACGCATCGACGACACCCTGGAGATAAAACCCAGCTTTGCCTATTCTATTTTGCCGAGAAAGCTCACCACCCGCTTTGAGCTGGAGCCCATCACTGCGGCGCGCATGCGCGGCGAGCCCCTTGCCAAGCTTTACCAGGGGCATGTAAGAGGTGGTTTTGGCACCTATACTACCCCTTACGGAGAAGCTTTCTACAACACCCTGCGCTCGAACGATTATGCCCTGGGGCTGCACCTGAAGCACCTCTCTTCGGCGGGAACCATCAAGGACCATGGCTACAGCGGATACAGCGACAACCTGGCCAGGGTATATGGCCGCAAGTTTTTTGGCGACAACACCCTCGACGGTGGCCTGAGCTACCAGCGCGACGTGATACACTATTACGGCTTCAAGTTCGAAGACTTTGAAAACGACCCCATTGTGTGGCCAGTGCTCGACGAGATGGACCGCAAAGACATACGCCAGCGCATAAGCCAGATCAATGCCAATGTGGGCTTTGGCAGCCATCACCCCGACTCTTCACGAATTGGCTATTACACCGGGCTTGAATACAACCTGTTGACTGACCGCTACGATGCCTCCGAGCACAACGTACGCTTCAAGGGCAACATTGGCCGCGAGATAGAGGATCCGTTCGGTTTTGCTGATCAGGTGTATATTGGCCTGAATGCCAGCACCGACTTTTATCACAACAACACCCCACGCGACACCAGCAATGTGGCCGTGGTGAGCCTGGTGCCGGGCATTTCGGCAAAGCTCAACCGCGTTAAACTCTTTGCAGCCCTCAACCTCAGCGTGCAGTCCGATACGGCGTCGTATTTCAGGATTTATCCCCAGGTGGGTCTCGAAGCCGGCGTGATTGAAAACTACCTTACCGTACACGGAAAATTTTCGGGCGGGCTGCAACGCTATTCGCTGCGCGAGATGCTGCACGAAAATCCCTTTATGAACAGCCAGGCGGCCCTAGGCTTCCGCAACACAAAATCGGAGATTACGGGGGGCATAAAAGGCGCATTCAGCGACAAGGTTTCTTACAACTTTTCGGTGGCCAGCGCAAGAATTGAAGACTATGCCTTTTTTGTTACCGACACGGCCACCCTGCTCAACAACCAGTTTACGCTGGTTTACGACAACATCAGGCGGCTGCACCTTCGCGGTGAGCTGTTTTCGCAGTTTGGCAGCCGCCTGCATGCCAGGCTGGCCGCCGATTATTTTGAGTACAGCCTCGATGAGCAAATTGAAGCCTGGCACCTGCCGGCGCTGCAGCTGGGCCTGAACCTGAAATACAATATGCAGGATAAGTTCGTGCTCACCGCCGATGTGTTTGCCCGCGACAAAACCTTTGGCAGGACCTTCGACGAGCTGGGCAACCCGGTGGCTACCGAGCTGCATGGCATGTATGTAGATGCCAACTTCGGCATAGAATACCGCTATACCCGCATTTTGTCGTTCTTCCTCAACTTCCGGAACGTTCAGAACAAGTCGCTCGAGCGCTGGACCAACTACCCCTCACAGAAGTTTCATGTGCTGGGCGGACTAACCTGGTCATTTTAGCCCCTGGGAAGG
>Ga0209498_1000473_pt1 | contig 24650 bp, 21 predicted proteins | sample WalLakDeSediment_FD_184131 | JGI IMG/M metagenome (GOLD analysis project Ga0209498, IMG submission 184131) | Lake sediment microbial communities from Walker lake, Nevada to study Microbial Dark Matter (Phase II) - Walker Lake 11/02/13 Deep... | ecosystem: Environmental > Aquatic > Freshwater >...
AGCCGTGAAGACGACCGTAAATGCGAAACTTTGACGTGTTTGCGAAAATCTGCCTGTCACCGATTTTGTGAACGCTCACATACCCTTTCATGTTCCGCTCCGGATTATAAGCTCAGATTGAAGAAAAGGGAGTGTACCACAGGCATGCCCTGCATGCAATGCCAAAGCGACCACCGCATTGCGCGTTCCTGAAATGGTCACAAGAAACGGAGGGAGATCAATGCTCATAGATCCTGCACAATGGTGAATGCGCCCCTCAGGTCTCCGCCTTCGACTCATCATCAAACACCCATCCCTTATCGCTTCCCGATGTGGAGGATGCCTTTTGTAATATTGCAGAGGTGGTCGTTCAACCTTTCTATGTCGGTGAGCATTTCCGAATAGACGAGGCCCGCTTCGCCGATGCAGCTTCCCTTTTCGAGCCGGTAGAGATGGTTCATCTTGTACTGCCGGATCAATTCGTCGATTTCCCGTTCGATGGTCAGGGTGATCATGGCGGCCCGACGGTCGTCGTTGTCGAGGGCCTTTTTCGTTTGATGCATAAGCACTTGCGTTTTGCTGAAGAGCTTTTCAAGTTCCTCCTTTGCCTGGGGTGACAGGGTCAGGTTGTTTTCGTAGGTTCTCTGGGCATGGCCGACGATTCCCTGGCAGTAGTCCCCCACTTTCTCGATATCGTTGACACTATGGAGGAGAGCGGGAATGAGCTTTCTTTGTTTTTCCGTCAGTTCCTTTTGAGTGATCTCCACGAGATAGTTGGTGATGTTTTTCTGCATCTCATCCACCGAATCTTCGTCGAGAACCACTTCATTTTTCAGCTTGTGGTTGTAACTGAGGGCGCATTGCCTCGCCTTTTCAAGCATGCCCTGACAAACGCTCAGCATGGCTGATAACTCCCTGACCACGGCTTTGACAGCCAGGTTCGGGGTCACGAGGAGATTCTTGTCGAGAAAGCGAGCCTCTTTCTTCTCGTAATCTTCTCCCGGGAAAATGCTTGTGAGAGCCTTGATGAACCATGGAATCAAGGGGAGAAGAATCAAGGTGTTCACCACATTGAAAATGGTGTGGGTCGTTGCGATCTGCCGCGCTACGTCGGAGGAGAGCAAAGGCACCCAGCGGAGGTACAGGGGAACGAAGGGAAAAACAATAGCGGTCCCCACGGTGTTGAAAAGCGCATGACCGAGGGCGAGCCGTTTGCTTGCCAGTTTGCCGCCCACACTGGCGATGGCGGCCGTAATGCAAGTGCCGATGTTGTCCCCCAGCACCAGGTAAACCGACGCTTGAAGATCAAGGAGGCCGACCGCGGCAAAGGCGATAATCATGCCGATGGTGGTACTGCTGCTCTGAAGCATGACGGTGACGATGATCCCCGTCAAAATCCCCAGGATGGGACGTTGGCCGAAGTGCAGGAAAAGATCGATCACGGCCTCGTTCCCGGCAAGGGGTTTCACCGCCGAGCTCATGGTAGCTAAACCCAGAAAGAGAATCCCGAACCCGAAAAGGGCGAGTCCTTTGTCTTTGTTTCTTGCTTTCTTGGAAAACAGATAGACCATGGCTCCGGCAAAGACGAAGAGCATGGCGGAATTGGTGAGTTTGAAGGCGATCAACTGGGCGGTGATGGTGGTTCCGATATTGGCGCCGAAGATGACCGGCAGGGCGGCCGTCAGGGTAATGATTCCCGCATTGAGAAACCCGATAAGAATAACCGATGTGGCGCTGGAACTCTGGATGACGGCCGTGACGAGAACACCCACAAGCGCGGATTTCACCCTGTTGGAGGTAACTTTTTCCAGCAGATCCTTGAGAAAACCCAAAGACAGGGATCTGAGCGCGTTGCTGAGCATATGGATCCCGAAAAGGAAAAGCCCCAATCCTCCCAGAACTCCAAGAATCACATTAAACGCCATACGAACAGCCCCACGGGATCTCACCCCAGTTGAAACATGGCGACCTGAATTGAGCGATTTTTTCGGTCATTGCGAGCCCAAGGGGCGTGGCAATCTCGTTTTCAAAGGGATTGCTTCGCACGCTGTGGGCGCTCGCAATGACAGCCGGGGCCCGGGCTTGCCTGGAATATCGCTCAATTCAGGTACGAATATTATACTATGGAAATATCCGCATTCTTTCTACACATCACGGGACGATCATCTCCACTGTCCGGCCCGTCTTCACGTCCACCAGCCCGTCTTCCGAAAGGCGCAGAAAGGGGATAGCGGCGGTGGTGAGCGTGGCGAGGGTGAGGCCTGCGTCGGCGAAAGGGAAGCCCAGCGCTTCGGCTTTTTCCTGAATGCTCTTGAGCCTCCGAACGACCTCCTCCATCGTCAACTCCGACAGGAACCCTGCAATAGGAAGGGGAAGCTCGGCCTGAACGCCGCCTTGGGCCCAAATCACGACCCCTCCCCCCATGTCGTAGACCCGGTTCGCCGCCGCAGCCATATCCGCATCAGTCGCTCCCACCACCACGACGGAAAAGGTTTCCCAGGCTATGCTCGTGGCCATGGCCCCTGCCCGAAAGCCATGCCCCCGGATCAGGGCCGTGAAGATGCGGCCTTTACAGGATATGACCGATGCTTTCAGGAGGTCCTGCTTTGGGTCCGCTTGGATCTCGCCGTCATGAACCGGCATTTCCAGGTCAAGCCCCTTGGTCACCAATTCCGTGACCTGCTCGATCACCCTTACCCTGACAGAGTTGTTGCGGTTTACTCGGACGGCGAAGTCCCCGGGAGCAAAGCGCCTTTTTGTCAGCCTGTCGCCTTGGATCAACGCCTTTCGAGGTTCCACCGCCCGCTTTCCCTTTCGGGCGATCACCACGCCGTTGCTCACAACGCACTCAGCCTGGATCGTGCGAAGGTCCGGGATGAGAACCATGTCCGCATATTTCCCCGGGGCTATGCCCCCCAAAAGGCCGTCCAGCCTGAAATGCTCGGCCACGTTCAAGGTGGCCATCTGAATGGCAAGAAGAGGCTCAAAGCCCACATCCACAGCCCGCTGGACCACATGCTCCAGGTAGCCTTTCTCCACAAGATCCCTGGGATCGGCCCCATCCGTAACCAGCGCAACCCGCCTCAGGTCAAGGGCCAGGTCCTTGATTTTCCCGATGGCATCCAGTTCTTTCCGGATGCTGCCCTCCCGAATCATGGCGCAGACGCCGAGGCGGATCTTTTCGACCACTTCATCGGCGCTCACCGATTCATGGCACGACGAGACGCCATAGTCCAGGTAGGCCGGCAGCCGCCGGGAACGGCACCCGGCGGCATGGCCTTCCACGGTTTTTCTCAACCTCAACGCCTCTGCGGCAAGGGCGGGGTAGTTTGTCTCCTTCTGCAAAACTTCCTGCCAGAAGCCTTCTCCCACGCCCAGCACTTCTTCACGGTTTAGAAGATCCATCAACTGTGCCGGCTTAGGGGCCCTTTCGGCCGCATCCCTGCTCAAGGTGATGGAGGGGGGCACGGTGGAGAAAATCTTGACGGGCTGATCCTTAAAAGCTTCCAAACAAGACAAAAGCCCCTCATACCCGAGTGGAAAAGTAAGCTCCATGATCTCGGTGATGAACGTCGTCGTGCCTCCCGTCATTGCGTAGCGGAGAAACTCATGAGGCCCTGCGTAGTAGAGGATGTGCGTGTGGCCGTCCACAAGGCCGGGCATGAGGACCTGCCTTTCCGCCTCGATGACCTGGGTTTTCCGGCCGATGGTGTGGCCGGCATCCGGCCCCACATAAGCGATCCATTCTCCTTTGACCGCTACTGAGGTGCCCCTCAGGAGTTCCCTCGTGTAGACATTGACCAGGTCCGCGTTTTTCACCACCAGATCCGCCTCTTCCTCCCCCAGCGCCACTGCCGCAAGATCCCGCATATTCTCAGGGTTGAGCATCCGCATGGCTTTTTCCTCTCCTCTTTGCCTTTTTCGGACTATAATCCCGTTGCAGCCTGACGGCTGCACCTTCATAAGTTTCATACAAGGATTTTGGCGCAATCATACAATGATTCAAAACAAATGGAAAGTGCTCATCACGGTGGCCGTCACGACCATGACGGCGACCATGGATGCCAGCATCACGAACATCGCCTTTCCCGTGCTCACCCGTGTTTTCGAGACGGAGGTGTCGGTGGTGATGTGGGTGACCGTGGCCTTTGTTCTGGTGAGCACGAGTTCCATGCTCATTATCGGAAAGATCGGCGACATGATCGGCCGAAAAAGGATCTTTCTGGCCGGGATCGTTGTTTTCACCCTGGGGTTGTCGGCGTGCGCCCTTGCCGGGAGCATCGGGCAGTTGATTTTCTTTCGAGCCCTGCAAGCCGTGGGCGCCGCCATGACCATCTCTTGCGGCGCCGCCATCGTCACGGAGGCTTTCCCTCCCCACGAAGTGGGTAAAGGGCTGGGTTCCATGGGGGTGTCCGTATCGCTGGGCTTCATTGCAGGGCCCATTGTCGGCGGGCTCCTGCTGGACATCCTGGACTGGCGCTCGATTTTCTATGTGAGAGTACCCTTGGGTGTCGCCGCTTTTGTCATGGCGATCCTGTTTCTCGATACGGATCAACCCAAGCCCGGCAAAATCCGTCTCGATCTTCTGGGGGCGCTCATATCCTCGGCAGGACTGTTTCTCCTTGTTTTCGGCGTGAGCCAGATGAGGGAGTACGGCCCTGCGTCCTTGCGGGTTTTCCTTCTCGCCGGCCTGGGGCTTTCTTTGATCGTGGTCTTTGTTTGCTTTGAAGGCCGCGCTCAAAATCCGATTGTCAATCCCGCCCTTTTCAAGGACAAGATTTTCAGCAGCGCCATGGGGGGATTGTTTCTCCACTTTGTGGCGGCCCCTTCCTACATGCTGATCATCCCATTTTACCTCATGGTGGGGCTTGGTATGCGAGCTTCGGAAGCAGGAATGCTCATGGCCGCCACCTCCGTGACGACCATGGTGTTCGGCCCGGTGAGCGGCTGGCTTTCGGACAGGTTCGGGCCCCCATGGTTTGCCGCAATCGGAGCGGCTGCAGCCACCCTGTCCTTCATGTTGATGCTCGGGTTTGATTTGCAAAGCTCGCCGATCACTATCGCCCCGGTGTTCGTCCTGTTGGGGGTGGGCGCCGGAACGTTCCAGCCGGCCAACAACAGCATTATCATGAGCGCGGTGGACAGGGAGCACCTGGGCACGGCTTCCGCCCTGATCGCCACCCACAGACAGGTGGGCATTGCCCTAGGGATGGCCGTCACCGGAACTTTTTTCTCGTCATGGAAAGACAGGTATGAAGCGGGACTCGTGCTGGAGGGTTTTGACCGGACCTATGCCGCTGAAGCCGCCATTCCCCTTGCCTTCCATGATGTCGTGATGATCTCCATCATGATCAATCTCGCAGTGGTCCTTCTCTCCCTCGTGCCCCTGTGGACCAAGGGAGAAAAGCAGGAGCAAGGGTGATCAGAGGCATTAGAAGGGCACGAAATTGTTGGCCGTAAAATACTCTTCCTTGAGCATGTCGAGCTGGTCTTTGAAAGCCCGGTAGTGACCCTGCTCCCAATCGGCGAGCTCATTGTAGAACGCCTTGGCCTCGGGATTCTTCGCCCTCTTGGCACAGGTCCGGTAGAAGGTCATGGCATCCAGTTCCAGTTTCATGCCGATGTTGAGGGCACTCACCTCAAAATGGCTGCTCTTGATTCGCTTCTTGATCTCCTTGCTGAAGATGGGGCTTGACGCTTTTCTTCCTCCTCCTTTTGCAACCTTCACGGCCGAATCGTAATTTCCAGTATCCAACACGGATTGGTACTGTTTCCGCAGTGCATTGAAATGGCCCATTTCCTCGTCCGCCATTTTCAGGAAGGCCGCCTTGCCCTTCGGGTCCTTCGTGCTTTTGGCAGCGGCCTTGTAAAACTGCTGTCCCGTGAGTTCCGCTTCCATGGCGGTTTTCAATCCCTCCAGAATCTCTTTCTGCTTCTTGTTCATCGACCGGATTCCTCCCTTTTTGGGGTTATCACGTTTTTGGAACAGAAAACTTCTTTTCACGAAAATGGAACTTGGCCTTCTCACATCGCCGACAGGTGCAGTACCCGGCAAGCTCCTCAAAGGGAGTTCCCGGAGTTTATCCCGCGCCGAGGAATCTGAAAGTCATGAACCGTCTCGAAATAGTCTTGACGCTTCGTTCTAATCGACAGGTCACCTACCGGTAGGAGCGACCTCCCGGTCGCGATATTATCGCAAGCAGGAGCTTGCTCCTACAGAAACGGAAATAGGGCAAGGAGACAATTCATGTCAAGACTATTATGAGACCATTAATAATTTCGCCGAATATAGGGGCTCCGTTCCAATGTGTCAAGGGTCTGTGGGGGGATCTCGAGCCTGACGCCGCTTCTATTCGTTTTGAGAGGCTTGCCCATCTTCTGGATCCTTTTGCGGCTTTAGAAAGCTGTCGTGGGTAGGTTGTCTTCACCTTATCAATGGTCCCATAATAGTCTTGACAACCCTTTGCCCGCTTGTGCCCTTCCCCCGTACTGTAGGAGCAAGCTCCTGCTTGCGATACCATCGCGACCCGGAGGTCGCTCCTACAGGAAAATGGCACGTCCGGGAAAAGGAAGTGTCCATACTATTTCGAGACGGTTAATATAACCTCTGAACCCTGAACCTTGAACGTGGAACCGATCAGTTTAGGTTAAACTTTCCGCATTTTTCCGTTGCCGCCCGTGATTTTCCTGATCTCATCCTGGGCATTGAGCATATCGATCTTCTTGTCGAGCAACTCGACCTCTCTTTCGATTCGAGCGGCAGGGGAGGTCATCTCCAGGAGTTCCTGCCTTTCATCGAAGGTGAACCCCTCGTGGCCGGCAATGAAAAAGGAAAGAAGAGAGATGTCCGCACCTGCAGGCGGGGCATCATCGGCATCCGTTCCCGCCAGGCGGTTCAGTTTTTTCAAAAGTTCCAAGGCCCGGATGCTTTGCCGGAGCAGGTCTTGCTCGGGCTTTTCGATCTCATGGCCATCAATTGAAACTGCTCGATCCTTTCATTCTATTCATTTGTCATTCCCCTTCACAGGACAGCCCGGAAGAGCGTCTTCTTGATCCTGTCAATCAATGCTTCCACCCTTTCCGGGTGCTTGATCCTTGTAACCGGCTTCCATTTCCGCCAATCCCCCAGGATGTCGGCGTACAGCACGGCGCATGCTCGTGACACTTGTACGCTCCGCTTCTCCATCACCCGGCCCCTGTGCTCCGCATCCTCTAAAACTTTCTTCAATGTGATCTCCTCGCGCCTGCAGTGCAGCACGAGGTTCAATGACTATCGGTATTTTTCACAGAAAGCCTCTGTGATCTTCCAAAGATCAGGCGTCAGGCATTGTCTCACGAAGTCCTGCATTTCTTTAGGGACGGAACCGTAAAACGCCTCTGCGATCCCTCCCGTGATGCAGGCCAAGGTGTCGCTGTCCCCGCCCAGTGAAACGGCATTCCTTACCGCATCCTCGTAGGAGCTTGACTCAAGGAATGCGATGATCGCTTCGGGCACCGTGCCCCGGCATGAAACGTCAAAGAAATAACCGGGTCGAATCTCATCGACCGTGCGGTTGAGGTCATATGCAAAAAGATCGGTGATCCCTGTCCTGATCTCTTCTCTCCTTGCCCCTGTTCTTGCGAGAAACACGGCGAGCGCGGTGGACAGGGAGCACCTGGGCACGGCTTCCGCCCTGATCGCCACGCAAAAGCAGGTGGGCATCGCCGTGGGAATGGCCTTGACCGGAACCCTTTACGCATCGTGGCAAGGCAGGTACCACGAGGGGTTTTTGCAGCAAGGAATCGACGGGACCTATGCCTCTGAAATGGCCATCCCCCTCGCCTTTCATAATGTCGTGCTGATCTCGATCTTCCTCAATGTTGTCGCGGTCGCCCTCTCCCTCCTGCCCCTGTGAACAAGGGGAGAAAAGCCCGACTCAAAGTGATGGGTAGAATCAGAAATGCGCCTTCATCCGCCGGCATGGCGGAAATTCCTGGACCTGAAACGTCAACGCGTTCCCTATGCGGCCATGGGAATCGCATACGGGCCTTCTTCTATAAAGGCCATGGTGGCTTTTCTCCCCTGGAATCGAGGATGTTTCACGGCATAGAAGACGGCATTCTGCAGCATGGTTGCCATTTTCTCCCTGTTGGAGGCGAAGGCTTTATCTTCATCGATGAAGTCCCATCCGCCGATCCCGGGAATGATTCGGAAATCCTCTCTGGGAATCTGCGTGCAGCAGTAGATCAATCCCTCCATCCCGACTTTTCGAATCGGTTTTCCCCACATCTCGGGTTCCCATTGATCTTTCGTAAATTTCCATTCCGGATGCCTCAGCACGGAGATATAGCCGCCCGGCCCCATGATCTTGAGAAGGTGAAGAAGGGTCTTGTATTCTCGAGACCCGATGGGCTCCACATCCACATTGTTGGCCGCCATCACGATGACCCCATTTTCCCTGACCGCCGGGATCGCGCCCACGGCCGCCTTGACGCTCTGGTAATGATCGCGCCCCACATAGCCGGCATGGGTCAACACGACATCATAAGGCTCCTCGATGGGGATGCGGACATACTCCTTCATGGCCTCGACGGCCGCCAAATGGGCCTTGACAAGATCGCCGCCGAAAACGCCGGTGATGCAAAGCGCGTTGTCCAGCGTGGTGCTGATCATGAAATCCACGCCGACCGTGAGGGCCACCTCCAGGGCTTCCTCGTGGCATGGATTGCCCTCCATAACAAGGTTAGTCGCGTTGGGATGCTCCAGGAAATCCACGCCGTGAAATTTCTGGATGGTTTTGGTATTGACCAGGGCGGGGCAGACCGCTTTTCTTCCCCCCGATACGCCGGTCATGAAATGGCTTTCAACGAGTCCTGTAATGATCCTGACATCCGATTCGTAGAAAATCCTGTTCAAATAGACTTCGGTGCCGCGGCTGGTTTTTGCGGCCATCACCATGGTGGATCCGTCCTCGCAGTCGTGATCGACGATTCGATACCGATCAACGATTTCTTTCCCATACATCGACAACCGCTCCTCCGCTGTGCTGGGACGGTGCATTCCGGTTCCAATCACGATGACGATGTTCTCTCTTCGAACGCCGGCTCCTTCGACGATTTCGGTCAGAGGGATCAGAATCCCGTTTTCTCCTTTGTAGGGGACCGGCCGGGTAATGTCGGAAACCGTGACACAGACGGTTATGTCTCCCATGGGTTTGCCTTTAGAGCGAATCATCTCGGGGAGTGTGGGGGAGCCGATGGGGTGGTTCAGGGCATCGGCGATGCCCTGTTTTGAGCTGGTCAGGCAAGGCATCTTTTTCATTTGAAGGGTTTCACAATCGGGCGGCACCAGGATGTCGAGAAAGTCCTTTCCGTATTCGAGCTGAATCTTTTTCCAGTTCCCGGTTTCAGCTTTGAGAATGATTTCGGAAAAATCGCTTTTCATCATCAACCTCCATTTGGACGCGGCAAGGAGTCTTTTTTGCAGCGAAAGATCTGAACCAAAGCCACAGCGCCTGATCGGCACTCGATCCGGGTTTGCCCGTAGAGTCGACTTGCAAGAGCTTGGCCGTTCGTCGCAAACTTTAGGTCAGAGTTTCAATTCTGTCAAGCCGATCCTTTGTGCTCCGCCCGGCATTCATGCTAGTCTGAGTCGTGGTCAAAGACATATCCCACCGATCGGAGGCTTTTAAAATAGACGGGCTTCTTGGGGTCGGCCTCAAAATACTTCCGAAATCGCACAATGAAGTTGTCCACTGTCCGGGTTGTGACCCCCCGGGGATAACCCCAGCCGACCTCCAGAAGCGTGCTTCTGGAAAGGGGTTTCCCCCGGTTGGCGACAAAGAGCTTCAAAAGCCTGGCTTCCTGCTCGGTCAGGTTGACTTGACCCGATGGGCCAAACGCGCTCAGGGTCTCGAAATCGATCCGGTTGCCTCCGAATCGGTAGATCCCGGGGAGAGACGCTGTGCTGCTCACGCTTGAATCGGCCGCTCCTTGGGACCAGGACACGCGGGTCAGGAGTCGCTTCACCCGGAGCAGGAATTCATCCAGATTGAAGGGCTTTGCAAGATAGTCGTCCACGCCGTAGGAAAAACCCTTGACCCTGTGCTCGGAATCCCCCTTGGCCGAGAGAATCAGAATCGGAACGCGTTCGTCTTCGAGCCTGATGCTTCGAAGCACGGACAGGCCGTCGATCTGCGGGAGCATGATGTCCAGCACGATCAGGTCCGGCTGCCATTCCTTCCACTTCCGGAGGGCCGAACTCCCGTCTGAGGCAATCCTCACCTCATACCCCTCCAGGGTCAGGTTCAATTTCAGACCCTCGGCCAGGTGGGACTCGTCCTCCACCACCAGAATGCGTTCTTGCGTGCACCTGCCCACGGACACCCTCATTTCGACCTGTTCACGAAAACTTGAAGGGCAGAATCAGGGAAAAGACGGACCCCTTTTCGCCCTCCTTTGATTCGGCGATCACCCTGCCCTTGTGAAACCGGGCGATACTCTCAACCAGATGCAGGCCGAGTCCCGTGCCTTTGGCCGACATATCGTCCGACCGGCCTACCTGGTAGAATTTCTTGAAGATCTTCTTCACTTCGGACCCGGGGATGCCGATCCCGTTGTCTTCGAAACGAATGTGGAACCCCCTGCCCCGGGGTTCAAAGCGGATGTCCAGCCGGGGGACATCGGCCTCATTGTACTTGATCGCGTTGGTAAACAGGTTCATCAACAGCATTTCGTAGAGAACGAGATGGATGGGGTAGGTGAAGGTCCTGGCGGAGGGGTTGTGAATCGCTACCTCGCATCGGCCGAAAAGATCCCGGTTCTTTTCATAAAAGCGCTCCACAACCCCGACGAGATCCTCGGCCACAAACCCGTCTTCATAGATGCTGCTCTTGATCCTGGCAAGGCTGAGGATGCGGCTGATGCTGTCTGAGAGCCGGTCCGCGTCCTGGACCATGTACCCGATGTACTTGAGCCGGTCCTCCCGGGAGAGCTCGTGCCTGCGAAACGTCTCCAGGTAAAGCTTCATCGAGGTGACCGGGGTTTTCAATTCGTGGGTGAAATTGCTGATGAAGTTGCGCTGGAGACGGTAGAGCTGAATGGTCTTCTGATTGTAGACAAAGATGGTGAATATCCCCATGAGGATGATTCCCACGAGAATGGAAAGCACAAGGATCACCACCCAGGTCTGGGGCGCCAGGATCTGATCCTGATCAAGACCGGCCCTCTGTATGACGCCCCTCAGCCCTGTGCTGACCTCCAGGTACCAGTGGATATACAGGATCAGGGACAGGCCCACCGCCACGATGGAGGCAATGAAAATAAGGATAGGGTGAAGAAACCACCTGGATTGATTCATCGCCGGCAGCCCCGGTGGCGCCTTGTAAGAAGGGGGTTGCGGCCGCGTGTGGAATACATGCAAAGCGTCCTCCTCCCAAAAACTATAGCCCCATACCGGCATGAATTCAACTGCTAAAGAGAGGAGGGTTTGCGTTCCCGCTTGACTTTTCACCGCAAAAACACATTCGAAGAGGCGGGCTTTGCGCCTGCTCGCAGGGGCACGGCCATTTCCGGCGATCTCGCAGGTTTGACCCCTTTCATGCGAGCCCCGTTCAACGGACGATAGGAAGTCTTAGGCGTCCTTACGTCACCGGCAATTCGACATCGCAAGTACTCTTTGATGCCGTAAAACAGCACAAGCAACGATATCGCCAGGCCGAGAGGCTTTGTCCCGCCCAGTTGCGATCGAAAGGATTTCTTGATTTCTTTTAAAAGGATTTCACTCTGCCGGTTTTGAACAAACACGGTCGAAGCTGTGAGAAAATAGCGCATCATCTTGAGTCTCTTCTTGAAACCCTCCGAACGCCCGCGGATCGCTTCATCGGGGTGGTTCCTGCAGTACCCATACCCGCCCAAGGCGGTTCTGATGGCCCGCAGCATGGAAGCGCCGTTCCTGCTGTAGTCGATCTCAAAGGCAAGACGCAGGAATTCCTCTGATTCTTCTCGGGAAAAATGATCATGGCGAAACCATATCTTTCCCTGACCGTGTTGGGATTCGTAAGGAACGTTATGGATCACTTTTCCCTGCGCTTCATAGTCCTCGTAAAGCTTTGTTCCCGGGATCGGACCCAGCGGAGAGAATTGCACATAGTCCGGCTTCAGGGAGGTCACGTAGTCGACATCCTCCCAGATCGTAGTCTTGTCGTGTTCCTCGATGAACAGGATGGAAGAGGCCAAAACGCTGATCCCCCGTTTCCTCAATTCCGAGAAGAGAACCGTAAAATCGGTGTCCTTGTTCTTCGCATAGGGTCCATTCTTTGATTCAACCCCCACCCATATAAAATTAACGCCCAGGCGGACAAGAATATCGAGGTCGCCGATTTCTTTCAGCGTCTCGGCGGAACTGAAGATCGCAAAGGTAAAGCGACGATGGTTCCTTTCCATGAGTTCCAGCAGCTCGAGCACGCGATCCTTCATCTTCAGGAAGTTTTCGTCCAGGACTCCGAAGTCCGTTACGTGCATCTCCTCTTCGTACCGGCAACACACATCAAAGATTTCCCGACCGGTTTTCAAGTACGGCACATACCCGTTGAAGAAATGGGTGGTGGCGCAAAAACGGCACCTGTTCACACACCCCACGCCCGTTATGAGAATGCCGGAATCAGGCGCCCATGGCGCACCCATGACTTGCCGGTTGAAGGAGCTGTATCCGAGGGGATGCTTGATCGGCTTGTGCACGTTTTCCTTGAAAAGCTCTCTCAAATAGTACACGCCTTCACCCTTGCAGATAAAATCATGATCGATCATGGATTCGATATCCGGGATGTTGACCCCATGCCCCCCGAGGATGATTTTGGATTTCGGCGCCAGTTCTCGGACGGCCTGCGCCATCTTCCTGGCCTTCTTGAAATTGGGAATGATAAAACTGATTCCGATGTAATCGTACCCCTTTTTCAGTTCTTTCTTGAATCGCTTCAAGGTCGGAAAATCCAGGACCGATGTCGGCATGTCCACGTTGTCGGCCAGGAAATAGAGCCCCTGGCTTCCGTGGTTGAACCGGTATGAAAAGATCCCCTGCTCCCTGGTCACCTGATTGTGAAACAGCTCCATCTTGTTTTCTTTTTCCCCATATTCATCATCAACACCATAGGGGCCGAACACGGAAGTAAGTAGTAATGTCATGACGTCCTTTCTGTAACGCTCTTATTGGGTCCTTGTTCACGAAGCTTGACAGTTGATCCTATTTCCGGCATCCCGGCACTATACAGCAAACTTCCGGAAGACTTTGTAAAAGAAATGTAAAAGAGGCGATCTCCCGCAGGAGTGATCATGGCGGCGGATATTGCGGAGCATGGGCTCGGCCGGAAGGCCTTCAAGCAGGCATCGATCGCAGGCAACACCGCCTTTCTTCATGGCTCTGAGGCTTGAGATCTATCCAAAGGTCTGCGGGATGGCAGGGGATGTCTTGATGGTGAATCCGGGAAAAGGTGTTCTCGTTGACACCCACAGGAGGAATTTCCTATACTCGGAGCCAAAAAAGAGACCTCTTGTCACAGGCCGACAGCTCATGTTTGTTGTTTTCGGCACAGGCCCCAACGTCTCAATCCCCGGATGCTGCGGAAGCCCTAAAGGAGCAGACAGTGACACCCGATATGTGGCTGATTCTCTTGATTCTGGCCCTGGCTGTTGTCTTGCTTGTCACCGAATGGATCCCCATGGAGGTGACCGCTTTGTTGGCTATCGGTGCGGTCTATATGAGCGGGTTGCTCAAAGCATCAGAGGCCCTGGCAGGTTTCAGCAATCCGGCCGTGGTGACCATCTGGGCCGTTTTCATCATCAGCGGCGGACTCACACGCACCGGGGCGGCCAATATTCTCGGCCGCGCCGTGCTCAGGATGGCCGGACAGGGCGAGGCGATGCTGATCGTTGTCATCATGATCACCGCCGGGGTCCTGTCCGCGGTCATGAACAATGTGGCCGTAGCCGCCTTGATGCTCCCGGTTGCCATGGACGTGGCCCGCAAAACAGGAACCCCGCCTTCACGCCTTTTGCTGCCCCTGGCATACGGATCCCTCCTGGGCGGACTGACCACCCAAATCGGCACACCGCCCAACATCTTGGTGACCGAGGCCCTCCTGGATGCAGGGTTGCCCTCTTTTTCTTTTTTTGATTTTACACCCATCGGACTCACCTTGATGCTCTGCGGGACAGCCTTTATGGCTCTGGTGGGCCGCCACCTTTTGCCGCGAGGGCCGGTCGAAAAAAGCGTGACAGGAAACCAAGGTGCAAAGGCGTGGCAAGACCGCTATCGTCTGGAAGAATATCTTCTTCGTCTGCGCGTTCCCCTTCATTCAGCGCTGATCGGCCGGACCCTGGCCCAAACCCGCATTGGATCCGCATTGGGCCTGAATGTGATTGCCATTACCCGCGCAGGCGGCACCCTTCTATCGCCGCAGCCCACGGAGACGATCGAGGCGGACGATCTTTTGTTGGCCGTCCAAGGCTCCGCTGAAAACACGGGCACATGCAGCGAATGGTGCGGTCTGATCATGGAAACCCGAAACGCCGATATCCTGGATCCCTATTTCACTGAAGTTAAGGTAGCTGAAATGGCCCTGGAGCCGGGATCGCCCTTCATCGGCCAAGCCCTGCACGCCATCAACTTTCATGACCGTTTCAAGGCGACCGTGCTGGCCCTGCGCCGAGGCGCAACCATTCATCGGACCGCCCTGCAGGACCGCATCCTTGAACAGGACGACCTCCTTCTGGTGGCGGGCCGTTTTGAGGATCTTGAAGCATTGAAAGGCGCCGCTGAATGGGGCCGTTTCAGATATGTGGATCGCACGGAAATAATGGCGGTGTATCGGCTCCACGAGCACCTTTTGCTGCTGCGTGTGCCGCCGGACGCGGCCCTCTCGGGAAAAACCCTGATGGAAAGCCGGCTGGGGGACGCCCTGGGCAGCCGCGTTCTGGGCGTGCTTCGTGGGGATGAACACATTTTTCTGCCTGAATCGGATCAACGCCTCCAACCCGAGGACCGGCTGATTTTGGCGGGCCGGCCGTCGCAATTCGCCGTTTTGCAAGCATTGGGAACAATGCCGGTCGAATCCGCCGATCCGGCCTCGGTCAAGGATTTGGTTTCCGAACCCTACGGCGTGGTGGAGGCCATCCTATCGCCTCACTCCAAGCTGGAGCAAGTCACTTTGCGCCAACTCAGGTTCCGCGAAAAATATGGTTTAAATGTGCTGGCCCTCTGGCGCGGTGGCAAAGTTCTGCGCACCGGTCTGCGGGACATGGCCCTGCGCTTCGGTGACGCCCTCTTGCTTTTTGGTCCCCGTGACAAATTGCGGCTCCTCGGGCAAGAGCCCGACTTCATCGTCCTCACCGAGACGGCCCAGGAACCCCTGAGATTGCACAAGATGAAAATATCGGTGCCGATCCTCGTGGCCGTCCTCTTTCCGGTCCTGATGGGGTGGGTGCCCATCTACATTGCGGCCGTTGTGGGCGCAGCCCTGATGGTGCTCACCGGGTGCCTGACCATGGAGGAAGCCTACCGGCAGATCGAATGGAAGGCGGTCTTTCTTATTGCAGGCATCCTGCCCCTGGGAGTTGCCCTGGATCAGACCGGCGCCGCAGGCCTCATTGCTCAGCAGGTGGTCCAGTGGGTGGGTCCCTGGGGGCCCCTCGGGGTCATGTTCGGCATGGTGGCGCTCACCTTCGCAGCCACCTGTTTTGTGCCCACCGCGGCTCTGGTGGTTTTGATGGCTCCCATCGTGCTGAACACCTCCGCCGCCATGGGCCTGTCGCCCCATGGGTTAATGATGGCGGTGGCCATGGCCGCCTCGGCCAGTTTGATCACTCCCATTGCACACCCGGCCAATCTTCTGGTCATGGGACCGGGTGGTTACCGTTTCCTGGACTACTTTAAAATCGGCGGTCTGCTCACACTGGTTATCGCGGCGTTGCTGATGCTGCTCATGCCGGTCCTGTGGCCGCTGGTTCCCTAAACGCTTTTTCCTCCGTCATTCCGTTCAATGACGGCACAATGGCCTGATGGCCAGTGCAGTCTCCTGCGGAGGTCAATCATGGGTCCCATTCATCGACCCAAGGATTTTGAAGACAGGATGAGCTGAAAGGGCATAAGAGAAAGAATGGATCGGAAAACCCATTGGGGCGGGTCTGCAGTGCTTGGGGCAAGCTGTGCGAGCATATTCTGGCCCGGGGCTTTCATATTCGCTTTGCCGGGAATCCTTGGGCCCTACTGGCAGGATCAACTTCATGTGGGCCGCGCCGCGATAGGCCGAAGTCTGTTCTTCGTTCTTGCCGGCGTGGGGCTTTTCATGTTCCTCACCGGCCGCTGTCAGGAAAGATACGACCTCCGCCTTCTGGCTCATCTGGTTCACCTGGGTCTTTGCCGGGGCCGGCGGCATTTCCATGGTCACCCTCTCAACATCCTTCGGTCTGGCGCAAGGCCTTGCCTTGGGCGAAGCGATCCTGATCCTCACGGCTTTCAATGTGACCAACGGCCTAAGCAGGCTTCTCAGTGGATACCTCTCCGATCGGGTGGGACGAAACCTCACCATGACGATCGCATTCCTCGGCGCCGGGTCGGCCTATCTTCTCATGAGTTGCGTGCATCATCTCTGGGCCTGGGCGATTCTGGCATCCATTGTGGGCTTCGCCTTCGGCACCCTTTTCGGCGTCTCAGGCCCCCTCCTTAGCGATTGCTTTGGTTTGAAGCATTTCGGAACGATCTTCGGCCTGATCTTCACCGCATACGGTTTTTTTCCAGAGCCTTCGGGCCATGGCTGAGCGGCCATATCCTGGATAACACAGGGGGCAACTTCAAACTCGTCTTTTTCTATCTGGGAGCGGGATTTCTCCTGGCGGCTCTGCTTATCTGGTTTGCGAGACCTCGTCGAGCTTAGCCCGTGCCCTGGGGCTTTTCTTCGGGCACAACATCGATGACGGTCACTTCCGGCGGAGACAAAACCCGGATCGGCGGGCCCCAGGTGCCGCTACCCCGGCTCACATAAAGGAGCGATCCGGAGGGAAGTTCGTAGAGACCGGAAATCATGGGAAAGAAGAGCCTCACCAAAACCGTGAAAGGAAAAATCTGGCCTTTGTGGGCATGGCCCGAAAGCTGAAGATCAAAGAGTCCTAGGGCGTTTTCGTCCACGACGGGCCGATGCTTCAGGAGCACGGTGAATTTGTCTATCGGGAGCTCGGAGAGAAGGGTTCTTTCATCACTTCGGCCCCTTAAGCTGAAGCCCCGACCTGCAGGATCATCCACACCGGCCACATTGAAGAGATTTGCAATCGTCATTGCTTGATCTCGAAGCACGCTAAACCCTGCCCCGGTCATGAAGTCCATGGACAGATCGTTTCCTGCGTAGAACTCATGATTGCCCATAACGGCAAATTTCCCGTACCGCGGCCGGATCTCCCGGAGCATCTGCCGCGCCCCGGCCAGGTTGTCGGTCTGCCCATCCACCAGGTCCCCGGTCGAAACAAGGAGATCAGGAGAGGCGGCCCTGACTTTCGAGAGAATTCTCTCAAGCCTGTATTCCCGAACAATCACGCCCAGGTGCACATCGGAGATCTGGACGATCCGCAGGGATCGCTCCGTGGCGGGCAGCTTGGACGTGGCAATCGTAACGTGTTCGGTCCGGATCATGAGGGCTTCGAAAAAACCGTACCCGCCTGCCAGGACGGCCACGGCGAGGGCCGCGATAAAGGCATGGCGATTGGACAGGACAAGCATCGAGAGATCTTTGCTGAGAGCGATGCGGACAAGACGGGCTGCCAGGTTGAGCGCGTCCAGAAAAAGGGACGCACACACAAAGAGAAACAGGAGCCCCATCCACGAGTACCCGACGTAGGCCATGGTTTTTGCAAAGGGCTCAAACCCGAGGTTTTCTGAAACGCGGACGATGATGGGTGAAAACACCATAACAAGCATGAAGAGACCGAGAAAAATACAAGGACCTGTTCCCAGGGACAGTGCTTTTTTCGCTTTCATGAAAGCGTAGAAATGGATGGCGCCGTAAAGCGTGACGAAGGCTGAAATGAAGAGAACAAATCCCAAAGCAATTCCTCCCCGAAGTTCTTGCAAATCAGTCTGTTTAGACCTAAACGGATTGGTTCCAGGTTCACAGTTGACAGGTTCGAAAAAAGTCCGAAAAACGCCGATATGTCATTGCGAGCCCTTCGGCTCACTCAGGGTAAACTCACGCGGCAATCCAGTGCGAAGCACTGTCTGGAGAGTAACGAGGGATCTCCTCTTGATGCTTGATGCGGTAAGATCCTTCGATCCGCCTACGGCGGCCTCAGGACGACTTGCTCAGCAAGTCGGATTGCCACGCCTGCCCGCCTCTGGAGGGGCGCCTTGCGCCTCGCAATGACGGTGTAGGACTTTTTACTAATTTGATAACTTTAATGCTCCTTCGCGGAAATGCCAGTAAATTCCGACCGCCCTCCCTGAGAGTATTGAGAAAACCCCAATGAAAGAGATCTGTTGCACACAGGGCCTCCCCCCTCCCCTATCCCCTCCCACCAGGGGAGGGGATTTGGTTGGAATACCCAGAATTTCCTCACCATTGAATCGCAGGGAGATTGCCGCGGCGCCCCGCGCCTCGCAATGACGGCATAGGACTTTTTACGAACGCGTCATTCTTGGGACACAACACTACCGCTCCATGGCTTCCCTGCACGCTGCAAGCAAGCTCAGGACCTCCAGGGCCTCTTCGGCAAACCAGAAGGTGGGGACGCCCCGAGGCTCCAGGAAAGCCTTGGCCGCAACCATGTGCTTCTTCTGCCCGCTGCAGGTTACGTAGATCGGCTTTTCCCGATAACGCGCTGCGAGCTCCACCAGGAAATCCAGAGGGGGAACACCTGTCTCATCGGTCAGCATGAGCACGCAGAGCACGGCATGGATGGTTTCATCATCCAGAACAATCTCCATCCCTTCTCGGTAGGCTTTCTCGACCCCGTGCACGGACGCCGCAGGCCATATATCCACCGGGTTGCGCATTCGGATGAAAGAAGGGCTCATGTCCTGAAGGCGCACGCGAGACCCTTCTTCCAGGTCGGGAACCCGGAGCCCCAGGTGCCGTTCGCACAGATCGGTCAGACAAACAAGCATGGCGCCCGAAGGGGCCAGGATGCCCACATTTCTGCCCCTTGGCAAAGGCATGGCCGCCAGGCCCCTGGCTACGAGCACCAAGTCGGTGTATTTCCACAACCTCACCACCCCCGCCTGTTTCAAGGCGCCCGCGATGATCCCGTCATCCGACGCAAGCGAGGCGGTGTGGGTAGATGCCGCATAAGCGCCCTTTGCGGTGCTCCCGCCTTTTAGAAGGAACAAGGGTTTGGCCCTTGAGACGCTTCGCGCAACATCGAGAAACCTTCTCGGCCTTTTCAGGCTCTCAAGGTACATAAGAACCGCATGGGTCTCTTCGTCCTCTCCGAGGTACTCCAGGATCTCGCTCTCATCCACGTCCACCTTGTTGCCCAGGCCTGCGACACGGCAGACCCCGAAGTTTTCCGCAGACATGATGTAGCGCATCGTGTGGGTTGCAAAGTTTCCGGTTTGGGCGACATACGAGATGTTTCCCCTGGGTATCCTGCCCAAAGGAAAAAAGCTCGAAGTAAAGTTCTGAGGCATGGAAATTAAACCGGAAGTGTTGGGGCCCAGAACGCGAACCCCGGTTTCCCGGATGGCCCGGATGGTTTCTTCCTGAAGCCCCGCTCCTGCTTCGCCCGCTTCCGCAAATCCTCCGGCCACCAGGATCAAAGCTTCTATCCCCCTGGCCGCGCACTCTCTGATGACGCCGGGGTTGGCGGATGCAGGAAGAATGATTATCCCAAGGTCAATGCCCATGGGCAATTCCGAGGGAGAGGCGTACGCCTTTTTCCCCAAGATCTGCCCTCCTTTTGGATTCACAAGGTAAACATCCCCCTGAAAGCCGTTGGCCAGGATGTTTAAAATCGCATCGTTTCCCGGCTTATGGGGGGTAGAAGAGGCCCCGATAATAGCCACGCTCCGGGGCTCGAAGAATTTTTTCAGTCTATGATCCAAGGGACCGTCTCCTTTGCGGTGGTCTGGGCACAACCTGGAATGATAGCAAAAAGGATGGAATTTTACCAATCCATCAAAGAAAAAACTTGAAATTGAGAGTCATCTCGGTAATTAAAGGACAAACCCTTGAGAGTGCCTGCAATGGCGAAGATCGAAAAAATAACCCGCCGGCCGCCTTTGAAACTGGTCCGGGGCCGCCGTATTTGTGAAACCATGGTGGGCCGGCTGCGCGTTGCCGCAGCGCCCAAGGACACCCCTCCTTTTCCGGTTGAAGCGTTCGTCTTCGAGGAAGACACCTTCCTTGTTATGAGTGCGGACCCCACACCGCGAGAACCCAAGGCCCCGATGGTAAAAATCATGACGCGCCTCATTGAGACGCAGCCCAGGACGCCGGGCACCGTTCTCCTACAGGGGCAAGCCCCTTTGAGGATCCTTGCGATTGTTCATGATTTCAACCAGGACCCATCCTGGAAAGAAGAGTGGGTTGAGAGCGCTTTGCGCAAGGCTCTGGAAGGGAGCCAAGAACTGGGCATACGCTCCCTTGCTCTCCCTTTTCTCGGCACGGTGCACGGCTCTCTGGACAAGAGGCGTTTCCTTGAGATCCTGGTGCGCGTCCTTCATGAAACCAGACTGACCTATTTGAACCTTCTCTGGCTCATGGCGCCTGAAGGCGAAAGTTCCCTGACGATCAAAGAACTGAAAGCTGAAATTGAAAAGCAAAACCCGGATCTTTTCTCCCCTGCTTTTTTCCCGATTTGATCATGCGCTACACTATTCTCACCAATCCCGTTTCCGGCTCGCTGCGCGCAGCCAGCAAACGCAAAGCCCTCGCAACGGCGGCGAGGATCCTGGAGGCCAAGGTTTATGGGCTGGATATTAAAACAAGGGAGGAGTTTGCCCTTTGCGCCAAGGAGATCTCTTCTTACACGGACGTCCTGGTTGTTGCCGGGGGCGACGGCACCGTTTCGGACGTCATCAACGCCGTTGACACGACACAAACCCCCATCGCCTATCTTCCCCTGGGAAGCGGAAACGCCCTGGCTTACGGCCTCGGATACCCCATGGGGATTGCACGCACGGCAAAACGCATACGGGCAGGCCGGATTCACGAATATGATTTGATCCATTGCGACGCCGGGAAGAAGGCTATCCTTGCCTCTATTGGGATCGAGGCAACGGTTCTCAAGCTTCGTGCTCGATACCTTGCCCGGGGAGTCCGAGGTTTCCCTGCCTATTGCGGGGCTTTTCTAGAAGCCTGTTTCATGCAGCGCCGGCCACTCTCGCTGGAACTGGAGCTTGACGGCAAGCGTTTTGATGTGCATAACGCCATGAGTTTGATCATTGCCGGGCACCCCTATTTCGGCTATGGCATGAAGCTCATTCCGGGCGCCCGATTCGATGACGGCACACTCCATCTTCTGCACATAAACGGGGGGCTCACAAAAGCCGCATGCGCGGTCCTCACCTCCTTCACTCTCGGCAACCGGGTGGGCCGCCTCCTCCACGGCCGCAAGGCCGTGGTCCGACTCGAGCAGCCCCTGGTGCTTCAAATCGACGGCAACCTGGCGTGGGAGGCGGACCGCTTTACCTTTGAGGTCCTGCCCAAAGCTCTGAAGATCAAGTGTTGAGGGCTTCAGGCCTGCACCACTGAAAAGCGGTGGGAATAGGGGCTCTCGGCGACCACCATTTGCAGGGCTTCATGAGCCGTATTGTTGATCAGGATGGGGCCGATCAAATTGGCGGTGATTTTTTCCGGGGAGCCCTTCGGGATGTTCACCACCACGTAGAGTTCATAATTGCCGTCGTCGCCGTTTTCTTTCCAGGCCATCCGCTCAAGGGCCTCTTTCGTATCGACCTTGTAGTCGGCGACGATGAGAAAAGGGCTGGTCAGCACAAAAGCCAGGCCGGGATCGTCCACGGACTGATACCAGAAAAAGGGAGATCCTCCTTTGTGCGGGAACAGGACGAACCTCCGGCTTTCCGGGAAGCCGAGCATTCCCTGAGGCATGCGGATGATCTTGCCCTCATCGATGTCCAGCGCTCCGAATCTTGTGGTTTCGATCTTCAATTCAACCTCGCCGTCAACGGGAATTTCGCAAAAGCGCCTCGGCCATTGACACATCAGGGGACTGGACTTCAGCAGAGGCCAAATTCTCGGCCCGGATTCTTTCGTACACTTCCTGACGGTGAACCTCCACCGACCTCGGCGCCTCGATGCCCAGCTTGACCTGAGACCCTTTGATTTCCAGCAGGGTGATGCAGATGTCATCCCCGATGGCAAGCCGCTCTCCCAACTTCCTTGTCAGTATCAACATAGCCGATCCATGGCAATGAAATCTGTGGTATGTGAGTGTTCAGCGTTCAGTGTTCAGCGTTCAGTGTTCAAAGGTTTAGAGGTTCAAGGTTGAAGATCTCGCAGAAAAGCCCTCTCGCTGTTGAATCTGAGAGATTGCCGCGCCCGATGAAGCCGGGCTCGCAATGACCCCATTTGTCGACCTCTGCTGCAGCATTGTTTGGACTGTGCTACTTTAACCAAGGTTGCTGAACGCTATTCTTTGTTCCCTTCCTGAACCCTGAACACTGAACACTATTCTTTGTTCCCTTCCTGAACACTGAACGCTGAACGCTGAACACTATATAAAGTTCACCAGGCTCAACTGCATGACCCGCGAAGAGGAAGCCAGGGCCGCCTGATAGGCCAGTTCCTTGCTTTTCAGACTCATAACGGCCTCCGCAATGTCGCAGTCCTCAATCCTGGACATCCGCTCCGTGTATCCCAGTTTAAGATCGTCAATGATTCTCTCCTTGGCATCCAGCCGGAGCGTTTTGGCCCCTGTGTCGGAGATGACGGATCGGATTTGGTGCAGGTGATCGTCCAACCTGGACAGGGTCTCTCGAACCGATTCGGTGTCATTGCCGGAGAGATGCGCCTTGAGGTCTATCAGGGTTTTGAACACATTGTCATGGCCGGCGTCAGGATCGCTCCAGTCGAAGTCGCCGTCTCCAAAGACCTGCTTGCCGTTTCTCCCCACCGCAAGATCCATGTTCCTGCCGATCTTGATGGAAAAAGGGTTTTCGTTGCCCTGGTAGACAACCTCGGCGCCTTCGTGCAAGTCAAAAGGGGCCATGTCGGTCTTTGTTCCTCCGAAGATGTATCGTCCTCCCACCCGGGTGTTGGCGAGAGCAAGGATTTGTTGCAGGTATCCCTCCACAACCGCGGTGGCGTTCGACCGCTGGAAAGGTCCCACGTTTCCCGAGGCCATCTGGACACAGAGGGCCTTTGTCGCCGAGAGGATCGACTCAACCTGGCTCAGGGCCGATTCACCGGCCTCCAGCCACGACCTGCCGGCAGCCAGATTACGTTCCAGTTGATCGAGGTTGGCCAGCGAAGCTCGCAGGTTGAGCACACTGACCAGACCTACGGGATCGTCCGACAACCGGTTGATTTTTTTCCCGGAACTGATGACCTCATTGGCCCTGAACAGGTCGGAGGAAATGCTGTTCAGGCGCATGATCACGCTTTCGTTCACGCTCTTGTTTGTGACTCGCATCATGGCTACTTCGCCTCGATGAGTGACCTCAACATGTCGTCGGCCGCGGAAATCAGCTTGGCCGCCGCCAGAAAAGCATGTTGGTATTTGATCATATCCGCCATTTCTTCGTCAAGGGATACTGCGGATATGGAATCTCTTGCCTGGCGAAGCTGGTTCGCTATGACTTCATTGTATTCCCTGGCCGTCTGAACGCTCCGGCTTTGAAGCCCCACCGAGCTGACCAGAGCATGATAAAAGTCTTCCAGGGGGATGTTGGCGACCTCTACGGACGTGGGCGCAGAGCCTCTCTCAAAGGTCCAGCGCCGCACGGTTGCACCGAGGTACTGAAGATCGGCCATGGCCAGGGCGTTGGACCCGTCTCCCACCCCTGTCTCGCCGGTGACCGGATCGAGCGTTCCTGCAGCGATCAATCCCGGATCAGAGAGAATTACGGGGTTCACCTGCATTCCCGTTGCCCCGGTTCCTGTAAAAAACGTGTGGATTCCCAATGCCCCGAGCATAGAGGCGCTATCGTCTGAAAAGCCGAAGGTGTGCGAATCGTCGACTGAGAAGGCGAGCCTGTTCCCGGACCCTGAAACGCTCACAGACAAGCCCACAAGCCCCTCGGCTGCTATCCGGTCGTTGATGCCGTCGCATAAGTCCTGGAGGGTGGAGTCTTCATTAATGCCGAGTGCCGCCAGGTCGATCGCCGCGCTCTGAAGATTCCCCCCATCGCGATCCCCGATCCAGAGATTGAAAGACCCGCTGAAATCGATTCTGTCCCCGAAAGTCAGACCGCTCAGACCGCCGGCGGTTTGATAGGCTGAGGACAGGGTTCGGTTGGGCCCGTATAGAGAAAGGCCGACCCCCCGGGTGTGAATTTTGTTGACCTCCCAGATGGTTGCCCTCGCCAGTTCATCCAGGTCGGCCTGGTACTTGGGAATAACGGCATCCCTCATGTCAAGCCATCCTCCCAGCTTCCCTGTGCGGAGCGTATCCGTAATGCTGATCCAGGCGCCGCCGGAACCCTCCCACTTCACTTCATTGTCTTCCAGGGCCAACCGGTAGGCATGGACTTT
>Ga0209498_1000474_pt1 | contig 24630 bp, 20 predicted proteins | sample WalLakDeSediment_FD_184131 | JGI IMG/M metagenome (GOLD analysis project Ga0209498, IMG submission 184131) | Lake sediment microbial communities from Walker lake, Nevada to study Microbial Dark Matter (Phase II) - Walker Lake 11/02/13 Deep... | ecosystem: Environmental > Aquatic > Freshwater >...
GTCGCCGGTGCGGGAGAAGGAAAGGTTCCATACAAAACCGAAGGCGCCTTCCCATGGGAGGCCGTCCACCACAACGGTCCACTCCGCGTCGGTGCTGGCAATCGCCGTCAGGCGTCCGTCCGGGGAAAAAGAAAGCCCCCAAACCTTCTCAAAGGTCTGCTCCAGAAGGTCCCCATTTACACAGAGACCGAACACGGCGTTCTCCAGGTTCACGACGGAGGCGATTCTTTCGCCGTCCGGGCTGGCCAGAGGCTCCTCCATCCAGACCACATCCCTGGAACAGGCCGCGGTTTTCTGAATCTGCCGTTTTCCCGGTCCCCAATCCCAGGAGCTTTGTCCTTCCATGCACGGTTCCTTTCTGTGTGGGTATTTCGTGATCTGTACTGTCTTGAAACAACCCGGCCGGAGAAAAAGCAGGGGATAAGCTTTCGCATTCCGTTGTGTCCTAGCGAATTTGAGCTTTTTAGTCAAGAAAAAAGGAATCCCACGGCTTCCCTTGGAAGGGGTGTCCCGCCTCATCGGCCTTTGCATGCCAATGGGAACCCCGCCTTCATGGGGGACAAAGGCAGCTCGGCGCCCCCGGATGGGTTTCCAAGGCAGCCATCGCGGCAGAGGATCAAAATAAGGACGCAACGGTGACACGTTCAAGGAGCCGCCTTGAATTATCCGTCCATTGGGTCTATATTGCAAGCTGGTTTTTAGAAGGAGGTGAGGTGGATACCAACCTGGCGAATAAAATCACCGGCATGGAAGAGGACAAGGTTGAAGCGCTGGCGGAGGAAGTGCCTTCCATCACCATGGAACACGCCCGCGAGCCGGCGGATTTCATCCAGGGCCGCATCGGCGGGATTGTAAGCGCTCTTCTGGACCGGGGGAGGAAAAGGAGTCCAAAGGGACCATGAACGACCCCCATCCGGACGATCCTTTTCTTGCGCATCCCGACTGCCGCCATATCCTGCGCTGTATTCAATGCGGCGCCTGCAGCGGATCCTGCCCGCTGGGCGCCGAAATGGATTATGCGCCGCGGGCCCTTTTTGCGCTGATCCGGGACGGCGATTTTGCCGGGGCTCTCAAATCCAATACCCCCTGGTATTGCGTTTCCTGCTACCAGTGCATGGACCGCTGTCCCCAGGAAATCCCTGTGGCCGATATCATGTACCGACTCAAACAGATGGCGGTGGCGGCCGGCTGCCGGCCCCGCATCCATAAGCTGCCGGATTTTTATCGTGCCTTTGTGGAAGACGTGGGCAGAAACGGCCGCATGACCGAAAGTCATGTCATGGCCCGCTACAGCCTGAAACACCCCGGGGACGCCGCCGCCAACTCCGTCACCGCCCTCAAGCTGCTGGCGCGCGGCCGCCTGAACCTCTTTCCCAACCGCTCCCGCGATCCCGGCCATGTCGCCGCCCTGACGGCCCGGTGTCGCAAGAGGGGGCCGGATGCATGAAGACCTATGCCTTTTTCCCAGGGTGTGCCTATCAAAGTGCCGCCGGCTACGCCGAATCGGTGGCGGCCCTCAACAATCGCCTTGCGATCCGCCTGAAGGAGTTGGACGACTGGACCTGCTGCGGCGCCACAGCGGCCTTCAGCCTGGACGAAGGCGACGGCCTGGCCCTGTGCGGGCGGCTTTTCGCCCTGGCCCAAAAGGAAGGCCACAGTGACATCGTCACCGTCTGCAACGCCTGCTACACCACGCTGCGCAAAGCCGGAAAGCGCATGACCACCGATCCTCCGGCTCTGGCGGAGGTGTCGCGAAGATTGGCCGATCAGGGCCTCGGGCTCGCCCTGCCCCTGCCCAAGGTCCTCCACTACCTGGACCTGCTGGTCGCCGAGCCCTTCGATCGCCGGCTCACAGGAGAGAATCAGGTAGAACATGGGGTAGGGGCGGTAGCGGTTTACTACGGCTGTCAATACTCGCGACCGTGGACCACCGGTCCGGAAGCCCAGCATCCAACGATGCTGCAGCGCCTCCTCTCCGGCCTGGGGGTTGACGTGGTGGAGCATTCCGCCGGCACCCTCTGCTGCGGCGCCTCCCATGCCGTGCCTTATGCCGACGCCTGCGGCCCTATGATCGGCCGCATTGTGGGAGAGATCCGCGGCAAAGGCGGACGGATCATCACCACCATCTGCCCCATGTGCCAGTTCAACCTGGACGCAGGGCAAAGGGGACTGGGGAAGGACCCCCTGCCGGCGACCTACTTTACGCAAATGATCGGCCTGGCCCTGGGCATCGGCGCGGCCGATCTGGGACTGAACAAGCTTTTGATTCCCCTCAGCACCATGCAGAAGAAGGCTCCATGAACCCAAGGGACCCGAAAATCGGTGTATATATTTGCCACTGCGGCACGAATATCGCCCCAAAAGTGGATGTGGCTGCGGTGGCCGGGTTCGCCGAAACCCTGGACCACGTGGCGGTGGCACGGGATTACAAGTTCATGTGCTCCAACCCCGGGCAGGAGACCATCATCGCCGACATCCGGGAGCTTGGCCTGAACCGGGTGGTGGTGGCCTCCTGTTCGCCCCGCATGCACGAACCCACTTTCCGGAAAGCCTGTGAGCGGGCCGGGATCAGTCCACACTGCTTCCAAATGGCCAACATCCGCGAACATACCTCCTGGGTGACGCTTGATTCGCAACAAGCCACCATCAAGGCCATGGATCTGGTCAAAGGGGCCGTGGCCCGGGTATTTAACCACCAACCCCTGGCATCGCGAGAGGTGGCGGTGGAGAAGGGCATTCTGGTGGTCGGCGGAGGCATTGCAGGCATGCAGGCGGCCATCACGGCTGCAGATGCAGACTATCCGGTTTATCTGGTGGAACGGGAACCCTCCATCGGCGGCCATATGGCCCAATTCGACAAAACCTTTCCCACCCTGGACTGCGCCGCCTGCATCATGACCCCAAAAATGGTGATCGTGGATCAGCACCCCGGCATCACGCTGTTCACCTACAGCGAGGTTGTCGCCGTTTCAGGTTTCGTGGGCAACTACGCGGTCACGATCCGCAAGAAACCGCGCTATGTGATTCAGGACCGCTGCACCGGGTGCGGAACCTGCATGGAAAAATGTCCTGTCCGCAAGGTCCCCAGTGAGTTCAACCAGGGGCTGGCCATGCGGACGGCCATCTATTCACCCTTCCCCCAGGCCGTTCCCAGGACGCCGGTGATCGACCCGAACACCTGCCGGGTGCTGGCCTCGGACAAGCCCTGCGGCGCCTGCGCCAAATTCTGTGAAGCCCATGCCATCGATTTCGACCAGCAGGCCGAGGAAATTCAAATTACCGTCGGCGCCGTGATCGTTGCCGGCGGCTTTCAGACCTTCGAACCCGCGGGCATTGCTTCCTATGGGTACGGTCGGTACCCGGAAGTCTATACCAGTCTGGAGTTCGAGCGTCTCAACAACGCCACCGGACCCACCGCGGGCGCCATTGTCACGAAGGACGGCCGCACACCCGAGCGGGTGGCCATTATCCACTGCGTCGGGTCCCGTGACCGGCGTCACCATGCCTACTGCAGCCGCGTCTGCTGCATGTATTCCATGAAATTCGCCCACCTGATCCGGGAAAAGACCGCAGCCGAGGTCTGGGAGTTTTACATCGACATCCGCAGCCCCGGCAAGCTGTACGAGGAATTCTACAACCGGGTTCAGGAAGAGGGTGTCCATTTTGTGCGGGGACGGGTGGCCGAAGTGACGGACATTGTGGACCGTCCGGCCGATCAGGGACGATTGACGGTGGTGGCCGAGAACACCCTGACGCGCTCGACACTGCGCTTGCCGGTTGACATGGTGATCCTGAGCGTGGGACTGGAGCCGGCCAAAGGCGTTAGGGCGTTGAGTCGAATGCTGAACATTTCCGTGGACGGCGACGGCTGGTTTACCGAACTGCACGCCAAGCTGGCGCCGGTGTCCACGGCCACGAGCGGGGTTTTCCTGGCCGGCTGCTGCCAGGGGCCCAAGGATATTCCCGACACGGTGGCCCAGGCGTCGGCTGCGGCGGCCGAGGCGATCGCCCTTCTGGCCAAAGGAACGGTGACCACCCGGGCGGAAATCTCTCATATCGATCCGGACCTTTGCAGCGGCTGCCGCCTTTGTTTGGAGAGCTGCGCCTACTCGGCCATTGACTTCGACGAAGGCCTGAAGGTGGCCCATGTGAACGAAGCCCTGTGTCAGGGGTGCGGGGCCTGTGCTGCCGCCTGCCCCAGCAGTTCTGCGGAGGTGGCCCATTTTACCGATCGCCAGGTCATGGATGAACTGGAGGCCGTCTTGTCGCTTTCGTAGTTCCGAGGCGCCGGAGCGGGAAGGCCGTAAAGGCCCTTTTGCCTCGGGGGGACTCAAAAAAAAGGAAAGAGTGACCGATGCAATCCTTTGAACCCAAAATTATCGCCCTGGTCTGCAACTGGTGCACCTACACGGCCGCCGACCTTGCGGGGACCTCGCGCCTGGCCTATCCGGCCAATGTTCGCCTGGTGCGGGTCATGTGCACCGGCATGGTCGACGCCAAATACGTCATCAAGGCGTTTCTGGACGGCGCCGACGGGGTTTTTGTGGGGGGGTGCCACCCCGGGGACTGCCACTACATCAACGGCAATCTCAAGGCGGAGCGCCGGCTGTCGGGGCTCCAGGTGATCCTGGCCCAGTTCGGCATCGACAGCCGCTGCTTCAGCCTGAAATGGATCGGCGCCAGCGAAGGACACGAGTTTCAGAAAAACATGGCCCGGTTCACCGAGACGGTCAGGGAACTGGGCCCCCAGATGGAATCCGATTTGGTCATCTTGTGAGGGGATGCGGGGATGATTGTCAAATTCGAAAAGGGGCAGAATTCTTCCGACGGGGTTCGCGCTTTCTTAAAAAAGCTGCTCGAAGATGGCATGGCGGACGCGGTTTTGACGGCCTGTTTATCCCCTCATTCGCCGTTGCCCATGCCGACCCTGGTGACCGATAAAGCGATGTTGGACCGGGCGGCGCCTTTACTCCCCGTCTCCCCCTTCAACAACGCCCGCATGGCCTCCCGGGTGCTGGCCGATGGGGTCGGCAAACGCATCGCCGTGGTCATGCGCCCCTGCGAGGTGCGCGCCCTCATCGAACTGGCAAAATTGAGCCAGTGCACCCTGGACCCGGCGATTCTGATCTCCATGGACTGTTTCGGTCGCATGGAAAACGATGACTACCTCGAAGAGTACGCCAAGTCCGGTGAGGTCGCCCCCGGCTTGCCGGCGTCTTTGGGGGACCGCTCTGCGCTTTGCACCAGTTGCCGGGCCTGTACGCGTTTTCTTCCGGAAAATGTTGACGTGGTCCTCGCCCTGGCGGGGGAGACGGACCCTACCGGAGTCCTCCTCGCTTCCGGCAGTCCCAAGGGAGAAACGCTGCTGAAAAGCCTGGCGAGTCCGTCCGCCGAATTGCCCGAAGGCCGCCGGGAGGCTGTGGCCCGCATCATGGCCGAGCGGCAAGTCGGTCTCAAGGAACTGACCGAGGCCGCCGCCCTGCGCATCGGCGACATGACCGCCTTCCAGGAGACCATCGCCAACTGCCTCAACTGTTACAACTGCCGAAGGGCCTGTCCGGTTTGCTACTGCAAGGAGTGTGTTTTCGCAACCGACGTCTTTGCCCATCGGCCGGAGATTCTCATGGGACGAGCCGCAAAGAAGGGTGCGGTCAAAATTCCTACCGACACGACCATGTTTCACTTGACCCGTATGGCCCACATGGCCCATGCCTGCGTGGGTTGCGGCCAATGTTCGAGCGTCTGCCCCAGCCACATCCCGGTGGCGGACCTGTTTATCACCGTAGCGCAAAGAGTTCAGGATCATTACGGCTACGTCCCCGGGCAGGATCCCGGGCGGCCCTGGCCGTTCCTGATACGGGAAGATGACAACCATGAAGCCTGACGCTTTCCCGGGATCCGGCAAGCCCCGGTTCATCGTCATCGGCGCCGGTGTTGGGGGGATCTGCAGCGCCTTGGATCTGGCCGAAGCCGGTCACCCGGTGACCCTTGTGGAGCAGGGACCGAGCACCGGAGGTATCCTGCCCCAGCTCGATCACCAGTTTCCTGATGATCACTGCGGCATGTGCCGTATGCTTCCCATGGTCGACCGCGACGGGGGAGAACAGACCTGTCTCAAGCGCGGGCTGTTCCATGAAAACATCCGGATTCTGACGCGAACCACCCTGACCGATCTCAAGGGGCGGCCCGGGGATTATACGGCTCAATTGACCCGCGTCTCCCGGGGCATCGATTCCCGGCGCTGCAGCGGCTGCATGGCCTGCGTGGATGCCTGTCCGGTAGAGGCGCCGGATGCCTTCAATGATCGCGCCGGCAGGCGAAAGGCCGTTTACCGGCCCCTGTTCGGCAACCCGGAAGGGCTGCCCACCATCGATTGGGAGAACTGCACCCGCTGCGGGGCATGCCTTGCGGCCTGCCCCAATCAGGCCGTCGACCTGGCGCCGGCCGAAGTCGTCTTCAGTCTGGCCCCGGTGGCCGGAGTCATTTTGGCCTGCGGCAATCGCCTTTACGACCCCGCCGCCACCGACCTATACGGCTACGGGGTCCTGCCGAACGTGGTGACCGCCACGGCCTTCGAGCGCATCTTGAGCGGCAGCGGCCCTTACGGCGGCAGGCCCGGCCGCCCTTCTGACGGCAAGCCCATCCATCGCGTGGGCTGGATACAATGTGTGGGATCCAGGAATGTGATGATCGGCGCCGGCCACTGCTCGTCTGCGTGCTGCATGATTGCCGTCAAGGAGGCCATGCTGGCCAAACGGATATTGGGGCCGCAAATCCATGCGGCGATCTTTCACATGGACATGCGCACCTACGGCCGCGACGACCAGCGGTACCGGGACCGGGCCGAGGAGCAGGCCGGTGTGCGTTTTATTCGCTGCCGCATCCACAGTGTGGATCCCTCCGACGACCCCGGCGATGTGAAGCTGACCTATCTGGACGCTCAAAACCGGGTCTGTGAAGAGGTTTTTGGCCTGGTGGTGCTCTCCACCGGCGCCGGGGTTCAACCTGCTCCGGCGCCCTTTCTCGCGGAGCCGGCCGAGCAGGGGGCGGCGGTGGCCGTGGGCCTCCAGGCGGGGCTGCAGAATATCCGCGAAACCGTGGTGCAGGCCCACGGGGCGGCAGGGTCTTTGCTGATAAAGACCTCCCAGGCAAGGTACGCTCCCGGGACCGGTCCGGCCGATGGAACGACGAAAAGGGCGGAGGACCGCTTCAAGGAGCGGCCCCTGATTCAGATTCTCTTGCTGGAAAATGTGGCGGTCAAGAAACCCGAGGTGGACTGGCCGGAGATCCAATCGCAGTTGGAGGCGTGGGCTTCTCCGCTCCCTGTAGAGCGCCTGTCCGTCCTGGAGGAGAGGGACCCGTGGGTCGATTTGGCGGCGCTCTTAAAAACAAGCGTGGCCAACCGGCTGTTGATCGTAAGCAGCGTTGTGGGCGGCTACCGGGAGGCGCTGGGTAAACGGATCGCTGAAGCAGGCTTCAGCGACCCTCTGGTGGCGTGGGTGGACCTGAATCGCGCCGGATTTTCTTCGGGGAAAAGGGTCATCCCCACGGCAGACGCCTTGGCGATGATCCGGGCGGCGTGGATGCGGCTGCTCCACAAGCGTCCCCTGCGGGGCGACGCCCAGGGGGTGGAGCAGCGCGCCCTGGTGATCGGCGCCGGTCCGGCCGGTCTCAGTGCAGCCCTTTCCCTGGCTGAAAAAGGGGTTTCCGTGGAAGTGGTGGAAAAGAAGCCGGATATGGGAGGCAACGGGCTGCGCGTTCAGGAGGAAGAAACGCGCCATGCCGTTCAAGCCCTCATGACTGATGCCAAGGATCACCCCCTCATCGCCATCCATACGGAAACCACGCTGGCCGCCTTGTCGGGAAGGCCCGGTTGCTTCGAGGGTCGGCTGGTTACAGGGGATCGGCAACGCGCCACGGCCTTCGGGGCGGTGATCATCGCCACCGGCGGAACGACGGCGGCCACCGATGCGTACGGTCTGGGGCGCCATTGGAGGGTGGTAAGCCATTTCGATTTCGAGGAGCGGACCCTGGCGCCCCGCTTTGCCCATGATCCGCTGCAAAGGGTGGTCATGATCCAGTGTGCCGGCTCTCGCGAGGAGCCTCGCAATTACTGCAGCCGCACCTGTTGTGTCAAGAGCCTGCAGACGGCCCTCAGGGTGCGCCGGCTGTTTCCCAAGGCCCGCATCGTGGTCTTCTACCGGGACATCATGACTCCCGGCCTCAATGAGGCGCTCTACGCGCAGGCGCGGTCAAGGGGAATCCGGTTCATTCCATTTGAAAAGCAGGCGCCGCCGGAGGTGCGCACAGAAGAAGACAGGGTGATCGTGAATGGGTTTGACCCGGTAATGGGCGAAGCGATTCGCCTGGAGGCGGACTGGGTGTCTTTGGCCGTGGGCATGGCGCCCTCCCCGGTGAGCGAGTTGTGTCGCATCCTGTCCGTTCCGCTCACGCCGGACGGATTCGTGGAGGAGGCGGATGCCAAGTGGCGGCCCGTGGATACGATCAACCCCGGCATTTTTGTTTGCGGTTTGGCCAGGGGCCCGCTGCCTGTCCGGGAGGCGGTGGCGGAAGGAAGGGCGGCGGCCCTGCGCGCGCTGCGGCTGTTCAAACGCAACGCTCTGGTTCCCCAGCGCGGCGGCGCCGTGGTGCGACATGCCCTCTGCTCCCGCTGTTACCTTTGCCTGGATGCGTGTCCCTATGGCGCGCGCTACGTGGAAACGGTGTCTGGAAAGGTGGCGGTGGACCCGGCCGCCTGCCAGGGATGCGGGTCCTGTGCCTCGGTGTGTCCGAACAGCGCCACGGTGATCGGTGATTATGAGGATTTTACCGTCATGGGTGTCATCGAAGCGGCTCTGGGTTAGCCTATCCTTCTAGAAAGGAAATCCATGAAAACCATCAGCGGCGATTCAGCGCCTTCATCCATTTTGCAGCTTGCCCCCCGAAGACCGGTGGACAGCCCCACGGCCCTGTGTCTTGCCTGCGGGACCTGCTCGGCCGGCTGTCCCCTGACCGGAAAGAGCGATTTCGACCCCCGGCGCATGGTCCAGATGGTTCTCCAGGGCCGGGATCAGGAGCTGATCGACTCCAACCTGCCCTGGCTTTGCACCCTGTGCGGCAGATGCGAGTATGCCTGCCCCATGGGTATCAACATCGTGAGCCTGGTGAGGACGGCCCGGGGACTCACGGCCCGGGAAAAGGTTCCGGAACAGATTCAAAAGGGCGTGGAACTGGACCTGAAGACCGGCAACAACCTGGGTCTGCCCCAAGAGGATTTCATCTTTATTGTTGAAGAGGTGGGTGAGGAGCTGGCCGCCGAGCCCGGGTTTGAGGATTTCGTGGCGCCCGTGGATAAAAAGGGCGCCCGTCTTCTTCACACCCTGCACAACAAGCTGGTCAACACCCAGAACGAAGACCTGGTCCACTGGTGGAAAATCTTTCATCTGGCCAAGGAGAGCTGGACGATTCCTTCGCTGAACTGGGAAGGCTGCAACTGGGGCCTTTTCTCCGGGAACGACGACCACATGAAGACCTTTGTAGACCGTATTGTTAAACATATGGAGGCACTCGATCTTTCCTGCCTCATGTACCCGGAGTGAGGACACTCCTATATGGCTACCCGGTTCGGGTTGGAAAAATGGCACCCCGATTTCTTTGAACGGTATGAGACGGCCACTACTTTCGATCTCTTGGTAGATTACCTCCAAAGCGGTCGCATCCGGGTGGACAAATCCATCAACAATGCGCGGGCCGCTTACCACGATCCTTGCAACTACGGGCGTAAATCCCAGGAGCTTTTCGGGCACGGCTATTTTGACGAGCCCCGTTGGGTGATGGACCAGTGCATGAGCGACTGGGTGGACCTGTTTCCGGCCCGGGGCAACCAATACTGCTGCGGCGGAGGCGGCGGGACGCTCGTAACCCCTTTCAAAGAGGAGCGCACCCACTACGGCCGAAAAAAAATCGAGCAGATCCGGCGGGCCGGGGTAGAAACCATCGTGGTTCCCTGCCACAGCTGCCACGGACAGATCAAGGCCATGGCAGCAGCCTATGATATGCCTGATCTGAGCGTCAAATACCTGTGGGAAGCAGTCGCCGACTGCCTGGTGCCGGCGTGAACTTGATAGATCATATAGAGCACGGGCAGAGAGCCCATGGGCACTTGTCTTTCCTGAACGCTGACCACTGAATCCTCATTGCTGCCTAGTGCTTGGTGCCTCCTGATTTCAGTCGGGGTAGCGCCTGGCAAGAGCTTTCAGGTCGTCAAAGCATGAGAAAAAAGCTTCAACAACTTCGGGATCAAAGCTCTTTCCGGACAGGGCGTGCATCTCTTCGATGATCCGCGCCTCATCCCAGGGCTCCTTGTAGGAACGGCGGGAACTCAGGGCGTCATACACATCCGCCACAGCCACAATCCTGCCGAAAAGGGGGATCTCCTCGCCTTTCTTGCCTGTGGCACGGCCGGAAAGGATTTTGTAGCCGGGCAGAGGACTTCCCGTGAACATGTCCACGTGACCGGGGTACCCGGTGCCGTCCCATTTCTCGTGATGGTTGAGGACCACGTGAATGGCCACCTCCTCGAAATCCGTTTGAATGTCTCTGAAAAGCCTTGCCCCCAGGAATGTGTGACTCTTCATGGCCTCGAATTCCTGGTCTGTGAGGCGATCCTGCTTTCTTAAAATGAGGTCGCTGATCGCCACCTTGCCCACATCGTGGAGCATGGCGGCCATTCTCAGGAAGTCCTTTTTCCTTTCGATCTCCGGCAAGGGCAGGCCTTTTCCCTTGGCCCATTCCTCGTAGATCTCCACGGAATAGGCGCCGACCCGATTGACGTGGGCCCCGGTCTCCATAGGGTCTCTTAATTCCGCCATGCTGATCATTCTGAGGATCATGTTGCGGGTCAATTGGGCCCGTTCAACGGCGAGGGCTGCGGTGGTGGCAAAATGGGCGATAAACGGCTCATCGGTGAGCGAAAAAGGGATGATCTTGCCCTGATCGTCCTTGGCGTTGATCAACTGCATCACCCCCAGCAGGTGCCCGCTCTGGTTGGTCATGGGAACCGTGAGCATGGATTTGGTTTTGTAATGAGCGAGCTTATCAAAATGAGAATCAAAGGTGTAAGGCACGGTGTTGTTGAGATCATAGACATCCGCAAGATTGACGGGTACAAGGTTTTTGGCGACAAACCCTGAGATGGAGTTATTGTTGACGGGAATCGTGTAGGTGCTGAAAAGGAGCTTCTTGTCGCGCCGCAACCGTTTCTGAAGGGTTTCGTTCTGGGTGTTGCCGAACCTTAGCTGTTCGCCTTCCTTGAGATAAATGGATCCGGCATTTGCACTGAAAAATCGTCGGGCGTTGGAAAGGATTCTATCCAGGAGGAGGTCAAGGTCTTTGACCTCGCTCAGGTCGATGCTGATCTGAGTGATGAGGTCGATTTTTTCTTTTTCGCTCAGCATGATCCTTTCGGGCTTTCTCAGGAGATCTTGTCGATGAGTGAGCGGATCTCCTTTTCCCGCTTCAGTCCCGAGATCCATTCATCCGGAAGGCTTTGCGATCCGAGATACGCTCCAAGCACCATGCCCACGATCATTCCCCTTCCCGCGCTGTCCCCCCCTGCCATTACGGACTGGATCAGGGCTTCCTTGAGATCCTTTTCGTATCTGGCAATTAAATGGACGACGCCTGAGAAAGCTTCATCAGCATGGCAACTCTGGCCGAATCGGCCGATCACGGCCACACTGTCTTCCTCCCTGGATTGCAGCCCCCTTTCGACCCAACCGGATAAGGGCGAGTTTTGGTATTTCTCAGCAGCCAGGCGCTGAATCGCTGAAACAGGCGTTTCTCCCTGAAGGATCTTCCAGCAAACCGTGGCAAAGAACTCTGCACCCTCCACGACAAGGGGGTGGTTGTGAGTCATTCTGGTCTGATCCCTTGCAGAGCGGACGAGCAGATCATGGTCTTGTGCGTAACGACACACCAGGGGCGCAATTCGAGAGGCTCCGGCCAGGTCGGAGGAGGAAGATCCGGCCTCAAGAGGTTTCATGCCACGGCCCAGATTCTGGAGGGTTGCCTTGGTCGCCTGATCGACGTATCCCTTGTAGTCGCTGAAGAGGGCACGCCATCGGCTTGAAAAATCTTCAATGTCGAAATCGCCCAGGTGGGCCACGGATTCGAGGAGAACGAACGCCTGATCCCCGTAATGGGTAAATTCCCCCTGTTCCTTGGTCGGATGAAAGGAGCCGGGTAGGGGCTCGAGAAGTCGATCCACCCTTCCGATTTTCTTGCGGATCTTCTCGGTGTCATACATCCAGTGCGCACCGAGAGCCAGGGAATCCGCCACCAAGGATGCCAGCACAAGATCTCTCTTTCGGTCTTCCATGTCATCCCTATTTATGTTGTTGTTGGGAGAATGTATGCCACAACGCATAGCTTAAGTCAATGTTTTTTTTATGAAATCTGCCTTCAGCAGATTTCATAGATCGCCCCTTAGGGGCTCTCGGGCTCCAGGGAGGCATAACGCCCCGTCTTGGGCCGGAGGCAAAAGGCTTGATTCGGTCCTTGACGGGGACTCCGGGGCTTTGATAAACATGCTCCCATGAACATCCTGGACCTCTTTATCCTCTGCACCATGGTTTTTTTCCTGGTGCAGGGAATTTTCCGGGGATTCTTGAGGGAAATCGCGTCGCTGGCAGGCGTTGTGCTGGGCATCTTTCTGGGCAGTCGTTTTCAGCCTCAGGCCACGGCTCTTCTCAAGGCCCATGTGCCGGATTTTTATTACCTCCCCGTGGTGAGCTTTGTTCTCATCTTCGCCCTGGTCCTTATCGCCTCCAACGTCGTGGGATATGCCCTGAGCCATCTGTTCAAGAAGGTTTTTCTTGGTTGGGTGGATCGGGGGCTCGGCGTCTGGCTGGCTTTGACCAAGGGAGTCATCCTCACGTACCTGATCATCGTTCTGCTCACGTTTTTCCTTCCAGCCAAAGCGCCCCTTGTCGCAAATTCCAGTCTGGCCCCGTGGGTCATTGTTTCCTACCAGTCCATGATCCGCTTGATTTCGCCTGAGCAATACGAAAAATGGAAAAACCGGATCCTCGGAAATGACGAAAAAACGGCGACATCCGCCCCTGAAGCTTTGAAGAAAAAAAATGGACAAAAATGAACTGGCCAAAGCCTTCCTTGATCTGTGCGACATTGTTTCAAGACTCAGGGGTCCGGGCGGGTGTCCGTGGGATGCTCGGCAGACCGAAGAGACGCTTAAGACATACCTTCTCGAAGAAGCCTATGAGGCTGTGGATGCGGTGGATCGGGGCGACCCCGAAGATCTGTGTCATGAACTCGGGGATTTGCTTTTCCAGATACTTTTTCTTACGACCATGGCAGAAGAGAAAGGGCATTTTGAGCTTCTAGGCGTGATCCGGGAAATCACCCGGAAGATGATTCACCGCCATCCTCATGTTTTCGGTGCTGCAAAGGCGGCCAGCGCAGAAGAAGTGGCTGAGAACTGGGAGAGAATCAAGAAGCAGGAAAGAGGATTGCCCGACACTTCGTCAAAGCTCATGGAGAGTGTCCCCTTGAATCTGCCTGCCCTTCTCAGAGCGCACCGCCTCATGGAGAGGGCGGCCCGGCTCAAGCCTGATGATCGAAATATGTGGGCCCGAGTGCAGGACGCTTTTCGCAAACTCTCCGAGGTTCCTGATAAAGAGGACGAAAAGGCGATGAAACAGGCGATTGGGGATCTGCTCCTATCCCTTGTGGGTTTGGCAAGGCAAAGGGGGCTGAATGCAGAGCATGTTCTGCGAGAGGCGAATGAAAGGTTCCTCAAAGGGTTCAGGGAAGAATAAAGAACCGGAGCATGGTCTTGTTGGAAAGAGTCGCAGCTTTGCAAAAGCGGATCAGAAGTGTGAGCCTCAAATGGAAGCTCCTCATCCCTTTCTTGTTCTTCGCCTTTGCAGGCACGTCCATTTTGACCTTCATCAACCTAACTTCCCAGCATAAACTTATTAAGGAGGAGGAGAAAAAAGGGCTCAGGCTTTATTACGAACGATTCCTGGAGGAGGTCAAGGAGAAAGGAAACCAGGCCATGTCCCTGGCGGCGGTGACTGCGGAGAACCGCCAGGTCCAGCTCTATCTGGCCGAAAAGGACAGACAGGCTCTTCTTAAAATGCTTATGCCCATCTATGTCGAGCTCAGGATGGATTTTGACATTGCCCAGTTCCATTTGCATTTGCCGGGGGCGGTGTCTTTTCTCAGGCTCCATTCCCTGGAGGAATTCGGCGATGACATGTCCGGTTATAGAAAAACCATCATGGACGCTCTTCACACAGGAAAACCCGTGGGCGGCCTTGAAAAGGGGGTCACGGGCTTCGGGATTCGAGGAGTAGCGCCGGTGTTTCTCCACGGGAAAATCGTCGGCTCCGTCGAAATCGCACACAGCTTTGACAGGGCGCTTCTTGAGCGCATTTATGAAAAGTGGGGGGTTGATCTTGCCCTTTACGAAGTGGGGGCAGGCCGATCTTTCAGCCGGATTGCACGGGTGGGTGGAGCGCTTGAGGGCTTTGACCCGCAACCCCATCTCAATGAGGCCGTGCATCAAGGGCTTACCATTCTGGTTGCTCCAAGAGGCTTTCCAGCAAGATCCATCCTTTTCGGGGCCCTCGAGGACTACTCCGGTCATCCGGTCGCCGTACTGGAAATCAACATGGATCGATCGACCATCCAGAATCGCTTGTCCGAGACCAGAGACCTTATGATAGCGATCGGGGCGATCGGCATTGCCGTCTCTTTCCTTCTCACCTATTTGGTCACGGTTTTTTTTATCCGGCCCATCAAAGAGATTGTTCAGGAAGCTCAGGATATTGCCCGGGAAAAAAGGGACAGCCGTCTCGACCCGGGTCCGGGGGACGAAATCGGAACCCTTACCGAGGCCCTCAACGTCATGCTCGAGTCCCTGCAGGAAAAACGTGTGGCCATTGAAAACTATGCCAGGACACTGGAAAGGAGGGTCGAGGAAAGGACGGCCGACCTGGTGGCCTCAGAGGAAAAGTACCGCACTCTGGTGGAGCATGTACCCCTCATTGTTTACCGGGTGCTTGCGGATGGAACCACGGAGTTCATCAATTCCTATTTAACTGAATCTCTTGGGTACGGCATCGAGGAAGCGGTGAGCGACAGAACATTCTGGCAGGAAAAAATCTGCGGACTTCCTGCAGCGGAACATCTCCGGGACTGCCTTGCGCCTTTTAAGACCGGTGAGGAGAGCCGGAGCGAGAGAGTCGCGAAGGACAAGCAGGGAAGGCTGGTCACTTTTATAGACCATGCCATCCCTGCCAGGGACGGAGAGGGAAGGGTCCAATGGGTGGACGGCATCATGCTGGATATCACGGAACTCAAGAGCCTTCAAGAACGGGCCCTTCGTGGGGAAGAGATCCGGATCCTGGGTGAGATTTCTGCGCACATGGCCCACGAGATCAGGAATCCTCTGATTTCAGCCGGCGGTTTTGCGCGCAGGCTTCGCGATAATCTGCAAGGAGATGATCAGAATAAGAGGATTGCCGACATCATCGTAAAAGAAGTGGCAAGGCTTGAGAATTTCCTGCGCACTCTTCTTTCCTCCATTCGACCCTTTGACCTCGACCTTGGAGAGGTTTCGGTGAATGATCTGCTCAATCACTGGGTCACGGATCTGAAAGAGCTTCTCGATAGGAAGGGCCGTCGGATAACGACCCGTTTGCAGCCCGATCTTTCAAGAATCCAGGGGGACAAGCAAAGGTTGGATCAGGCCTTTGAAAATCTGCTCAAGCATGCGATTGTGTCGATGCCGGAAGGAGAAACGCTTCAACTCTTTACAGGCCAGTTGGGCGATCGCGTGGTCGTCTCCATGACCCATAAAGTTCTTCGCCTTTCCCAGGACGACCTCGATAAGTTCTTTTTCCCCCACATCGAGGAGGAGATGGGCTGGGAGATCCTGGATCTGCCCCTTTCCCGAATCATTATCCACCGCCATGGGGGAAAGCTGGATCTCATTCGCGAGGGCAACAATGAGTTGACTTTAAGAATCGAACTGCCTATCCGATTGAGGGTCTAGTCCTGTGTCTCACAAATTGTGTGTTGATTTTTTGAGAAGGAAACTCTTGAGACACGGCACTATGCTGCCCGGCGTTCAACGGATTCGGGCTGTTCCGGGCGGGGAACATGGTTTTGGCCGTCTCTGTAAAGGGCGAGTTCCTTGCACTCTTCTTTCAATGCGCATTTTTTCTCGCAAACACGAACATCCATGCGAGGGTTATTCCTTTTCTTGTAACATACGATATAATGGGACATGGGCCACTCCTTGATAGGTAGTTAGAAGTAACTGATATAAAATTGAATATATTTGGCAAATATTAATATGTCAAGAAACAAATTCAACATGTTCCGTTTTGTTTTTCTAAACCTCTTCATTTTGCTTCACACCTTGGTTTTCGGAACCTACGGCGTCCTTCTTGCTCTTTTTGGCGGCAGCGCCCGATTCGTTCATTTTTACTGCGCCGTGCCCTGGGCAAAAACGATTCTCAATGTGTGCGGGGTCAAGGTCGAAATGATTGGATTCGAGCACATCCAGGAGAGCATGCCTCGCATTTACATGGCGAACCATTGCAGTTATTTTGATATTTTCGCCCTTCTTTCGGCTCTTCCTGTTGATTTCAAGTTCATCGTCAAACAGGAGCTGATGGCGATCCCGATTTTCGGGCACGCCATGAAGAGGGCCGGGTACATCGGCATAGAGCGGGAGGAGCCGCGAAAGGCGCTGAAAAGTATGCATGAGGCTGCGGAAAGGATTCGGAACGGCGCTTCCGTGCTTATTTTTCCCGAGGGGACCCGGAGCGATGACGGAAGGCTCCAGCCTTTCAAACCCGGAGGATTTCATCTTGCCTTGAAGTCGGGCTGCGACATCGTCCCCATTGCCATCACGGGGAGTCATCAGATCGTGCCTAAAGGGAGTTGGAACATCAGGAAGGGAGAAATTCGTTTGAATGTCGGTGAGGCCATCCCTCTTAAAGGGCAATCCCGGAAAAACATGAGTCAGGTGATGGATAGGGTGAGGGAGGCGATGGAGGGTCATTTGAGAAATCCTCCATGAGTATCTGCGAAACTCAGTAGACGCGCGTCCCTAGCAAGGAATAGAGAGGTTCACGGCACAAGGCGCACGGTGCAAGGAATAGTTTGAAAACCGTGAGTGCTGTGCCATGGTTCCCCCCCCTCCCCTTGCCCCTCCCGCCGGGGGAGGGGAAGCTCTTGCGACGTGAAAAACTGCGTCCCCCTTGATGGGGGAGCCTGTCCTGAGCCAGTCGAAGGGGCCAGGGGAGGGTGGAACGGCTTGCTTCCGTTAAGAAAATTTAGAGACACGGACTTAGAACGGGAAATGAAGGTGTGCTGCAAACTTCTAAGGAACCTTGTATCGGCCCTGTTTTTTGTGGTCATCGCAAGTCTGGCGTCCAAAGGTCAGGCCGACGCCTATGTTTTGCCTTCCGAGCAGCTTCTCCAGTTGATGGCCGTTCATTTTTCAAAATTCGAGACCCTGGTCATAAGACACACGGTTGAGCGTGGAAGCGGGGAGGACACCCGGAGCTTTGAAGAGATCCTTACCATGAAAAGCCCGGATTTTCTTCATGCGGCGCCGGCGGAAGGAGCCGGCGCCCAAGCCGGGGTAATCGATCGAACCTTCAGGGCGATATTCCTTGCAAGCAGTCAGACCAGGCTCAGGGATTTGCTGAGCGGGGCTGAAGTGGATTTGGATCGGGTCCACTACACGCGCGTGGAAGGGACCGTTGCTTATTGCATTGGTGACAGGAGAGCCGACAGGCCGAAACTGGCCGTGGAAAAAGCGAGATTCCTTCCCCTTGCTTTTGATTATCTCTCGCGCATCTCCCATGGTGCCGATTTTATAAGGGTGACCTTTCGGGATTACAGGCAAGTGGACCAGGGTTGGTATCCCTTCGAGATCCTGTGCCGTTCAGACCTCGGATGGGCGGAGCGCTATAAGGTTCAGTCCATTCAGGTGAATACCCCTGTCGACCCGTCCCTGTTCTATCGGTCACAGGCGGAATCCCTCCCTGCGGGAGATCCAGACAACGAAGAAAAAATCCATGCCATCATCAAGGCCTTTGAGCAGAAATACAGCCGGTGATTCGCTTCCCCCAAAGCTGAACATTGCGGTGCGGCTTCTTTGTCGTTCAGTTTTTATAGAGGTCCCCCCATGCCCGGGGCGGGGATCCTTGCGTTTCAAAAAGCTCCTAAGCTAAACTGTTACAAAAAGCCAAAATGTCGTTTCCAATGAAGTTTGAGGGGGGCCCGATTGCAGGCCGCCGGGGGGGGACCGTGTTGAATCAAGAGGAAACCATGAAGTCTCATCCAAGCGTGGTGCTCCGGGTGGCGGTCGCGCTCCCGGTGTGGAACACCTTTCATTACACCGTCCCTCCGGAACTCCTTCCCAAGGCCAGAGTCGGCTGCAGGGTGCTGGCCCCTTTCGGCAAGAGAAAAGTGACCGGTTACATCTTGGAGAGAATTCCGCCCTCCGGAGAGAGAGACCTTCGGGATGTTTTGGACGTCCTGGACCAGGAACCGCTTTTTCATGAATCCACGGTGCCCTTTTTTCAGTGGATGGCGGAATACTACATGCATCCCCCGGGCCGTCTCATCCAGTCCGCCCTCCCCGGCGGGATCAACATGCGCGTCTTTGTGACCGCACGGCTGACGGAGAAGGGGGAAAGAGCGTTAAGCCTGCTGGCCCCGGAGGACAAAGAGCTTCTCTTGTGGGTGAAAGAGCACCCGAAAAAGAGGGTTCCGGTGCCTTTGCAAGCCCTCTATCCCCTACAGAAACAAGGTCTGCTCGTGCTGGATCACAGGAAAAGCAGGGCGGTGGCGGGGCCGCTCCTGCGACGCTTTGTCAGGACCGGGCAGGGCTTTTCCGGCGCAGGTTTTTTTCAGGAACGTGGCGACTCCCTTTCGGCAAAAAACGAAAGGGAGTTCCTGGAACGGATTTTCCGCTCCAACGGCATCTCGGTGGCGGAGCTGTGCGGCCGGTATTCCAACGGCGCTTATCTGGTGAAAAAGTGGATCCGAAAAGGCGTGCTGGAACCCTACATGGTAACGGTCGTGCGCGACCCTGCGGGGAATATTCTCTCATCCGATCCCCCGCCTGAACGACTCTCCGACCGGCAGGAAGAGGTGGCGGCTGCGATTCGCGAGGCCCTCAACAAGAAAGCTTTTGCCGCCTTTCTCCTCCATGGCGTTACCGGAAGCGGGAAGACCGAGGTCTATTATCAGGCCATTCAGGAAATCATTCGTCTCGGCAGGCAGGCGATCCTGATGACGCCTGAAATCGCCCTGGTCATCTACATGGAAGGACTCTTTCGCACACGCCTTGGGGACAGGGTGGCTTTGTATCACAGCGGGCTGAGTCAAGGGGAGCGGTATGACCAGTGGATGAAAATGGCGAGGGGCGAGGTGGATCTGGTCATCGGCGCCCGTTCCGCTCTCTTTGCTCCTCTGCCTGATTTGGGACTGATCATTGCGGACGAGGAGCACGACACCTCTTACAAACAGGAAGAGGCCCCTCGCTACCAGGCACGGGACGCAGCCGTGGTGAGAGGAAAAATCGAGAAAGCCCTGGTGCTTCTGGGTTCGGGGACGCCTTCCATTCAGTCCTTTTACAATGCCCGCAACGGCCGATACGGGCTCCTGTGCATGCCGGAAAGGATCCGCAACAGGCCGCTTCCCGAGGTGGAGGTGGTGGACATGAGGACTTCCTCCGACAAAGGCACCGAAGAAGAAATGATCAGCCCTGTTTTGAAGTCGGCGCTGGATAATGTGGCGGCCGAGAAAAGTCAGGCCATGCTCTTCCTGAACCGGCGCGGTTTTACGAGGGTTCTGCTTTGCCGGTTTTGCGGTCAATCCCTGCGCTGCCCCAATTGTGACGTGTCTCTGACTTTTCATTTGAGAGAGAACCATGTGGTTTGTCATTACTGCGGCTTTCGAAGAAGGGTTGCTTCCAAGTGCCCCGCATGCGGCCGCGAGGGTTTAAAGCCCTATGGATTCGGAACAGAGAAGGTTGAAAAAGCCCTGGGGGAAATGTACCCCGGCCTACGGACGGCGAGAATGGACAGGGACAGCATTCGCCGCAAGGGCCAGATCTTTCAGCTTTTGAGGAAATTCAGCCTTCACGAAATCGATGTGCTCATCGGCACCCAGATGATCACCAAGGGGTATGATTTCCCTCGCGTAACTCTTGTCGGCGTCCTGGCGGCCGATTTTTCTTTGGGCTTCCCCGACTTCAGGGCCGCAGAAAAAACTTTCCAGATCCTTTCACAGGTTGCAGGCAGAGCCGGCCGGGGAGAGCAAAAAGGGCGGGTGATCGTTCAGACCTTCTACCCGGAACACTATGCCATTGCCGCGGCAAAGAACCACGATTACCCGAGCTTTTTTGAGCAGGAGACAGCACTGCGGCGGCAGTTGGGGTATCCTCCCTTTTCTTTTCTGGCCTGTCTCAGGCTGCAAGGCAATCATGAGAGCCGAACGTCGGACATGAGCAAAGACCTTGCAGAGGAAATGACGCGCGTGATTGGAAGATGGCCCAAAAGGGGCAGAGAGGTCCAGGTGCTCGGCCCGGTTGAGGCGCCTCTTGCGAAGCTCAGGGGCAAATACCGGTGGCATATCTTTGTCAAGAGCAGGAGCTCGGTTTTGCTTCATCATTTCTTGAACAAGGTGGCGGCAGGAAGCACAAAGCTGCTCAGGGGAAGTGGCGTGGATCTTGTTGTGGACATCGATCCCTACCAGATGCTTTAAGGTAAGGTTGAGAGGTTCAAGGTTCACCGTTCCGGGTTCAAAAACACCAAACCATCTTCTGTAAAGGGATTTTATTTGTCATTTGACATTTGAGTTTTGGCATTCTTCCGAACCTTATCTGAGAATGCAGTCTCATACAAGATTGAGGAAGTTATAACCTTTCAACCCTGAACCCTGAACCCGGAACCGATCAGTTTAGCTTTATCCTTGACAGCCGTTGGCCGGTCTTCTATAGTCAATACTTCAAAAACCCGGTAAAACCGGGCCTTCAACTGCTTGGGAGCTGGAAAGATGGGGCTGATGTCCAGATTTTTGCGTGTTTTAACCTTTATTGCGACAGCGTTCTTTGTCGCCTTTTCAACGAGTGGAGCCATGGAAAAAAAGGCGGCAAACCCGGTCGTCGTTATGGAGACCGGCATGGGGGACATTACGGTCGAACTGCTTCAGGACAGGGCGCCCAAAACGGTCGCCAATTTTCTTGAGTATGTGAATACCGGATTTTACAAGGGCACCATTTTTCATCGCGTCATCAAAGGGTTCATGATCCAGGGCGGAGGCTTGACCCCGGGCATGGAACAAAAGCCGACGCGGCCGCCCGTTGAGAACGAGGCCTCAAACGGGGAGAAAAACATGCGCGGCGCCGTGGCCATGGCGCGCACTTCAGAGATTCACAGCGCAACCGCCCAGTTTTTCATCAACACCGTCCACAATACCTTCCTGGATCATCGCTCGAACAGCCCGGAAGGCTTCGGCTATTGCGTGTTCGGCAGGGTGACGGGCGGCATGGAAGTGGTTGACAAGATTGAAAGCTCGGCCACAGGGAGCAAAGGAATGATCCGCGACGTGCCGATCCAGCCCGTCATCATCAAGGACGTGCGACTGAAGGATTGAAAACCATTGACTTCCATACCCATGTCTTCCCACCTTTGATCAGGGATAACCGGAGCCGTTTTTTTACCGGTGAAGCGGCTTTCAAAGCCCTCTATGATTCCCCTCGTTCACGACTCATCACCACCGAAGATCTCCTTCAAAATATGGATGAAGAAGGGATCGACCGATCCGTGGTCTTCGGGTTTCCATGGACCAAGCCGGAGTATTTCAAAGAGCACAACGATTACATCATGGAGTCTGCCGTGCGGCACCCCGAACGGATCACCGGCTTTTGCTGCTTTTCCCCCCTCTCGCCGCAAGGCCTGAAGGAAACGCAACGATGCCTTGATTCAGGCCTTTCAGGCGTGGGAGAGCTTGCGCTCTACCATTCCGGACTGTCCCCGGAGGTTCAAGAAAGCCTTGGGGAGATCATGTCGCTCTGCGTCCGGCTGGACGTGCCCGTGCTCTTGCACACCAATGAACCGGTAGGGCATGCTTATCCGGGTAAGACGCCCATGCACCTTTCTGAAATCTATCGATTCATCAGGCGATACCCTTCCAACCGGATTGTTCTGGCCCACTGGGGCGGAGGCCTTTTCTTTTACGGGCTGATGAAAAAAGAGGTGGACGAGGTCTTTCGGAATGTCTGGTTCGACACCGCGGCATCTCCCTACCTCTACAAGCCGGAGGTGTACCGCGTGGCTGCGGATATTGTCGGGCCGGACAAGATCCTCTTCGGATCGGATTACCCTCTCTTGAACCCGAAGCGCTATTTTCAGGAGATGGGCTCGGCGGGAATTTCCGAAGAGGCTATCAGAAAAATCAGGGGCCGGAACGCGGCCCGCCTCCTGCGGCTCTAGCAAACTGCATTCCCGGTGTCATGGTGTCCGATTTATTTCCAAACGCAGCCCACAAAGAGGATCCGATCGAGCTGGAGGGCCAGATCGAGGGGATCACTTTTTCCAGCGAGGACACGGGCTTCACCGTGGCGAAGATGAGGGTGGCGGGCTACAGAGATCCCGTGACCGTCGTGGGGAATGTGCCGGACCCACGACCCGGGGAAATGCTTAAGATGCAGGGATCCTGGGTCGATCACCCCAAGTTCGGCAGGCAGTTCAAGGTGACCTCTCACAAGCCTGTGGTTCCTGCCACGCCGGAGGGAATCAGAAAGTATCTCGGCTCAGGCCTGATCAAAGGGATCGGTCCGGTCACCGCCGAAAGGATCGTAAAGCATTTCGGTGAAAAAACGCTCGAGGTCATCGAGCATCGCGCGGAGGAACTCGGCAAGGTGGAAGGCCTCGGGCCGAAGCGGGTCAAGATGATCCGGGAGGCCTGGAGAGAGCAGAAGGGAATCAGGGAACTCATGATTTTTCTCCAGGATCATGACGTGAGCCCTGTCCATGCCGCCAAAATCTTCAGACACTACGGCTGGGAGGCCGTGCGCGTGGTGTCGCAAAATCCCTATCGGCTGGCAACCGATATCTTCGGGATCGGTTTCCGAACCGCAGATCGGATTGCGGAAAAAATGGGATTTGAAAAGAGCGCCCCGGCCCGGGCCCAAGCAGGCATCCTTCACGTCCTGAGGCAGCTTTCCGAGGAGGGGCACGTGTACTTTCCGTATGAACCCCTCATCGAGAAGTGCAAAGAGATCCTCGATGTGGACCGTGATGTCCTTACCAGGGCCATAGGGTCCATCGTGTTGGAAGGCACTTTGGTCATCGAGGATCTGACCCGGGACTTCCGCGCCTTTGAATCGAATCAGAAGGCCGTGTATCTCAAGGCTTTCCATGTCGCCGAAACCGGCATAGCCGACCTCATGAGGCGCCTCATTTCCTCACAAAAGAGCCTCAGAAGGATCGATGCCGACAACGCCTTGGTTTCGGTCCGGCGGAACCTGGCCTTCAGGCTCGCGCCAAAGCAGGTGCAGGCCCTGCGCGCTGCTGCATCGGAAAAGGTGCTGGTGATTACCGGAGGTCCGGGAACGGGGAAGACCACCCTCATCAACCTCCTCCTCCAGATCTTCAGGGAAAGGGCCGGCCGAATCCTTTTGGCGGCGCCGACAGGCAGAGCGGCCAAGCGCATGAGCGAGGCCACGGGATTTCCCAGCCGCACCCTCCACCGTCTTCTCGAATACTCACCCCAGAAAGGCGGGTTCATGAGAAACCGGGACCATCCGCTTGAGACGGACGTGCTGGTCGTGGACGAGACCTCCATGGTGGACACGGTCCTGATGTATCATCTTCTCAAAGCCCTCCCGGCGGAGGCGACCCTGATTCTGGTGGGCGACGTGTATCAGCTTCCTTCGGTCGGCGCAGGCAATGTGCTGAAGGACCTGATTTCATCGGCCGTGATCCCGGTGGTGGAATTGAAAGACATCTTTCGCCAAGCCGCAGAAAGCCGCATCACCGTCAATGCGCACAGGATCAATGCAGGGCTTCTGCCGGAGTGGAAAACGGAAAGGGGCCCCCTCGAAGACTTTTATTTTATCGAGCAGGATGATCCGGAGCAGGCTCTGCGCATCATTTTGGAGCTGGTATGCGAGCGCATCCCGAAGCGCTTTCGATTCGATCGGGTTGAAGATATCCAGGTCCTCTCCCCCATGCACAAAGGGGTGGTGGGGACGGAGAATCTCAACGTGAAACTCCAGGAAGCCCTGAATCCCTCCGGAGAGGAGATGGTGAGGGGGGAGCGAAGGTTTCGCGTCCTGGACAAGGTCATGCAGGTGAGGAACAACTATGACAAGGAAGTCTTCAACGGCGATATCGGGAGAATCACGTCCATCGACCGGGAAGAACAGGTCGTGACCGTCACCTTCGACGGCATTCCCGTGCCCTACGAGAATTCGGAGCTCGACGAAATCATCCACGCCTACGCTATATCCGTTCACAAATCCCAGGGCAGCGAGTATCGTGCCGTCATCGTTCCCATCCTCTCCCAGCA
>Ga0209498_1000475_pt1 | contig 24629 bp, 25 predicted proteins | sample WalLakDeSediment_FD_184131 | JGI IMG/M metagenome (GOLD analysis project Ga0209498, IMG submission 184131) | Lake sediment microbial communities from Walker lake, Nevada to study Microbial Dark Matter (Phase II) - Walker Lake 11/02/13 Deep... | ecosystem: Environmental > Aquatic > Freshwater >...
TAGATCGGAAGAACACCAGTAGCTTCAGGATCCAAGGTTCCACCATGCCCCACCCTCCGCTCTCCGCTCAATCTCCTGACGACAGCCACAACCTCAAATGATGTTTTCCCCTTGGGCTTGTCCAGGTTTAGAATCCCGTCAATAGCCACCTCTAGTCCACTTCACCAGGACTGTCATTGGAAGCCACCTCATCAATCAGTTCAAGAAGGCGACTCCCTCGCTCGATAGACTCATCCCTATGGAAAACCAGTTCCGGAATATAGCGCAGCGTGACACGTTCAGCCAAGCCGCGACGCAAAAAACCAGAGGCTGCAGCGAGCCCTTGGTCCACTCGCTTCTTCTCCTCCTCAGAACCCATAACGCTGACAAAGACCTTAGCACATCTTAGATCAGGAGAAGTATCCACCTCGGTTACGCTCAATAAGCCGCTAAGTCTGGGATCCCTGATCTCGCGCATTAGTAGCTCACTTATCTCCCTACGTATAACATCATTGACCCTGGCCATGCGCCGCGTACTCATTTCACTCCGCTCTAGATCGCGTTCAGCCCATCCTCTCTTTTCTGTAGGACTCGATGATATCGCCAACTTCGAATGCTGAGAAGCCCTCAACACCTATTCCACACTCAAATCCAGCTGCCATTTCCCGAACATTTTCCTTGAAATGCTTCAGGCTGGACACAGACGATTCATGGATAATCTCGCCACCGCGAAGAACTCTGGCCTGTGCACCGCGACTGAACTTCCCATCAGTCACATATGCACCCGCTATCTTCACCGGCCTAACGGCAAAAACAGCCCTTACCTCGGCATGGCCCTCAACGACATCCACGTAGGTCGGCTCCAGCAAGCCAACTAGCGCCTTCTCGACATCCTCAACTAGTTTATATATCACCTCATAGCAACGAATATCAACGCCCTCCCGGTCAGCAAGAAGTTTCGCCCCTGGCTCCGGACGAGTGTTAAACCCGATGATAATCCCCTTGGAGGCAATAGCAAGCATGACATCGTTTTCGGTGATATTACCACTATCGGAATGGACAATCCTCACCTTGAGTTCATCGCTTCCAAGCCGCTCTAGAGAAATTCTTATTGGGTGCAGACTACCCTGGACATCAGTTTTCAGTACAATATTCAGCTCTTTTTCCTGCCCTGCCTGCATCCGAGCGAAGAGATTGCTTAATCTGGGAGCCATAGACACACTTATTCCCGCTCTCTCTGACTGGCGGCGCTGTGCCTCGGCCCGCCCTTCCTTCTCGCTGCTGACCACTGTCAGAAGATCGCCCGCCTGTGGAACACTGTTTAGGCCCAATACCTCGACAGGCATAGCTGGCTCAGCCCCCCTTATCCGCCTGCCTCTGTCATCAAACATCGCCTTAATCCTGCCCCAAGTCTCACCCACCACAACGTTATTGCCGATGTTTAGAGTGCCGGTTTGCACTAACACGGTAGCCAGAGAGCCCTTGCTGCTATCCAAGCTTGCTTCAATAACCACTCCAATAGCAGGCCGTGTGGGATTAGCCCTGAGTTCTTGAACCTCAGCTACGATAAGCAGGTTTTCCAGAAGATCAGATATGCCGTCCCCACGTTTAGCAGAGACCTGAACACAGACAATATCACCCCCCCATTCCTCAATAAGGAGGTTGTTATCAGCAAGCTGTTGCTTTACACGGTCCACATTAGCATCCGGCTTATCGATCTTGTTAATAGCCACAACGATAGGCACATCCGCTGCACGTACATGGTCAATGGCCTCCACTGTCTGTGGCATAATACCATCATCAGCCGCGACAACCAGAATCACAATATCAGTAACCTTTGCTCCACGAGCACGCATCGCTGTAAAGGCCTCGTGGCCAGGGGTATCAATGAAGGTGATCTTTTGCCCATGAACTTCGACCTGGTAGGCTCCGATGTGTTGGGTGATGTTTCCAGCTTCGGTGTCGACAACGTTAGTTTCCCGTATGGTGTCGAGGAGTTTTGTCTTGCCATGATCAACATGGCCCATAATGGTGACTACAGGAGGCCGCTGCTTTTGAGCTGCGCTATCCTCCTCCTTAAAGTCGTACTTCTCGACATCCCCTCCGGCGGTTTGGGGTTCCTCCGTAGCTTCGCAGCCAAGTTCAGTTGCGACAATTACCGCGCTATCGAAGTCGATGACCTGGTTGATGTTGGCCATAATACCGTTTCGCATCAAATACTTGATCACCTCGATGCCGCTAACCCCCAGAATATCCGCCAACTGCTTTACCGTCAGCGCACGGGGAATGACAACATTTGATCTAGTTTCTGACTTGCCAGCGGCAGGTGCTTCGGCCTTCGCAGCACGCTTGGTGCCTCTAGCTCTACCTCTACTTCGTCCATATCTTTGCCTCATCCACAAACTCCTAGACGACCGACTTCAGGGCGACAGTTCCTTCTCCTCGGCAGCAGAAGGCAGAGTCTTGCCATACGCCACAAGTTCAGCATGCTGCTCTGCCATAATGTCAGACTTTAGAGCGTGTGCAAGCTTGTTCCTTTTCAATCCGATCTCCCAGCATTCCTGCAGCTTGCAAAGATAAGCGCCTCGTCCTGCCTTCTTGCCTCTTGTGTCAATCTCTAAACCGCCCGGCACTGTACGCACAACCCTAACCAGTTCCCACTTTGGCCTTCTCTGCCTGCAAGCGATGCATGTACGTTCAGGTACATGCTTGACACGCTTGTGGGACACTGTCATCACTAACTCTCACTCTCCTCTGAGAAATCTTCGTACCCATCGTCCGTTTCCAAGTCACGTGTCTTCCGCCCTTTCCTCGACTTACTATCCTCTATCTTCTCTTCTCGTGAAGTCTTCTTCCTTTTCTTGCCTTTCTTGCCGCCTGCAATTTCAACTACAGCAGCCTTGGTGCCAAAAATATCCTCCGCAAAGCGAAGCTGCGGTTTCTCGGGCTCTATTGTCTCAGCAGGTGCTGTATAGGGGATTAACTCGACTTCCTCTTCTACTATCCCCTTAACTTCTTGAGTCAAATCCAGCACTTCCCCAACACCGCCCTCGACTTCAGAGCTCGGCAACTCTAGCTCTTCTTCCGATGGCTCGGGACGCCGTTCAAGCGCTCCAAGGCGCTCCTTTACCTCAGTCAGAGATTTCTGGCCAAAGCCCCTCAGCCCAAGCAAATCCTTATCGCTTCTTTCTACAACCTCCCCAAGCTTCGTGATGCCACCGCCGAGCAGCAAGTTCAAGGTACGCGCCGAAAGACCAAGCTGTTCCAATGACATCTCGTATAACTCCAGAGGTATAGCAGCAAGCAGCTTTCCAGCCTTTTTACCTACTGCCACCGCTTCCTCAGCCAACACCTCCGGCTTTGCCTCTTCCCGTATTAGTTTTGCCTTCTCCGCCTCAGCGGCGCTTGCACTCTTTATGTCAATCCGCCAGCCGCTGATCCTTGCTGCAAGCCTAGCATTCTGGCCCTCTTTACCGATTGCCAAGGATAGCTGATTGTCTGGTACAACGACTACAGCAGTGTTCCCCTCTTGATTTATGTTCACACTGAATACCTGCGCTGGGCTCAGTGCATTGGCTATGAACACTTCGGGATCATCATCCCACTGGATGACATCTATGCGTTCATTATTGAGCTCATTGACCACATTCTGTATGCGCACACCCCTCAGCCCAACGCAGGAGCCCACAGGATCTAACCCCTCTTGCTTTGCTGCCACCGCCACCTTACTGCGATAGCCAGCTTCACGGGCAACTGCCTTGAGTTCCACGATCCCATTGAAAACCTCAGGGACTTCTAGTTCGAACAGGCGGCGCACTAGATTGGGGTGGGAGCGCGACATTATGAGTCTTGGGCCTCTATTCGTTCGATTTACTTCCAACAGGAATAATTTGAGCCTTTGTCCCACGCGATAGCGCTCATTCCGGACCTGCTCACCGCTAGGAAGTATACCTTCAGTTTTGCCCAGATCGATGACAACCTGTCTCGGCTCTATTCTTTGCACAACGCCACTGACGATATCACCTTCACGTTCGGCATATTCCCCAAAGATAAACTCACGCTCAGCCTCTCGAAGACGCTGTAACACTACTTGCTTGGCAGTTTGCGCTGCGATTCGCCCGGAATGGAAGTCCGCGGTCTCAAGAGTAATCAACTCGTCTAACTGGACATCTTTCTGTGTCTTTCGGGCATCGGCTAGTGATATCTCCTGGTACGTATCGGTCGGCTCCTCCACAACGACCTTGGTAGTATAAACCTTAACATCACCGCTAACCGGGTGAATCTTTACTGAAATGTTCTGGCGTGCTCCGATCTCGTCCTTCTTAAAAGCAGTGGCCAGCGCCGCCTCAACCGCCGAGAAAACTATCTCTTTGGGCAAGTTTCTCTCCGCAGCTAGCTGGGTGATGGCAAGTAGAAAATCAGTTTTCATCTTGCCTGGCCTCCTTTTCCAACACCGCTTTACTCCGACCAACAAAAAAGTGGGTGAAACCCACTTTAATCCAAATCATTGTGCGCGAAGTATAGCACTTTTCAGGCTAGAATGCAACCCCCAGTACTCGTCCAGTACAATCACATCCGAAGTCCGAATCCAAAACAATGTCCTTCACCGGGATTTTACATTCTGTACACCTGAATCATAAGGTGAGATTAACAGCAAGAGTAATGTCTTTCCCCAACGGCTACTTGCATGCTTTATGAGCTAAACACCGTGGCGCCTCAGCTACTGATAGACCACACTTGTCTAAAACAGAGCCCCCGCCCCAATCACAAGCCCTGTGATTAGGAATACCAGCAGCATATATAACACCCATCCTACAATGCAGGTGGCGATGGCACGCCCGGTCGTGAAGTCCAGCGCTTGTCTCACAGCGATAACACCGGCCACCAGGAACCACACCGACGCTGCAAAGGCAATTAGTCCCCCTAGGAACGGTATGAACGAGAATATCCTAAGGCATCCTGGCGAGTGGGCAAACCCCAGAGTCCGTAACAATTGGCCGTACGTGGCCTCCGTCTCAGGACCCGCAAATATCCTGGTTCCTATCCAGTAGGCGAACAGTGACCATATAAGCCATCCCACTACAGTGGTTACCAGACCTATGAGAAAGCCCCATATGAACCAAAGGGCGTCATTCACGATAATCCCACTTATGCCCGACCCAATGCCCGTAGCTAGACCAACGATCAGTACAACAGTAAAAGCCTGACCGGTTGTCGTGGCATCTGCTTCAACTTCCTCATATAGATTCACATCCAACTGGGCAGCACGTACCATCCTGTTCCACAGCGAAGACGATGGAGATGCATCCGTGGTCATCTGTCCTCCTTCGTGCCTAGACTATGCTAGGGCTGTTATTCTTACGCCAGAGTTTTTTCAATATCTGACGTTAACGTTACACTCTCAAATTATTAGCACAGATGATAATCTCATAGGAATGCCCTGTCAAGCCTACGTAGGGCTCATTATAAGCCCGCCCTATCAAGATCAGGGGCAACAGCAAACTGGGTTTTTATCCAACCGATACGTTGGTTCCCCCGAGGCGATATATCCTGAGAAAAATATCTTTAAGTCTTCGGTCAATCATCCCCATTAATAAGGTGGAGGACACTTTTAGAAGTGCCCTCCACTGCTTGTTTCTTTTGATTTCTTCGCTTTCGAGCCCGGTTTCCTTTCGATGTCTAGCACCGAATGTGGCCTCTTATTTACTAGATCGGCCTTCTTTCAACTCCCTCAAGCCGAACTCGAGGTCTTGGCCTGCCCCGCCTCTCGGCAGGGCGTCACTTATCAGTCTGCCAAACTCCAAACAATCCGTGAAGCCTCATAGTGCACCTCCTCTGGGCCGACTCGGCGCCTCTTGGCTCCGTATATAGATGCTATCACCAACAGCTTCATTTGTCAATGATCGGACGCGATGTAACGCAGCTGGCTGTTGTCATCTTAACAGAGTTGTAAGCTTTTTCTCCACTTCCTCCAGTGGCACAAGCTCGGTTTCCTTATCCCTGCGCAGTTTTACTTCAACGCTGTTCGACTTCAGGGTGCGCTGGCTCACAATTATTCGTACCGGAACGCCCAGAAGATCAGCGTCATTGAACTTGACTCCAGCCGATTCGATACGATCGTCGAAGAGCACCTCAAACCCCTTCCCCTCAAGTTCGCTGTAGAGCTTCTCCGCAGCGGAGTCCACCACTCCATTCTCCATATCCAGGCCACACAGATAAACATGATACGGTGTAAGCGAGACAGGCCAGATGATGCCCTTCTCATCATGATTTTGCTCTATAGCTGCTGCCAAGAGCCGACCTATTCCAATACCATAGCACCCCATAACAATGGGTTTCTGACTGCCATCACGATCAAGGTAGAATGCCCCCTGCCTTTCACTGAACACGGTACCCAGCTTGAAGATATGGCCAACCTCAATCCCACTTGCCGATAACAGCTCGCCACCGCATTCAGCACATAGATGCCCTGCTGAAACCAGCGCAATATCCGTTATTAAGTCCACCTTGAAGTCTCGCGGATAATTAGCATTCTTGAAATGGACGTCAGCCTTATGGGCACCTACAACAAAGTTTCGCCCCAGGGTTATTGAATCATCAGCGATGACCTTAACTCCGCTGAGACCTATCGCAGATGCCGATCCAGCTACCAGCCCTGCATCCCGCACCTCTTCGTCATTGGCCAGCCTGAGATCAGAGCACTTGAGGGCGTTCCTGAGCTTAACCTCGTTCACTTCGAGATCGCCCCTTATTGTGACAAAGACGAGTTCACTGTCTACCATGTAGAAAACAGCCTTAAGGGTACAGTCTTTGGGCACACCGAGGAAGCTGGCTACCTCCTCGATAGTCCTGGCACCGGGCGTTGCTACCTCCTCCATGGTCATGAGCGGTTCTTCCGAGGGATTCGATTTGGCACACGTCGCCTTATCCACATTGGCTGAATAGTCACAGCCACTGCAGTATATAACCTCGTCCTCTCCTGTTTCCGCTATCACCATGAATTCATGAGAGTCCTTGCCCCCTATAGCTCCACTGTCGGCTTCTACCACCACGGTTTCAAGACCGCACCGCGCATAGATATTCTTATAAGCCTGTAGCATCGTCTTGTAGCTTACATCAAGGGCTTCCTCATCAATATCAAAGCTATATAGATCTTTCATAATGAATTCACGGACTCTTACCAGCCCACCTCGGGGACGGGGTTCGTCACGGAATTTGGTCTGAATCTGGTAAAGCATCAATGGCAAATCCCGATAGCTCTTTACGTTACGGCGGACAAGGTCGGTAATTACTTCCTCGTGGGTAGGGCCTAGCGCGAGCTTCCGCTCACGGCGGTCATGTAAGGTAAACAGCCCTTTCCCAAAAGCGAGGTCTCGCCCACTCTCCTCCCACACCTCGAAGGGCTGTAGAACGGGCATGCTCAGTTCCTGCCCGCCGGCAGCGTTCATCTCCTCGCGGATTATCTGCTCTATCTTGCGCAGCACCCGCCATGCCACAGGCAGATAGGCATAGACTCCCGAAGCCACCTGGTGTATCATCCCCGCCTTCAGTAGAAGCTGGTGGCTTACGGTCTCCGCCTCCGACGGCACCTCACGCAGGGTTTTGCCAAACATTTTAGATAGGCGCACTTTTTACTACCCCTTCCGAGTGTTTCAAGAACGATTTAATGATTAGATATTGGATCTATCCGGTTGCTATTTGACCACGCCTCCACCTCTGCCATCAACGCCTCCAGGAAATCAGCCTCCTCCACCGTCCGCACCTTCTCTCCCTTCCTGAAAATCACTCCCTTACCCTTGCCGCAGGCGATACCTACATCCGCATCCCTGGCCTCGCCCGGGCCATTAACTACACATCCCATCACAGCCACCTTAATCGCTTTCTTGACCTTTAGGAGCCTCTCCTCGACATCTTCAGCCAGTTTTACGATTTCGGTCTCAGAGCGTCCACAGGAGGGGCAGCTTACTAATACAGGCCCTCTCTCCCGGAGCTTCAGCGACTTGAGTATCTCGTAGGCGCACTCGACCTCCTGACAGGCGTCTCCTGTAGTAAGAGATACCCTGATGGTATCGCCAATGCCCTCATACAGCAGGACTCCCAGACCAACTGCGCTGCGGATTGATCCTATCCGGGGCAACCCGGCCTCAGTGATACCCAGATGCAGGGGGTATGGTATCTTTTGGGCAATCGCTTCATATGCCTCGATGGTCGTTGGCACATCGAAAGCCTTCACCGATACCTTGATCAACTCGAAGTCCAGGCTCTCCAATAAGCGAACCTCTTCAAGCGCGGCATTAACCATGCGCTCCACCACTGAAGCCTCCTGAGCCGATACCTTGGGTAAGCTGCCAGCATTAACCCCCACACGTATCGGGACTTCCCTCTCCTTGGCAGCACTGACCACGGCAGCAATCTGATGTCGGTCGCTGATGTTGCCCGGGTTCAACCTCAGACCATCAACACCGGCCTTCAGCGCTGCCAGCGCGAGGCGGTAATCGAAGTGAATGTCAGCTACAATGGGAATCGATACAGCCTTCTTTATTTCCACAAGGCCCTGCGCAGCATCCATATCAGGCACCGCTACCCTGACGATCTCACAGCCGCATTCCTCTAACAGGCGGATTTGGGATGTGGTAGCTGCCACATCGCGTGTGTCGGTCTTGGTCATCGATTGAACCACGACAGGACCGGCGCCCCCGATCTCCACCCCTCCAACCCTTATCACCCTCGATGACCGGCGCTTGATCATGGCACCAAACTCTCCCCCCTGATAGCGCGCGATATATCAACATAAGTAATAACCAGCATCAGGCCTATCAACATAGCAAAGCCAACGAGATGAACAAACCCCTCTGTCCTTGCCGAGACACGCTTGCCACGCCGTACCACTTCCAGGAGAACGAAAACGATCCTTCCCCCATCCAAAGCCGGCAGCGGAAACAGATTGATTATGGCCAGATTCAAACTGAGGAATGCGGCAAATTGAAGCAGGTATGAAGGCCCTGCTTCGCTCGCCTCTCCAGTGAGCTGGAAGATAGCAACGGGGCCACCAACCTGCGGCGCGGTACCTTTTGCAAACCAGCTCCTGACCTCGTTCCTCAGCAATCCAAATGTTTCCCACAGTGTTACCGCACCCTTCGGCACAGCTTCCCAGAATGGATAGGACTCGCTAATCTCATAGGCATTCACTAAGCTGAGCGACACACCCATCGCTCCCTCCCCTTCCGGGGGATCCCATCTTGGCACCAGCGTTACAACTTTCGGGCTGCCATCACTTCCCTCGAGTTCCAGCGTAGTCTCATCACCAAGGCTTAGATGGGTATCATATATCACATCGCCTATATTCCTGATCGACTGGCCGTTAATACTCAAGACGGTATCCCCGGGCTCTATTCCTGCCTCCGCGGCCGGCGAGTTTGGAGCAACCTCCTCTATTCTGACATCCCCTACAACCACCTGCCGCGGGATCATAAAGGCTACAGACAGAAGAACAATAGGGAGTACCGCATTCATCATCGGACCCGCGCCAAGAACGAACAATCTGGTCAAGGGCCTCTTGCTGGCAAGGCTCCTCGGCTCGCTGGGATCCTCTTCGCCCAGGAGCTTGCAGAACCCACCTAGAGGAATAAGGTTGAGCGAATACTCGGTCTCACCCCGCTTTATTGCAAAAATCCTGGGCGGGAAGCCCATGCCAAACTCCTCAACCTTGACACCCACTAACCTGGCAGCCACGAAATGCCCCAGCTCATGGACGAAGATGAGGAGTCCCAGGACAAGGATGAATACTATTATGGTTACTATAATCACTCCGCTACCTCAAATCCCAGCCTTGCCGTTTCCCGGGCCCAGGTATCTGCGGCAAAAATGTCTTCTATAGAGGGATCGCTTATCACTTCATGGCAATCGAGGGTTCTGGCCACCACAGCAGCGATATCCGGAAAGCCGATTTTCTTAGCCAGGAAAAGTTCCACCGCCACTTCATCAGCAGCACTCAGTACTGCGGGGTAGGTCCCCCCCCTCTCACCAGCCTCCATGGCCAGCTTCAAACATGGAAACCTATCCAAATCTACCGGCTCGAAGTCAAACGATACTATACTTCCAAAATCGATTCCCTCCCGAAAGGGGCTCTCCCATCGTTCCGGATGAGTCAGCGCATATTGGATGGGCAACCTCATATCTGGCAGACTTAGCTGTGCCTTTGCCGAACCGTCAACGAACTCCACTATAGAGTGAATTATGCTTTGGGGATGAACTACCACCTCGATCTGTGAATAGGGGATATCAAACAGCCAGTGAGCCTCGATAACCTCCATGCCCTTGTTCATCAAGGTGGCAGAATCAATGGTTACCTTTCTACCCATTCGCCAGGTAGGATGATTCAGTGCATCCTTCGGAGTAACCGCAGCTAGCTGAGCTAGCGTGCTCTGGCGAAAAGGGCCTCCCGATGCAGTTAGGATAAGCTTGGAAACGGCTCTTCTCTCTTCCCCATTGAGACATTGCCAGATAGCGCTATGCTCACTGTCAATGGGCACAATCTCAGCATCATATTTTTGAGCCTCTGCCACCACGATCCCCCCAGCCATCACCAGCACCTCTTTGTTGGCTAAAGCGACTTTCTTTCCAGCGCGGATTGCAGCAAGCGTAGCGCCCAGGCCTGCTTTCCCTGAGGTAGATATGACCACAAGGTCGACATCGGGATGAGATGCTATCTCCTCCAGGGGGAGACAAGTTGCTCCTAGGATTTCCTTGGCCCCTGCTGCTAGCTCAGTGCAGACCAACCTTGGCTTGAATTCTGCAACCTGTTCCTTCAACAAAGAAACGTTCTCGCCACACGCCAGGGCGACCACTTCAAACCTATAGGGGAAAGCACTCACAACCTCCAGTGTCTGCCGCCCTATCGATCCCGTGGACCCGAGGACTGCCAGCCTTTTCATCCTACGAACCATCTGAGACAATAGTACACCACAACCCCAGTGAAGACAACGCTGTCGAGACGATCAAGAATGCCACCATGCCCTGGAATAAGATTACCTGATTCCTTCACCCCTGTGCTCCGCTTCAATCCTGACTCTGCGAGATCGCCTATCTGAGCAAAGAGACCGACCAGCAACCCAATCACGACCAGTTCCCCATAACCCATACTTATATCCAAGGCGAGCGCCAGGATGATAACAGCAGCTATTCCTCCCACCAGACCGCCAATGGCCCCCTCCCATGTCTTCCCCGGAGATATGGTCGGCGCCAATTTGTGCTTTCCAAAAGCTCGCCCAACGAAGTATGCAGTGGTGTCAACAGCGAAAGTGGCGAAAAGGGCCAGCATCACCCAGTCCCTGCCATCCCAGTTGGGTGAGTTCATCAACAGTACCCAGTAGCTCAGCAGCCAACCCATATAGAATATGCCAGCCAAGCTCCAGGACCAATTAACAAAGACCTTCTCTCCTGGCGAGCGCAGAAACAGCGCAAGAAGCAGAGAGAAGATCACCGCGGTGGTCACCAGCGCCGAGGTTACCAGCATTTGTGTAGTCTCGGAGCCATAGGAATGCGCATAATGCGCATTACAAATGAAAAACAGCGTCCATAACGTGCCCAAGAAGGTCAGGGGCTGCCATCTCTCTTGGGCAGACATAGTATAGAACTCCACAACCCCCAAAAGAGCAGCAACAGCTACTATAAGAGAAAACCAGGGATTACCAAACCAGATAGCAACAAAGAGGATAGGGAGGAAGACTACTGCACTTAGTACTCTATACCGGAGCATTCGCCGAAAAGAGACCAGGGGCCAAGTTGTATCAGCCCTCTCCAGCCTCTCCTTCCGCTTTCAATCCACCGAAACGTCTCTCTCTCCGACTGTATGCAATTAAAGCCTTGTCGATTTCTTTCTCACCAAAGTCCGGCCACAAGATAGGCGTAGAGTAGAACTCACCATACGCTGCTTGCCAGATGAGAAAGTTACTTAGCCGCATCTCTCCAGCAGTGCGAATAATGAGGTCTGGATCAGGCACATCCGCGGTATAAAGATAACTGCCGAACAGCGATTCAGTTATATCTTCAGCAGGAACATCATCATAGATAATTCGGCGGACCGCTTCCAGTATCTCAGCGCGACCCCCGTAATCAAACGCAATGCTCAGGGTCATCCCTGTGTTATTCTTAGTCAACTCTATTGCCTTACGAACCTTGTCTCGCAACTCAGGCGCTAACTCATCGACTTTCCCCAAATGAGCCAGCTTGACACCCTTCTTATGCAGGACTTTGGTCTCACGGTCAATCATTTCAGCCAAGATATGAAACAACCCGCTAACCTCTACCCCTGGACGTCTCCAGTTCTCCGTTGAAAAAGCGTAAAGCGTAAGGTATCTCACCTGATATCGGTCGAATGCCTCGACAACACGCTGAACGTTATCTGTTCCAGCACGATGTCCGAAAAGCCGGGGCATACCTCGCTTTTCAGCCCATCTGCCGTTCCCGTCCATGATAATAGCAACATGGTTTGGAAGCGGGAATATCTTCTTCGCAGGTAATGTTTCTATATTTGTCTCAACCACCCGCCATTCCTCACTATATCAGAATTCCAAGAGTTCTGATTCCTTGCCTTTTGCTATCTGGTCGATTTCCTCAATAAATCTATCGGTAATATGCTGTAGTCGCCCCAAAGCACGCTTCTGCTCATCCTCGGACAGCTCTTTGCTATCTTTCAGTTTGCGCAGTTTTTCAAGCCCCTCTCGTCTCACATTACGCACCGCCACTTTACCCTCCTCCACCCTTTTCCCCACCATCTTGACCAACTGGTTACGCCGTTCCTCGGTAAGCTGTGGAATAACCAGCCTAATAACATTGCCATCGTTTGTCGGTGTTAGGCCAAGGTCTGATTTGAGGATGGCCTTCTCTATGCTCGGCAGAATATCCCTCTCCCATGGTTGAATCACAAGCATACTTGCCTCAGGAACTGTGATGCTTGCAATTTGATTAACTGGGACTGGAACTCCATGGTAGTCAACTCGGATGTTATTCACAAGACCAGGACTGGCTCTGCCAGTGCGAATGGCAGCCAAATCGTCCTTCAATACACCTATTGCCTTGCGCATCCTTCCCTCTGCACTCTGCAATACATCCTCTTCGCTCATCACCAGCCTCCCATGTAAGAATAGGCCAAACTAACAGCTTATTAAGAGGATTGCGCTTCCAACCGACTATTCGCCACTATGCACAAGAGTGCCTACAAGTTCACCAGCAACGACTCGCTCGATGCCATTCGGAGACTGAAGATCGAACACCTTTATGGGGAGATTATTGTCCATACAGAGAGAGAGAGCAGTAGAGTCCATTACCTCAAGCCTCATTCTCAATGCATCCAAATAGCTAATCTGGTCATACTTTTTCGCCCCGGCATTGGTTAAGGGATCCGAGTCATAAACACCATCAACCTTATTCTTGGCCATTAGCAACACATCAGCGTTTATCTCTATAGATCGCAAGGCTGCCGCCGTATCCGTTGTCATATATGGATTGCCTGTCCCCGCAGCAAATATAACTAATCGGCCCTTCTCCAGATGACGTATGGCACGTCGGCGTATATAGGACTCTGCGACCGCCTGTACCGCTATTGCGCTCTGGCTTCTTGTGTCGACCCCTTCCTTCTCCAGAGCATCCTGAAGGGCAAGTGCGTTGATTATAGTTGCCAGCATTCCTGCGTAATCAGCGGTGGCTCTATCCATACCCCTACGCTCAGCAGCATCACCTCTCCAGATATTGCCCCCACCAACAACGACAGCGACCTGTACCCCACTGTCCACCACGCGCTTTAACTGCTTAGCGATATTCACCACCGTTGAAGTATCAATGCCATATTCGCCATCGCCCATAAGGGCTTCGCCACTAAGCTTCAGAAGAACGCGCTTATATCCCGTATCACTCATCCCGTCCATCTAACCCCAACTCAAATCGGACGAACCTTCTTATCTTGACATTCTCCCTGACCTTGGCCACCATTTCAGCAACAATATCCTGGACCTTCTTGGTCGGATCCTTGATGAAAGGCTGAAGCAGGAGGCAATCCTCCTCGGCAAATTCCTGTCCTTCGGGTGCGTCCTCAGGGCTGAGGTAGCACGGGCAGGTAGCCACTACCTGCATTGCCAGATCGTGGGCGAGCCCCTCGAACTCTGGGGTGCGCGCCACAAAATCGCTCTCACAGTTTATCTCCACTAAGGCCCCAACCCGTCCCCCAGTATGAACATACGATTCCACCAGCCCCTGCCCTGTAGCCCGATTATCCTTCTTCTTAGCAATTTCGTAGCCACGCTCCCTCAGTTTTGTAGTTGCAGCTATAAGATCGCCATCTGTTTCTTGCAGGGCCCGTTTGCACTCCATTATTCCAGCACTGGTCTGCTCCCTCAGTGCCTTTATTGCTTCAGTAGAAACCTGCATTTAGCCCCCTAACCCTCGTTCTTAACAGGAGTCGGCTGAACATCGTCGGGTTCGAAAACAGCCTCATAGTTGGCTGGCAACTCTTCCTCTTCCGCCGCCGCCTCCTTCTCGGCCAGAGCCTCAATAGCTTGCTTTGCTTCTAAAACAGCGTCAGCCATAATACTGCAGAAAAGAGCCAGTGCCCTGATCGCATCGTCATTGCCTGGAATAGGATAGTCAATTTCATCGGGGTCACAATTTGTGTCTACAATAGCAATGATAGGAACGCCAACCCGCTTAGCCTCAGCAATCGCATTCCTTTCCTTGGTAGGATCAATTATAAACAAAGCTCCTGGAATCCTCTCCATCTCCTTAACGCCGCCAAGCAATCTGTTTAAATGAACCATCTCCTTTTCCAGTTTCATGGCTTCCTTCTTAGGCAAGCGCTCCAATTCCCCCCTGGTTTTACGATCCTCCAAACGAACCAAGTAGTCAATACGCGATTGAATAGTGGTGAAGTTCGTAAGCATTCCCCCAAGCCAGCGTTGATTGACGTAGAAGGCCCCACATCGCTTGGCCTCTTTTATCACGGCCTCCTGGGCCTGCTTCTTACTACCCACGAAAATAATACCCTCTCCCTTCTCGATCACTCCTCGCACGAATTCACAGGCCTTGCCAAGTAAGACAACAGTTTGTTCTAAATCAATAATGTGAATGCCGTTACGCTGGCTGAAGATATAAGTCTTCATCTTGGGGTTCCAGCGTGCCACCTGATGCCCGAAGTGAACCCCGGCCTCCAGAAGCAATTTCATCGAAACAGGTTCTGCCATCTTTAAAAGACCCTCACACTCTCCAGTCTACTCCGCCTGCCTCAGTATTGTGCAGACCAGCAACTATTTACTAACTGCCGAAATTGATCGACTGGATGAGTTTACCATAGGCAGATATAAAAGGCAAGAATGAGTATTCCCTTGACAAACGCTAGCCCAAGATGCTAAATTACACTTAGTTAGCACTCAAGGGCCAAGAGTGCTAATGTTATTTGGCAAAACACAACGGCCTCAATAAGGAGGCGTTTTTTGTGTGAGGTGAGAGATGCCTATTTACGAATACGAATGTAGTAGTTGCGGCAGCAGGTTCGATCGGAGGCAAAGGTTCGACGAGGAACCCATAGCCACCTGTCCTGAATGCGCAAGCAAGGCACGTCGCATTATCCACTCTGTACCCGTTCTCTTCAAGGGAAGCGGCTTCTACAGTACCGACCACGGTAGAGGGACGAGACACAACCCTGGCCCAAATGACGAAGACACAAAGTCGAAGACAGAGGCCAAATCTGAGGACAAGTCTGAGGACAAGGCGGACACCAAGTCTGCAACGAAAGCAGAGACTAAACCTGAGAAAAGCGGTTGAGAGCTCTTAGCCAACGAGTCTCCCAAGCATCGGTTAGTGTCGAAGGGCAAGTCATTGCTGCCATCAAACAAGGCTTTGTAGTATTTGTTGGTGTGGGTAGAGGCGACTCAGATATCGATGCCCGCTACCTAGCAGAGAAGATAGCTAACCTACGTGTTTTCGCCGACGAGTCAGGAAAATTCAACCTCTCAATACTGGATATCGGTGGCGAGGTATTGGTAGTAAGTCAGTTTACCCTCTTTGCTAACACTCGAAAAGGACGCCGTCCCAGCTTTACTGACGCTGCCCCACCCAAGGAGGCTGAGCCTCTAATGGATACATTCGTTCAGTTCCTGCGCACTGCCGGGCTAAGGGTTGATACAGGTCGATTCCAACAATATATGCTGGTCGAGATTCATAACGACGGGCCCGTCACCATTTTCATCGACAGCGAAGAACGTCTGAAACCAAGGCATTAGCTTCGAGTCCAGGCCTCTATTTGCCACGATTGTCTCCGGTGCTTGCCCTGAATCTTGCCGCACGATTTGCAATTAAGGCCGCTACAGCCCCTGCCGGAATTCCACCATCAATATTGACCACCGCTAATCCCAGAGAACAAGATTGCAACATAGCCATTAGAGCACCAACTCCCTTCCCGCCTAACCCATAGCCAAAGGAAGTTGGAACCGCTATTAATGGAACATCAACCATGCCAGCTAACAAGGTGGGCAATGCCCCCTCCCTGCCAGCCACCACAATAATCACATCAACGTCTGCTATGATCATCTTTTTTAGAGGAGGAAACAGCCGGTGGACTCCTGCTGCCCCCACATCATACGCCGTTGTGACCTCGCACCCCATCTCCAACGCCATCACCTTAGCTTCTTCAGCGACGGGGATGTCAGAAGTACCAGCAGTGACTATTCCTACCCTCCCTCCGGTAGCACGCGGCGAGAAATCCCTGCTCTTAATCACCTCTGTTCCACCAGGTTTGCTTTCGTGCAGAAACTCACCCTCCGTTATCACGGGCTTGAGAGCCTTCATATGTTTCTCAGTAGCTCGACTTATGATCACCCGCCTCTTTTGGGCAAGCGCCTTAGCGGCAATTTCGGCCACATCCGGCGGGCTTTTCCCTTCTGCAATGATTACTTCGGGGATGCCATGTCTGATCTCTCGTCCAATATCCAGCCTGGCCAAATCGGCCACCTCCTCCACAGCTAACAGCTTGAGCGTCTTCTCAGCCTCATCCAAGGATATATCACCACTTGCCAGCTTCTCAAGCACTTCTCTCAACAAAGGAAGCCTCCTGCTACCCACGATTGCATAGCATGTTGCATGTGCAAGTAGTATACTAGGCTTTACGTAGGAATAAAAGAGGAGCCCAAATGCCGACCGATACCAAACGCATCCTGGTTGTCGACCCCCAAATGGCCGGGGTGGCCGGGGACATGATGGTCGCTGCCTTACTCGATCTCGGAGCAAATCACACAAAGGTAATAGAGGCGATGAAAACTCCCAAGCACATCCTGCGAGGATGCAACGGCTTGGAGATAACAGTAACGGACACTGTCAGGCGGGGAATTCGATCTAAGAAAATCAACGTCAATGTTGAGGAGGAGATTGTCCACAGAACAGCTGCCGATCTTCTGGATGCAACGTCTGCGTGCCTGCAAAGGTTGCAGATTTCAGAGTACGCCAAGGAGTTTGCCTTGAGTTCTATCAACACGCTTGTTTCTGCTGAGGCAGTAATTCACGGTCAAAGCATACAAGAGGTCGAACTGCACGAAACAGCATCAGCCGATACTCTGGCTGATGTAATCGGCACTGCCACAGCTCTGGATGATTTAGGGATCTTCAACGATACCATCACATATTCAACTCCCGTCGCCGTCGGGGGCGGTCTATACCAGTTCTCGCATGGCACAGTTTCGTCTCCGGCACCAGCCACCCTGGAGATACTGCGCTCCAAAGGTTTTCTCACAATCGGCGGACCAATCGAAGCCGAGCTGGCTACCCCCACCGGGGTTTCGCTCTTGACAAATCTGGCATCTGAATCAATCAGATTCTATCCACCGATGAGGCCAACCGGCGTCGGCTACGGGGCAGGAACAAGGGAATTTGCGGAGATGCCGAATGTTCTCCGGGTTACCCTCGGAGAACCCTGCGACTTCGGACTGTCAAGAGATGAAGTATGCGTGATTGAGACAAACCTCGATGACGTTACCGGAGAGCTAATCGGGCATGTCATGCAAAAGCTGCTGCAGGAGGGCGTTAAGGATGTAACCGCAATCCCAACATTGGCCAAGAAAGGCAGGCCGGGACACCTCATCGAAATAATCGTAGACAGGGTGAGCCTGGAGCGCATATGCAAAGTCCTGATAGAGGAGACAGGCACGTTAGGTGTAAGAATACATAGCTGCGAAAGACGCATCCTCGCTCGAGAATCTGTTCCTGTCGAGGTGATAGTGGGAGACACTAAAGGCGTTGTCAGGGTGAAAGTGGCTAAAAGCACCAGTGGCCAGATTGTTCAAATAAAGCCGGAATACGATGACGTCAAGAGCCTCTCTGATCAAACAGGCAAGCCGCTGAGGGAAATCGAGGAATTTGTGAAGAGAACGGCAGCAGAATCCTTGGACTAACGCTGAACTTATGAGTAATGCCAGCAATAAACTGTATAAGGACAAGATAGATGATCTTGTGGAAACCCTCAGGCAAAGGCGCAGCCTAATCGTGGCTCTCTCGGGTGGTGTTGATAGTTCACTTGTGGCAGCACTGGCCCACAGGGCTCTAGGGCAAAAGGCACAGGCTATCACCATTAATTCTCCTCTAGTGCCATCGGGAGATTTGGAAGACGCAAAAAGGGTAGCTAGCGAAATCGGCATAAAACTTACGATATTGGAACTTAATGAACTTGATATTCCAGGCTTCAGCGCCAACCCGCCCAACCGGTGTTACTTGTGCAAGAGGTTCAGATTCGAACAATTAAGGGCAACGGCAATTGAGAATGACTTTGACACAGTGTCCGATGGCACAAACGTATCGGATCTGAACGAATACAGGCCAGGACTCAAAGCGGCAGAAGAACTGGACGTATACAGCCCGCTATTGGAGGCAGGATTATCCAAAGAGGACACCCGCAAGATGGCAGGTTTGATGAAACTTCCGATAGCCTCCAAACCGGCAAGCCCTTGCCTGGCAACAAGAATTCCGTACGGGCAACCTATTGAACTGGCAAAGATTGAGAGGATTGAGCAAGCCGAAGAGTGCATCCGCACCTTAACAGGTGCGAAGGTGTTACGGGTCAGAGATCACGGCAACCTGGCACGCATTGAGTTTGGCAAAGACGAAATAGACCTGTTGTCTAATTCCACACTATCGCGCTACATCTCTCAGAGCCTCAAGCAACTTGGGTATACTTTTGTGACTCTCGACTTGGAAGGATACAGGTCCGGGAGCTTCGATCAGGAATACCACAGTAAGTAAGAAAGAATGAGGAATAGCCAGATGAACCTTAACCTCTTCTTTACATTTCCAGTTCGAGGCTTATATCCAGTGCTTTTACCGAATGGGTAAGCGCTCCAATTGATATAAGATCGACTCCAGTTTCAGCAACAGCACGCACGTTGTCCAGAGTAATTCCACCCGATGCTTCGATCAACGCTCGTCCCTGAGCTAATCCCACAACCAGTTTCATATCATCCAAATTCATGTTGTCCAGCATAATTATGTCCGCACCCGCTGAGAGCGCCTCCCGGGCCTGCTCTATAGATTCAACCTCGATTTCGACCTTCGGGGTATGAGGCGTCTGCTGGCGAGCTTTTCTTATCGCCTCCCCGATCCCCTCCCCACGAGACTGAAGAACCACCAGGTGATTATCCTTGATCAAAATGCCGTCACCCAGATTCTGGCGGTGATTGTGCCCCCCACCAACACGCACCGCGTACTTCTCCAGAATTCTCAATCCGGGGGTTGTCTTGCGTGTATCTGTAATAAGCGCTTTTGTCCCTGAGACAGCTTCTACATACTTTGCTGTCTCAGTGGCAATGCCACTCAGTTTCTGAAGAAAATTTAAGGCTACCCTCTCCGCCCCAAGGATGCTTGCCACCAGTCCCTTGATAACAGCCAGCCTATCTCCAAGATGCACCGTGCTACCATCACTGACCAGCTCCTCGACTTTCAGCGCGGAATCCACCCTGTGAAACACAGCAGTCGCTACACTCAGCCCAGCCAAAACGCCATCGCCTTTTGCCACCAGATATGCCGTCGCGACCTCATCTGCCGTTATCAGAGCCTGGGTAGTAACATCCCCCCAGCCCAGGTCCTCCGCCAGAGCGCTGTCTACCACCTGCTTAAACTGTTCTCCCCACAAGGCATCCACCAGGTTTTTCCCTCTCCCGCTAGCCTAAGGTTCTTTCCTGTACACTATACGTCTGAGCCAGGCATCCGACGGCTCAGGGAAATCGGATCGGAAGTGAGCCCCTCGACTCTCCTCCCGCATCAAAGCCGATTCTGTCATAAGCCGCCCCACCAGCACCATATTAGCCAGTTCGTATGATGGTCGGTCCGTAGGTATCACGAGTTCCTTCTCCCAAGCAGCAAGGGTGTTAACTGCTTTCTGCAATCCCTCCCTAGAGCGCATGATCCCTGCATTTTCCCATAGCAATGCCTGCAGAGCAGTCAAACTCAGAACAGAGGGACTACTGGAATCCCAATCTCGCTCTTTGAGACTAAAGGCTTCCTCTCCTGCACTGATAGCCGCGTTTGCCGCCCTTTTTGATCTTTCCACAATCCTCTTGCCGAAGACCAGAACCTCCAACAGGGAATTAGAGGCCAGACGGTTCGCGCCATGCACCCCGGTACATGCCACCTCGCCACTCGCGAACAAACCGGAAATGTTGGTTTCCCCCCAGTAATTTGCCCTCACTCCACCCATTATGTAGTGAGCAGCAGGAGCCACGGGAATCATAGACAACGTGATATCAAGGTCATGGGCCAGGCAAAACCGGTATATCTGCGGGAAGCGGGCTGAGACAATACGCGCTTGCATATGGGTAACGTCCAAATACACGCGGTCAGTTCCAGTCCTCTTCATCTCACTGACGATGCTGCGCGCCACGACATCCCTGGGAGCCAAGTCACCTTCACTCGTGTAGTTGAGCATGAATTGTTCCCCATCTGCATTGCGCAGTATTCCACCCTCTCCTCTAACAGCCTCGGAAATAAGAAACAACGGCACTCCAGGCAAACGCAGCGCTGTAGGATGGAACTGGAAGAATTCCATATCTGTAATCTCAGCGCCAGCCTCGTACGCCAAAGCTATGCCATCACCGGTAGCGACATCTGGGTTAGTGGTAATTTTAAACAGCCTCCCCACTCCCCCTGTAGCCAGTATCACGAAACGGCAGCCAAATTTCTCTAAAGACCCTGAATGCAAATCCAGGGCGGTGACTCCGTACACTCCACCTTCTAGGACAAGAATTTCTATAGCAAGGCAATATTCGAGAATAGTGATCCTCTTGGAAGAACGAGCCGCGTTGCTCAAGGTAACTTCAATACGCTCACCAGTAGCATCGCCACCAGCGTGCAAAATGCGAGGGATACTATGAGCAGCTTCTTTGGTCAGAGCGATTTCACCGTTAACCGTGTCAAAAGGAACTCCGAACTTAACGAGGTCAGCGATACGATCGGCAGCTTCTTCAGTAAGAATCCGCACGGCCTCTGGATCACACAAGCCGGCACCAGCAGATATCGTATCCTGCATGTGAAGTTCAGGCGAATCAAGGCTGCTTATGGCTGCAGCGATACCACCCTGAGCATATCTCGTGTTGCATTCATCTATACTACCTTTGGTAATTATGAGCACGCTGCCCAACTCCTGAGCCATAAGAGCATCATACAATCCTGCTATCCCGCTGCCTATGATTATGTAGTCATATTCACTCATAATTCCGCCTATCTCAAATCAGGCTATGGCTAGCATTCGATCCAGAGCGCGTTTCGCCCTCAATCTGATTTCCTCCGGAACAACAATTGCGTTTTTCCTGAATTCCATTGTTTCAGCAATCTTCTCCAATGTAGTTTTCTTCATGTCAGGACATATAAGGACCTTCGAGATTACATGGAAGGTCTTGTCCTTATTATCTTTCTGCATGCCGTAAACCAACCCCTCCTCGGTGCCGATAAGAAAGGTCTTTACAGAACTATCTTTGACGTACTGTATCATCTGCGACGTGCTGAGCGCGGCATCAGCGAGTGCAATAACCTCCGCCCTGCACTCAGGATGTACCAGGACAACGGCGTCAGGATACTCCTGCTTGGCCCTCATGACATGCTTCATCGTAAGACGATGATGGGTGTTACAGTAGCCAGGATACAAGATTATTCGTTTATCCGTTTTGGTAGATACATAATGGCCCAGGTTCCTATCGGGTATGAACAATATCTCATTGTTTGGCACTGCCTCAATGACCTTCAACGCATTAGCTGAGGTACAGCAATAGTCGCTCTCGGCCTTGACTTCTGCGGAGGAATTCACGTAGCAGACAACCGTAGCATTGGGATACCTGCTTTTCCATTGACGCAGGTCATCGATATTTATCATATCCGCCATAGGGCAGCCCGCGGTACCTTCCGAAAGAAGTACGGTGCGGGAAGGATTCAGGATAGCAGCGCTTTCGGCCATGAACCGCACCCCACACAAAACCACAACCCTGGCATCAAGCTGGGTTGCCTCGCGTGCCAGTTCCAAGGAATCACCTGTAACATCAGCAATGTCTTGAACCTCCGGCCGCTGATAGTTATGTGCCATGATGACAGCATCGAGTTCCTTTTTTAACTCGATTATTCTCAACCGTAGCTTATCTTCAGAGAGCACCATTGCCAACGCTTTTTCAACCTCCTGGGTAATGATAGCTTAATCAAATGCATAGCTAGTGTCAACGCAAGGAATCGTTGATGACTAGTCAGGGCAGTGCCCCGCGGTAGGAGGTCTGGATTTGGTATTCCTCGTCAACGCGACATGGGCTCGGCTTACGAAAAAGTGAAAGTGAGCTAAAAACAGAGGCATCAGGAGCACCAAGGGTTTATAATAGAGTCACAGTCGGGCAGCCTTAGGGCTCAAGGTGCTTGCTGGCACCTATGCCTGATAGTGGGTACTGGTGCGCAACAGAACTGTATATGCGTTTATTGTGAGTGGGACTGACTGATACTCTGCCCCCCTTCTCTTGGGCAAAACACTTTAAGGTGACTCCCCCCTGTATTTCAAGACACTCGCTGAAGTATAATATCTAGTGTGATGTGTATGGCAATATGCAATTACAGAGGCATAGGGCGATCGTTATGGCACTCAATGCTATAATATGTGATTGGAATGGGACCATAATAAAATATCGGACTGAGAGGCCATTACTGGAAAACGTGGCCGTAGATGTGTTCAAGGCCTCTATCCCCTTTCATCCCTTTAAAATGGCTCGAATCCTTAGGGCGAGAAGAGAGCTCCGGACATTGTACAGGGAGTGGCAACATCATGTTGAAGCAGATTCCGTACGAGAGATATTCAAAATTTACAATGACAAGATAATAAACGGGACGCCTGTTTCTATAATACGCCGCTCCATCGACGAATACGCAACTCACCAACACACCCAAGCCGCACTCGATCATAGGATTCTCCGTACAATCAAGGAGTGTCACATTGCTGGAAAAACCACGGGTATCCTCTCCGCTGGATATAGATATGGAATCGAAAGGATTCTGACAGTAGCAGGGTATCACGAATTCCTCGACTTTTTGGAGGCCGACTATCTTGAGGAAGATGATGGAAAAGCCATTGAATTCCGTCTCGACATCTATACCAGAAAGGCTGACGAGCTGCTGAAGTTGCTAAGTGAACGAAGCCTAGAGGCAAGCAGGGTCGCATATGTTGGTGACAGCGAAGACGATGAGGGCTGCTTTGAAATCGTAGGATATCCCGTGCTGGCTCTATTAGCTCCGGATGAACTAAAAGACAGATACGCTCAAAAGTACAAAGCCTTCGTTCCCAAAGACGAAACGGATTTAATGAACTACTTCAAGTAGACGTTGACATTTCGAACAATAGACAGGCGGTTTGTGATTGCAGTAACTAGCAAACACCACCCGAAAAGGGAGAAATATGACAGTTTACATGGTCTACTTTGAGCCGGTGGGTCGGAAAGGAGAATGCCGGGCTAATCAATCCCTTCTAGATTGCGCACACCGGCTAGGCATGGGTATTGCTAGCCTATGCGGAGGCCAGGGAACATGCCATTCCTGCAAGATACAGCTTCTAAGCGGAACTGTCTCAGAGCCAACTGGCAATGAACGCGAGGTCTTTTCCTCTGAAGAACTCAAGGCTGGATGGCGCCTGGCGTGCCAGACTTATCCTGCCAGCGATTGCAAGCTGAACGTGCCCTCCGAGTCGATGACCACCACACAGCGGACACAGGTTGAGGGATTGGAGATAACGGTTGCCCCAGAGCCCCCCGTTCAGGCCTATCATTTGAAGCTAGCTGGTCCATCTTTGTCCAACCCGCAAGCTGATGCCGAACACCTGCTGCAAGAGCTAAACCATCAACACCATCTACATTGCAACCGAGTCGACATCGACGTCATGCGCCTTCTCTCTCCCCAGCTACGATGGCAGTGTCCCGAATGTGGTGGAAAAAGGAATCGGCATATCCTACCCTATAGGAAAGCCAAGTAACAGAAAGGGAGGATATACCGATGAAGGAAGGATATCACAAGGGACCGGAATTGACTATGTCAGAGTTGGGGTTATCGCTGGAAGAGCTTGCTGGCCAACCGCTGGAATTATTTGCTCGTGAAGGAGCCAGATTGCT
>Ga0209498_1000477_pt1 | contig 24607 bp, 17 predicted proteins | sample WalLakDeSediment_FD_184131 | JGI IMG/M metagenome (GOLD analysis project Ga0209498, IMG submission 184131) | Lake sediment microbial communities from Walker lake, Nevada to study Microbial Dark Matter (Phase II) - Walker Lake 11/02/13 Deep... | ecosystem: Environmental > Aquatic > Freshwater >...
GGATCTCGGTGTGCTCCGGCTGTTCCCGGCGCAGGCGCTTCGCGGCGTCCCGGATCTCGCGTTCGCCAGGGAGGAAGACGAGGATGTCCCCGGCGCCCGCGCGGCAGCATTCCGCCACCGCCATGCTGATGCCGTCGAAGAGGTCGCGTTCCGGGGCCTCTCCGGACCTGGATTGCGCTCGTTCCGGGCCTGTCGAAGGACGCTCGGAAGCATCGGCCGCCGGGGAGGCGCCCTTCTGCGGACTGGAGGCTGCCGGGGCTTCCGGCTCCACAAGCGGCCGGTAGCGCACCTCCACCGGCCAGGCGCGCCCGGGGACTTCGATGATCGGGGCGTCATCAAAGAAGCGCGCCAGCCGCTCCGGGTCCAGGGTGGCGGAGGTGATGATGATGCGCAGGTCGGGCCGTCGCGGTAGCAGCTGCTTCAGGTAACCGAGCAGGAAGTCGATGTTCAGGCTGCGCTCGTGGGCCTCGTCGATGATCAGGGTGTCGTAGGCCAAGAGGTCCCGGTCCTGGCGCAGTTCGGCGAGCAGGATGCCGTCGGTCATCAGCTTGATGTGGGTGTCGCTGCCGGTCTGGTCCCCGAAACGCACCTTGTACCCGACGGCCGCGCCGATCTCCGATCCCAGTTCCTCGGCGATGCGCCCGGCCACCGAACGGGCGGCGATGCGCCGCGGCTGGGTATGCCCGATCCGGCCGCGACGGCCGCGGCCTGCGTCCAGGCAGAGCTTCGGCAACTGGGTGGTCTTGCCGGAGCCGGTCTCGCCGCAGAGGACGAGCACGGGGTGGTCCCGGATCGCCGTGACGATCCGGTCGCGCTCCGCGTGGATCGGGAGGTCGCCGGCATAGCGGGTTTCGGGAAGCGTCGCGCGGACGGCCTCGGCGCGGCGGACGGCTGCGTCGCAGCGCTCGCGCGCCTGGTCGAGCAGGCGGTCGGCGGGCTGGCTGAGGGCAAGACGGCGGGTAGCCCGTTGCAGCAGTTCCTGGATGGCGGGCTCGTCGGCCCGCAGCACTTCCGCCAGCCGGGCCTCGATCTCACGGGTCGGGGCGAGCGGATCCGTGCCGCCCATCAGGAGGCGGGCAGGCGCAGAGCCTCGATGTTCTCGCTGCGCAGGCGTTCCAGCGCCCGGGCGACCTGGGCGTCGCTGTCGAAGGGTCCGACGTAGACCCGGTGGAAGGTCTGGCCGTCGATGCGCACCTCGCGGATGTTCGCCGTCAGGCCCAGCAATGCCAGCCGCGCCTTCATCTCGTCGGCCTGCTGGAACTGCCGGAAGGAGCCGGTCTGGAGCAGCACCCGGCTGCCGGCCTCGGGGCGCACCTGCGGCTGCGGCTGTGGCTGCGGTGCCGGCGCGGCGCGCGGGGGAGGCGGTGGTGTCGGGGCGGATTCGGGAATGCGCACCTCGTCCCGCGGCAGCAGCTCATAGAACTGGAACCGCGAGCGCTCCGCGGGTGCGTCCGGGGTCGCCGCGGGAGGTTCCCGCGCCGGGGCGATGGGGGCCGGCGGGCTTTCGCCATGGGTCAGCCAGCCGGGGTCCTGCCCCATGCGGTCGGCGCCCTGGAGGTAGAGGACGGCCGCGACGGCGAGGCCGGCCAACATGCCGGCCAGCAGCCAGAACCAGCCGGGTATCGGCCGCCTGCTGCGGGTGGAGGCCGGTTTGCGGCGAACCTTGCGTGCCTGGGCCATGTTTGTTCCCTACATGCTCTCGGGTGCACTGACACCAAGAAGCCCCAGGCCGTTCGCCAGGACCTGCCGAATGCCGCCGATCAGGGCCAGGCGGGCGGAGACCAGCTCCGCCTCCTCCGCGTTCATGAAGGGCACCGCGTTGTAGTAGGCATGGAAACCGGCCGCGACGTCGCGCAGGTACTGGGCCAGTTGGTGCGGCTCGTAGGCCAGCGCCGCCGCCGCCACGAGTTCCGGGAAGCGGTCCAGTTGGGCCAGCAGCTCGGTCTCGGGCTCGAGGGTCAGGCGGGCGATCTCGGGGCCGTCGGCGGCGGCCGTGACCAGGCCGCGCTCGGTCGCCCCGCGCTGCACGCTGCAGATGCGCGCGTGGGCATACTGGATGTAGTACATCGGGTTGTCGTTGGACTGGCTCTTGGCCAGTTCCAGGTCGAAATCGAGGTGCTGGTCGCAGCGCCGCTGTACGTAGAAGAAGCGCGCGGCGTCGGCGCCGACGTCCTCGCGCAGTTCGCGCAGGGTCACGAAGCTGCCGGAGCGGGTGGACATCTGCACCCGCTCGCTGCCGCGATACAGGATCGCGAACTGCACCAGCAGCACGTCGAGGCGGCTGGCGTCCAGGCCGAGGGCGTTCAGCGCCGCGCGCACCCGCGCGACGTACCCGTGGTGGTCGGCGCCCCAGACGTTGATCACTCGGTCGAAGCCGCGCTCGAACTTTTCCCGGTGGTAGGCGATGTCGGATGCGAAGTAGGTGTACTCGCCGTTCTCGCGGCGTACGACGCGGTCCTTGTCGTCGCCGTGGTCGGTGGAGCGGAACCACAGGGCGCCGTCCTTTTCGTACAGGGCGCCGCGTTCCTGCAGCAGGGCCACGGCCGCGTCGATGGCCCCGGAGTCCGCCAGACTGCGCTCGGAGAACCAGCTCTGGTACTGCACGCCGAAGGCCCCGAGATCGTCGCGGATATCATCCAGGATCGCATTCAGGCCATGGTCGAAGAACTGCCGGTAAAGACTTGGCCCGAGGAGATCGACGGCGCGGTTCACCAGGGCGTCGATATAGGCCTCCTTGTCGCCACCGTCGGGTTCGTCGGCCGGGAGGCCCTGCAGCACCTGCTCCGCCGGGTGCGCGCCGGCATCGCCCAGCAGCACCGAGAGATCGTCGGCGATGGCGTGGACGTAGCCGCCGCGGTAGCCGTTGGCGGGGAAGGGGAGCACGACCCCGCGCTTCTCCAGGTAGCGCACCCAGACGCTGGCGGCGAGGATGTTCATCTGCCGGCCGGCATCGTTCACGTAGTATTCGCGGGTGACGTCGAAGCCGCAGAACCCGAGCAGGTCGGCGACGGTGGCGCCATAGGCCGCGCCGCGTCCATGCCCGACGTGCAGGGGGCCGGTCGGGTTCGCCGACACGAACTCGACCTGTACGGTCTGGCCGCGGCCGATGTCGGAACGCCCGTAATCGGCGCCGGCGGCGGCGATGGCCTGCAGTACCACGAAGCGCGCGCTCTCCTCGAGTCGGAAATTGATGAAGCCCGGTCCTGCGATCTCGACTGCGGCGAGGCCGGGAACCGTGGGAAAGGCCGCCTGCAACCGTTCGGCGATCTCCCTCGGCTTGCGCCGCGCGGGGCGCGCCAACTGCATGGCCAGGTTGGCGGCGAAGTCGCCGTGGTCGCGCTCGCGGGTGCGGGTCAGCTTCACCTCCACGCCGTGGTCGTCGGGTACGACGCCATCGCGCACGAGTTGGGAGAGCGCCGACGCCAGCGCCTGCTCGAGGATTTCTTTCAAGGCCGTGATAACCGGTTGCGGAATAAAGCCCATTATTCTAACCCAACCCGCCCACCAGGCGTGATTCACACCCGTAGGAGCGACCTCTGGTCGCGATCGGGGGTTGCGCCACCGCGGCCGGAGGCCGGCCACGGGATCAGGAGAGGGTAATCGGGTCGACGTCGATGCTGACGCGGAGATTGCGCGGGGGCGGGTTCCGTTGCCAGTGCTCGCGGGCGTCGGCCAGGGTCTGGTGCAGGGGCTTGCGGCTGGCCGAGGCCAGCAGGATCTGCTCGCGGTAGCGCCGGTTCACGCGATGCCGGGGTGCCGGCGCGGGTCCGAGGACCCGGACATCGCGGGCGTAGCGGCGCAGTTGTTGCGCGATCTCCTCGGCCTGTCGCGCGCTGGCTTCCGGGCTGGGGCCGTCGACGCGGATCAGGGCCAGGAAGCCGAAGGGGGGCATGCCGCCTTCGCGGCGCTCGTGCAGCAGGGGCTCGACCATGGCCGGGTAATCGCCGGTGCGCAGGCCCTGCATCAACGGATGCTCGGGGTGGCCCGTCTGCACCAGCACCATGCCGGGGTCGCCGCCGCGGCCGGCGCGTCCGGCGGCCTGCAGGACCAGTTGCAGGGTCTGCTCGGCAGCGCGCAGGTCCACGCTGAACAATCCCTGATCGACGTCGATCACCCCGACCAGGCCGACGCGGGGGAAGTCATGGCCCTTGGCCAGCATCTGCGTGCCAACCACGATGCCGGCGTCCATCGCGCGGATGGTATCCAGGCACTGCTCCAGCTCGCCCCGGCGACGGATGCTGTCGCGGTCCAGCCGCACCATCGGGATTTCCGGGAAGTGGCGGGACAGCGCCCGTTCCAGGCGTTGGGTTCCCAAGCCCTGATGGCTCAGTGGCTGGCCGCACTGCGGGCAGGCCTCGACCAGCCGCTCGGTGAACCCGCAGAGGTGGCAGACCGAACGCCGGGCCGCCGCGTGCACGGTCAGGCGGGCATCGCAGTGCGGACAGTCGGCGACCCAGCCGCAGTGATCGCAGGCCAGGACGCGCGCGAAGCCCCTGCGGTTGAGCAGGATGAAGCACTGTCGTCCCAGCGCCAGGGTCTCGCGCATGGCATCGAGCAGCGGGCTGCACAGGCCTTCGTCGGGACGATGCACGCGGGTGTCCAGGCAGCGCACCGGCGGGGGCTGCGAGCCGTCCGGCCGGGTGCCGAGGCGCAGGTGCCGATAGCGGCCCGCGCGCGCCTTCACCAGGGTCTCCAGTGTCGGTGTGGCGGAACCCAGCACCACCGGGACGGACTCGATGTGACCGCGCATGATCGCGAGGTCACGGGCGTGATAGCGCAGCCCGTCTTGCTGCTTGTAGGCCGGGTCGTGTTCTTCGTCGACGATGATCAGCCCGAGCCGTGGCAGCGGCGTGAACAGCGCCGAGCGGGTGCCGAGCAGGAGTCCCCGCTGCCCGAGGCGGGCATTCTCCCAGACCCGCAGCCGCTCCCCGGCCGGCAGCCCCGAGTGCAGTGCCGCGACCTGGCCGGGGAAGCGTCGGCTGATCCGCTGGACGAGCTGCGGCGTCAGGGCGATTTCCGGGACCAGGATCAGGACCTGGCGGTCCTCTGCGAGCGCGTGCGCGGCCGCTTCCAGGTAGACCTCGGTCTTGCCGCTGCCGGTGACCCCGTCCAGGAGAAATACGGACCGCTGACCCGCGTCCGCGGTGATCGCGGCGATGGCCTGGCCCTGCTCGGGGGTCAGGGTGACCGCCGGGTGGCCGGCGGGTGGCCTCTCGGTCGCGGTTTCCTGGGACTCGAGCAGCCCGCGCGCGGCCAGGCGCTCCAGTTCCGCCCGGCGCAGCCCGAGGCCGGTCAGGTCGTTCAGGGTTTCCAGCGGCAGCGCCGTGCCCGCGCCCCGCAGTCCCTCCATGACAGCCTGCTGGCGCGGACCCAGCCGCGCGGGCGCGGCCCCGGGCTTCAGGCGCCAGAGGAGGTCCGGCGGCCGGGGTTCGGGCAGGGGGCCGCCCGTGCGCAACGCCGGGGGCAGGGCGTTGAGAACGACCTCGCCGATGGGATGGTGGTAGTAGCGTGCCGCGAAGCGCAGCAGTTCCAGCAGGGGGGGCGGGAGGATCGGCCCGGGGTCGAGGATTCCGTCCAGGGCGCGAATCCGCGCGGGGTCGATCGCCGGCGGCTGGTCGACCTCGAGGACGACACCTGTCTGCGCGCTGCGCCCGAAGGTCAGACGGACCCGTTGGCCGACGGCGAGTTGCCCTCGATCGGGGCAGGCGTAGTCGAAGAGTTGGTCCAGCGGACGGTCCACGGCAACGCGGACAAAGGCTTGGGGGCACATGGCGGGAGTTTACGTCATGAGCGGAGCTCTACGTGTGCATCGGGGGTCCCTCTGGGTTATCCACGGATTCTGTGGATAACTCTGTGGACAGTCTTGGGGAACTGCCCTGATACCCTTGTCCCACAAGGACTTATGTTGAACTGGTCAAAAAACGTTCAATTTTATTTTTCTTCTTAAAAACATGATCTTGAGGACGTTTCGTGCGACCAGCGCGAAGAAAGAAAGGCTAACTGTGACCTATTTGCGGTTTTGCACCCCTGTTGTGCATAACCGCCGTGAAAAAGGCGTCCAGCGGCTTGACAGTTGGCGAAATATCGGTCATCGACCATCGGGTCCGCGGTGGTCCTCAGCGTGAAAGTCACGACCACGCACGACCCTGCGCTCCCGTTATGGAGTGCGGGAGCTTGCTCCCGCTTTCGGTGTCGGGGATTACCTGAAGCTGCCCACAGCGGCGGCGAGCCGCCGCACTCCATGGGCGTTTGTGCTTTCATCATTCGGGGTGGCGCAGGGCGATGACAGTTCGCGAACCCATGGCCTACTCGCCGCAGGGGCGGCGACCGGGTTCCCCTCACCCGAACCGCATCCCCTTGCTGTGCCGCAGAATCAGCCGATTTCCTTGATCGCGTGGATCAGTTCGGAGGCGGCCTTCTGCCCGTCGCCATAAAGCATGCGGGTGTTGTCGGCGTAGAACAGGTGGTTCTCGATGCCCGAGAAGCCCGCACCCCGGCCCCGCTTGATCACGATCACGTTCTTCGCCTGATCCGCGTTCAGGATCGGCATGCCGTAGATCGGGCTGTCCGGGTCGGTGCGCGCGACCGGGTTCACCACGTCGTTGGCGCCGATGACGATGGCCACGTCGGCGGTCTTGAACTCGTTGTTGATCTCGTCGAGGTCGTAGATGATGTCGTAGGGTACGCCGGCCTCGGCCAGCAGCACGTTCATGTGCCCCGGCATGCGTCCGGCCACCGGGTGAATCGCGAATTTCACCGCGACGTCGCGCTGGATCAGCAGTTGCGTCAGTTCCCAGATCTTGTGCTGCGCCTGGGCCACGGCCATGCCGTAGCCGGGGACGATGATCACCTTGTTGGCGAAGGCCATCATGATGCCGGCGTCGGAGGCCTCGATCGGTTTCATGCTGCCGGTGACGGACTCCGCCTCCCCGCCGCTGCTCCCGCCGAACTGCTTGAACAGCACGTTGCTGATCTTGCGGTTCATGGCCTTGGCCATCAACTGGGTGAGCAGGGTGCCGGCCGCGCCGACCACGATACCGGCGATCATCAGCGCCGGGTTGTCGAGCACCAGGCCCTTGAAGCCAACGGCGAGGCCGGTCAGGGCGTTGTACAGGGAGATGACCACCGGCATGTCGGCGCCGCCGATGGGCAGGGTCATCAATACCCCGAAGGCCAGGGCGAGCACGAAGAACAGCAGCAGCACGAAGTTGTTCACATCGCCGCCGCTCAGGGCCAGGGACAGCCCGAGGAGGACGGTGACCGCGAACAGGCCGAGGTTCACCCATTGCTGTGCCGGGAAATGCACGGTCTTGTCCATCAGCCCCTGCAGCTTGGCGAAGGCGACCATCGAGCCGGAGAAGGCCACCGATCCGATCAGCGAGCCCAGCACGGCGATTCCGAGGATCACGTCGGAGGCCGTCTCGGGATCGGCCTGCAGCAGGTAGATGGCGCCGATGCCCGCCGCGGCACCGCCGCCCATGCCGTTGTACAGCGCGATCATCTGCGGCATGTCGGTCATCGCGACCTTCCTGCCACTCCACCAGGCGAGGCCGCCGCCGATGGCGATACCGAGGATGATCAGCAGATAGTTGACGGTGCCCTGGACCTCCGGATGGGCGAAGGTGACCACGGTGGCCAGGACCATGCCCACGCCGGCCCAGACGATGCCGCGCCGCGCGGTGGTCGGCGAGGCCATCTGCTTCAGGCCGACGATGAACAGGATCGCGGCGATGAAGTACGCGATGTTGATGACGGTCATGACCAGGCCCATTACTTGCCTCCCTTGTTGCTGGTCTTGAACATTTCCAGCATGCGTTCGGTCACGACATAGCCGCCGACCGCGTTACCGGCCGCGAGGATCACCGCGATGAAGCCGACCAACTGCTCCAGCGGCGTGGCCGCGTGGCCCAGCGCGACCATGGTGCCCACCAGCACGATGCCGTGGACGAAGTTGGAGCCGGACATCAGCGGGGTGTGCAGGATCACCGGCACCTTGGAGATAATCTCGTAGCCGGTGAAGGCCGCGAGCATGAAGATGTACAGTGCGACAAAACCCTCGATCATGATGCGTCTCCCTGGATCGCTTCGCGGGTGGGGGCGTGGACGATCTCGCCGTCCCGGGTGAGGCAGCTCTTCGCGATGACCTCGTCGTCCCAGTCCGGCTTGAAGTCGCCGTCCTGGATCATCGGGCTCAGGAAGTTCAGCAGGTTCTTGGCGTACATCTCCGAGGCATGCAGCGCGACCTGTGATGGCACGTTCAGTGGCCCGTGGATGATCACATCGCCGTGCTCGACGGTCTTGCCCGGTTCGGTCAGTTCGCAGTTGCCGCCGCCCTCGGCGGCCAGGTCCACGATCACCGCACCGGATTTCATGCCCCGGACCATGTCCGCCGGAATCAACTTCGGGGACGGGCGGCCGGGGATGGCGGCGGTGGTGATCAGCACGTCAGCCTTGGCGATGAAACCGGCCAGGGCCTCCTGCTGCTGTTTCTTCTCGTCCTCGGTGAGTTCGCGGGCGTAGCCACCCTCGCCCTCGGCCTTCACGCCGAGGTCGAGGAACTTGGCGCCCAGCGACTCCACCTGCTCCTTGGTTGCGGAGCGCACGTCGTAGGCCTCGACCATCGCGCCCAGCCGCCGGGCGGTGGCGATGGCCTGCAGGCCGGCGACGCCGGCGCCGATGACGATCACCTTGGACGGGCGGATGGTGCCGGCGGCAGTGGTCAGCATCGGGAAGAAGCGGCAGGACAGGTGGGCGCCCATCAGCGCGGCCTTGTATCCGGCCACCGCCGCCTGCGAGGACAGGGCGTCCATGCTCTGGGCCCGGGAGATGCGCGGGATCAGTTCCATGGCGAAGCTCAGGATCTTCCGCTTCTGCAGCGCGGCGACCACCGCCGGGCTGCGGTGGGCATGGAAGAAACTGATCAGGGTCGCGCCTTCCGGGAGTTGTTCGATCTCGGCCGGCGTCGGCGGGGCGACGCGGACCATGATGTCGGCCTGGGCATAGACCTCCGCGGTGTCCAGCACCTGCGCGTCGGGATAGGCCGCGTCGGGGAACCGGGCGGCGGCGCCGGCGTCCTTCTCGAGCTGCACGCTCAGGCCCATCTTCGCGAATCGTGTCGCCACGGTCGGATCCAGTGCGACCCGGCGCTCGCCGTCCGCGTTTTCCTTCGGAACCGATAATCTGACTGGCATTCGTTCTCTCCCGGGCCCGGTGACGGGCATCCGTCGGCGGGCCGCGTTGGCGGACATTCACAGCGATATGCCGGCGCACCCGGGTGGTGCGTCGCGGCCAAAAAGGGAACGGGAGTGTAGCCGAATCGGGTAACGGCATAAACCGGTGAGCACGCGGTTGCAGCCGCCGAACTCGCATGCCTTCGAGAACGCGGCATTTCTGCCGGCTAAAGCGGGAGCAAGCTCCCGCACTCCATAGGCAGGCCGCCGTTCTTCTGCGCAGTTGTCTTGGATCTCTGCGGCGTGATTATTGCATTCTGGACCCGCGCTGATTATTGTCCAGCGAGTTCAGGCGAGACTGGGAGTACCCGCAATGGTACCGCTGCAACAGCAGGTCCTGCGCACCGACGCCGCCGGAATGCCGCTGGAGTGGATCGATTACCAGCAGGCGGTTCGTCTCTACCACGGTGGGCAGGTCTCCTACACCTGCGGCACCCTGCTGTACCGGGTCCGCGGAGGGATCAGTTCGTTCACTGGCCGCCAGTCCGTGGTGGAGGTGAACTCGATCATCGCGACCCACGGCACCAACCGTGCGCTCCACCGCGGCTATGTTCCGCCGCTGAACAACAGCACCCTGTTTCGCCGCGATGCCCATATGTGCCTGTACTGCGGCAACCACTTTCCGGAGCAGGAGCTCTCGCGCGATCATGTGACCCCGCTCAGCCAGCGGGGCGAGGACAGCTGGACCAACGTGGTCACCGCCTGCAAGCGCTGCAACAACCACAAGGCGGGACATACGCCGGAGCAGGCCGGCATGCAGCTGCTGGCGATCCCCTTCCGGCCCACGCATGCGGAATACATCTACCTGAAGGGTCGCCGCGTGCTGGCCGACCAGATGGAGTTTCTGCAGGCCCACTTCCCGCGCAGCAGTCCCCTGCGCGAGCGGTTGCGTCAGGCTTGACGCTGGCCCCTGCCGGCCTGTGCCCGCGAACCACGGTGCGCTATCGTGGGCGATTCTGCCGTTCGCCCGCAGGCGCGTCCGGATCCTTCTGAGTGAGGAACGCCCTTGAAATATCTAGGTGAAGCCGACTATGAGCATGGCAGCCCCAGCCATGTCGGCGTGCTGGTCACGAATCTGGGCACGCCCGATGCCCCGACCCCGAAGGCCTTGCGCCGTTACCTGAAGCAGTTTCTCTGGGATCCGCGCGTGGTCGAGGTCCCGCGGCCGCTGTGGTGGCTGATCCTGAACGGGGTGATCCTGAACATCCGGCCGCGCCGTAGCGCCGCCAAGTACGCCACGGTGTGGACCAATGAGGGTTCGCCGCTGCTGGTGACCGCGCAGCGCCAGGGCGAGGGCATCCGCAAGCGCCTGGCCAAGCTGGCGCCGGACCCCATGCCGGTGGCGGTCGGGATGCGCTACGGCAACCCGTCCATTCCGGACGCACTGAACGAACTGCGCCAGCAGGGGGTGCGCAAGCTGATCGTGCTCCCGCTCTACCCCCAGTTCTCCGCCAGCACCATTGCATCGACCATGGACGCGGTCGCCGAGGAACTGCGCGGCTGGCGCTGGACCCCGGACCTGCACTTCATCTCGGGTTACGAGCGGGAGAACGGCTACATCAACGCCCTGGCCGCCAGCGTGCAGGAACACTGGGACCAGAACGGTCGGGCGGAGCACCTGATGATCTCCTTTCACGGGGTGCCGAAGCGCTACCTGCTGGCAGGCGATCCCTACCACTGCCTGTGTCACGCGACCGGGTTTCAACTCGCCCAGGCGCTGGGTCTGGAGGAGGGACAGTGGCAGGTCACCTTCCAGTCCCGTTTCGGCCGCGAGGAGTGGCTGCGGCCCTATACCGACGAGACCCTGAAGGCGATGGCCGGGAACGGCGTGAAGAGTGTCGACGTGATCTGCCCGGGATTTTCGGCGGACTGCCTGGAAACCATCGAGGAGATCGGTGACGAGAACCGGGAGAACTTCCTGGAGGCCGGCGGTGAGCACTTCAGCTACATTGCGGCATTGAACGACCGCCCGGATCACCTGGATTTCCTGACCGACCTGGTCCTGCGCCATGCACGGCCCTGGCTGGAAACGCTGGACAACGATCCCGAGAAGCGTGCGCAGGCGCGCGAGCGGGCGCTGGCCCTCGGAGCCGCGCAATAGGCGCGCCGCGGTCGCGGGAGATGGCCGGCCCTGTCGAGATCGGCGCCGTGATCATCGGCGACGAGATCCTGAGCGGAAAGCGCCAGGACCGTCACCAGGTGGCGCTGACCCGCTCCCTTGCGGAGCGTGGCCTCGAACTCGGCTGGCTGCGCATCGTCGGCGACAATGCGGATCTCCTGACCGGGACCTTCCGCGAGACCCTGCAGCGCGATGCCTGGGTCTTCAGCTTCGGCGGCATCGGGGCGACACCGGACGATCGTACCCGCGCCTGCCTGGCGCGTGCGCTGGGCCGCCCGCTGACGCGGCATCCGGAGTTCGTGAACCTGCTGGAGGCGCGTTTCGGTGCGGAGGCCTATCCGAACCGGGTGCGGATGGCGGAACTGCCCGAGGGATCCACATTGATTCCGAACCCGGTCAACGGCGTCCCGGGCTTTGCCTGCGCGCGGCATTTCTGTGTCCCGGGTTTTCCGGCGATGGCCGAGCCGATGGTGCGCTGGGTGCTGGCGCAGCACCTGGCGGCCGTTCTTCCCGCCGAGTTCCCGGCGGAACGGTCCCTGCGCCTGTTCGGGGTTCCCGAGAGTCGACTGGTTCCGCTGCTGGAGGCGCTGGAGGGTCGCTACCCGGACCTGCGCATCTCCAGCCTGCCGGGTTTCCAGGATGACGCGCCACGGATCGAACTGGGTGTGCGTGGCGAGGCAGGGCGGGTGGCGGTGGCCTTCGAGGACCTGAAGCGGGCCCTGGTGGAGGATGGCTTCGCGCGCCGGGAGCGGGACCTCGAGTTGCTCCCCGAGCGGCAGCCGCGGCCGGACTAGCGAAACCCGCGGGAAGTCCGGTACCCGCGCGCCTTGCGATGCACGCTGGCGCTGCGTCGGAGTCGCTTGCCATCGGCCCACCAGCCACGCTGGCGCGGTATAGTGAACGGCACACCGCCGGCACCGGCGGACCCGCTTGCACCTGACCGCACTGCTCCGGAGTCCCCGCGTGGAATCGGCCGCGTCTCTTCCTGTCCCCTGCTTTATCGATGACCTGACGACCACGGGGCTGGCGGTCATGCCCGGCTATGTGGAACCGGCGCTGGTGGCTGCGCTGCGCGACGAGATCCACGCGGGTCGCTCGCTCGCGGGCATGCGCCGGGCCCGCATCGGGCGAGGGGAGGGCCGGCGCCTGGCCTCCGCGGTGCGGGGTGACTGGATACGCTGGCTCGATGGCTCGACCGAGGCCCAACGACGTTTCCTGGGGAGGCTGGAGGGGATCCGTCAGGAGGTGAACGAGGCGCTGCTGCTCGGCCTGTTCGAGATCGAGGCCCATTTCGCTCTGTACCCGCCGGGAGCCGGCTACCAGCGGCATGTGGACGCCTTTCAGCACGACAATCCGCGGCGACTGTCCGCCGTGCTGTATCTGAATCGCCACTGGCGCCGGTCCCAGGGCGGGGAACTGGCGATCTACGATGCCGAGGGGCGCGAACTGCAGCGGGTCCTTCCCGAGGCGGGCACCTTGGTGCTGTTTCTCAGCCAGACCGTCCCGCACGCCGTCCTGCCCACCCGCCGCTGGCGTGGGAGCATCGCTGCCTGGTTCCGCCTGCGCGCGGTGGACAACCCGCTTGCCGGTCTCGCGCGACTGCAACCCGATGACATCGAGCCGACGCCCGTCGTTGACCGCGCCGGAGGTTCCTGCGGCTCCCCGGGGAATTGTGAGAGGATCAGGACAAAGGAGGCTGTCAGGATCAGCCGGTGAATGCCGAAACTGGGGAAACGGTGAACGCGAGCGATCGCGGTCCGGAGGCGGAACCCGGCGCGGGGGGGCATCCCGGCCACGCCGTCCCGTGGCTCCAGATCATCCGCCTGCACCAGGCGGTCGCTGTCAGGACCGACCGGCATTTCGGGCGGATCGAGGCGCAGGACCAGCAGTCGGCCCATTGGAGCCGTCTCGCGGACTTCCAGCCGAGTGACCTCGACGGACCCTGGGCTGTGCCCGAGGCCGGTATCCGCAGCGAGCCCTTCCGAAGCGCCCTCGGGGCGGACGGCGGCTCCCGCTTGTTCCTCGGGGGTCCCTGTCTGCCGGACTGGGTTGGCGTGGACGAGGCCGGTCCGGCCCGGCTGCATTGGCGCCCGTTGCTCTACCGCGAGGTGCGGCTGGACCGGGTCGCGGACCGGTTCGAACTGGTTCCAAGCCAGCCGGGCTGGAGTGTCAATCCGCAGCTCCCGCGCCTGATCGAACGGCTGGAGGTCTGCCTGGACAGGGATCTCGAGGGTCTGGCCGAGGCCCTCGCCGGTGCCGCCGCGAGCCAGCAGCACCCGCCGGCAGCCCCCCTCGATCAGCGCATCCTGGACGCCTTGTACGGGCTGGTTCCGGGGATCGCGGACGAACTTGCGGCGCAATGGCCTCCAGATGACCTCGATAACCGACCCGGCCCATGGATCCTGTTTGCCGCGGATGCGGCCGGCTCGGGCCGCGGGTCCCCGCTGGTCTGCGAATACCAGCAGTTGGAGGCCCTGCTGCGGGAGGATCCCTCGGATCCGGGTGGACTGCGCCTGCTCGAGGACGGTCCGGCGGAACGGGAGCTGCCGGAGATGGCCGTACTGCCCCTGGTACCCCTCAGCGGGGCGCAACGGCAGGCCGTGGAACGGGTGCTCCGGGGCGAGCGGCTGACCGTCATCGATGGGCCGCCCGGGACCGGCAAGAGCGAGGTCATCGTCTCGCTGCTGCTGAATGCCTGGGTCCACGGTCGTAGCGCGCTCGTGGTGAGCGTCGGCGACAGGGCCGTGGACGTGATCCGCGAACGCGTGGATCGGCTTGCGACGGGCTTCCCGATCACGGTGCGCGCCGGAACCGGGCCGCGGCAGGACGTCACGGAGGTCCTGCGGCGGCTTCTCGGGAGCGCGGATCAGGCGGCCTCAGGATCCGCTACGGATGCCGCCAGCCTGCTGCGGCAGCGGGATGCATTGCGGGAGGAACGAAGCCAATGGCGCGCAGCCTTGGAATCGGATCTGCCCGCGCGCATCGAGGCCTCGGGGGGCGCCGTGTTTGCCGCCTATGCCCAGTCCCGGGCAACACGGGAGGTGCTGGCGCAGCAGGAGGCGGCACTGATCGACGAGCAGGCCGAGCTGGGGCTCGCGTCCCTCGCGCCCGACAGGGTCGATGATGCGCTGGCCGCCACGCGCGGGTGGCTGGAGCGCATGGCGCAGTACCGGGAACTGGTGCGGCAGGATGATGAGCAGCGCAGCAATCTCGAACGGGAGATCCGTCAATGCCGGTGCAGTCGGGATCAGGCGGTCGCCGAGGCCGGTCTGTCGGCCGGGACTGGCGATGACTGGGACTGGCTTCTGGATGAGCCGGGCCCCGCCCTGCTTGACGACTGGGAAGCGGGCTGGGTGGCCTACCTCTGTGAACCCCTGGAAGAAGTCCTTGGCCCGTACGCGTGGCGCGCGGCCTACGACCGTTGGCCGTCGGCGCAGGCGGCGGAGGACTGGGCAATGGGTGCCCGGTCCCTTGCCGAGGCGGTCCCTGCGCTTTGCCGGGAACTGTCGCCGGAGCTGGAGCGGGTTCGGGAAGTCCGGACAGAGTTGGAGAAGCAGCGGGTGAAGCTGCGCGGCCTCGGACTTCCCGAGGGCTTCGATCCGAATACCGGACCCATCAAGGGTTGGCTGGCCACAAACGCCACGCTGCAAGGCCTTGCACGCGCCCAGGCGGATTTCCTGCCGTGGGCGCCGCGCTCCCGGCTGCAAAGGCGCCTGCGGCGCCTTGAGCGGCAACTGTTGCCATCCCTGCCGGCTGCGGTCCTGAACAGCCTGGGCGCGATGGACGAGCGCGGCCGGTCCCGGCTGGCGACCGTGCTGGAGGCCGCGCAGCGCGCGGAGGAGTTGTCCGCCGAATGGGAGGAGTCGCAGCGGCTCACCCGGCCACTGGAGGACCGGTTCCGGAGCCTGCGGAGGGATGTCGCTACCCTGGGCCTGGTGGATGCCCCGGAATCCGTGGATCCGGACGTCTGGATGGACCTGGCCGCCCGGCACGAGCAGGCGGCGATTCTGGCCGACCAGGCCGCTACGGCGTGGCGAAGCCGAACCACGAAGGAAAGTGCCCAGGAAACGCTGCGCAGGATGGCGGCGGACTGGGGTGATCTGGTTGTGGACGTTCCGCTGCTCGCATCCTGGTGCCGCGGACCCGGGCGGTCCTTCGACGCAACGCTCCGTGCGCTCGCCGCGGAGCTGGAATTGTCCCGGGTCATCGCGGCGCGAGAGGCCTTTTCCAGCGGTACCCTGACGCGGCTGTGGCATTGCTGGGAGCGTGCGGCGGAGCATGAACGTTCGGCCAGGCGGCTTCGCGCAGAGTTGCTGGCTCTTCCGGCGCCCAACGATCGCAGCCGCGCCTGGCGCGGGGAATGCCCCGAGCACGGCCTGCTGCATCTGGCCGACGACGGGGATGGATGGCTGGAGCCGGACGACGCCCTCGGCAGGCTGGACCGCATTGCCGACTGGTGTGTCCGCTGGAGGCTCTTTCAACAGGAGGATCGGTATCTCGCGCGGCAGCGTGCGGAAGGAGATCTGCACAGCGCGATCACCGGGTTGGAAGGGTCGCTCCAGATCCTGCCGCCGGGCCCGGCCAGGGAGCGCCTGCAGGATCTCGTGGATGCGATCCGGGAGGAACCGCTCGGGTACTGGCCCGTGACGGGTTTGCGCGACGCCTACGCGGCGTTCCTCCCCGATGCCCTGCGCGCGAGGATCGAGTCCATCGAGGCTGCGCTCGGGCAGCAAGCCCTTGAACATGCGACCGCGGAACGGATGGAACGCCTGCGCACCGACGGCCGCGTCTCGGCTGCGATGGAGGCCTTGGGGCAGGCGGTTGATCAGGGTCCGGGTGGAACGGGGCTGCAACCCTATCCGGATTTCCGTGCCCTGCTGCGTGTGCTGCCGATCTGGATCGCCACTGCTGACGATCTGCCGACCCTGCCCCTGGAACCCGGGCTCTTCGACCTCGTCGTGATCGACGAGGCACCCCAGTGCACCCTGACCAGCGTGCTGCCTGCCCTCTATCGCGGTCGGGCGCTTGTGGTCGCCGGTGACGCGAACCTGCTGCCCGCGGTGCACGGCATGCCGGCCGGTGAGGAGCACGCGTTGGCCGCGCGTCTGCGGATCGAGGCGTGGCTGGCCCGGCTGGGTCACTCGGGGAACGACATCCACCGGGCCGCAACGAATGCGCTACGGGGGCGGGGGGCGGTTCCGATCATGCTGGACGAGGTGTATCGCGGTCATCCCGAGATCGTTGCCCTTGCCAATCGCTGCGCCGATCGGCGGAAGCTGCGGCTGCCTCGCGAACCGTCTGACGGGAACGGGTTTGACGGCGTTTTCGGCGTGCGCACGATCGCGGTGGAGGGCTCGGCCTGCCCCGGTGGCGGCGGAAGGAGTTGGGTCAACGAGGCGGAGGCGGCCAGGGCGGCGGAACTGATCCGGGATCTCGTGAAGGAGGGGGCGGGGGATCTCAGCGTCGGCTTGATCTCGCCCTTTGCTGCGCAGCGCGACCGCGTGCGCGAACACCTGGAGGCCATGGGTGTTGCCTCCGGGCTGCTCGTGGTGGCGCCGGAAGAGCTTCAGGGCCGCGAACGGGACGTCATCGTCTTCAGTCCCGTGGTGGCCCGGGGCATGCCGGCGATCACCCGCCGTTGGGTCGATTCGCCGCCCAACCGGCTCCATTTGGCCCTGACCCGGGCGCGCAGGGCCTTGTTCCTGGTTGCGGATATCGACCAGTGCCTCGAACAGGATGGCGTGCTGTGCGAGGTGGCTCGCCATGGCCGCGACATGCAGCGGCTGCGGGAGAGCGGCCGCGCGCGCCTCGAACTCTTCACCTGGATGCTGTTGCAGGGTTGGACGCCGAAGGTGCGTCCCCGGATCGGCGATCTCGAGGTCGATTTCGTCTGGGAACCCGCGCCGGGACAACATCTGGCGATCGAGGTCGACGGTGGCGAGTCCCGTTTCGACGGGGAACGCGACAAGGCCCGTGAGGCCTATCTCTACTGGATGGGCTACGAACGGGTTCGCATCGAAGGCGAGGCAGTCATGGACGATCCGCGGGACGTCATCGCGGGGATTCTCCGCCGGCGCGGAAAGGCGCATTGACCGCATCGGGGAGGCCGAGACCTTCGCCTCAGGCGACGGTATTGGTCGTGGTGCCTGGCGCGCGAGGGGACATCCGGCGGAGTCTCCCTGTGCGTCCGTTGATGCATGGGAGAGGCTCCCCCAGAATGGTCACCAGCCGGCCAGCGGGTTGCGGGTCGAGAGCGTCAGCATCACCTGGTAGCCATCTCCGGGTCGGTTCGCGGATGTCTGGGCAGACCCTCCCGGGTAGTCTGCGCTGAGCGCGAGGGCGAGCCCGCTGCGTGTGGTGGCTGGAGCCTGCAGCGTCCACACCAGTTGCCCCGCCAGGTTGACACTGGCCTCGCGACCGTTGCCCGGCGAGGCGACCCGTTCCCGGTAGCGAAGATCGAATTCGCCATTCATGCGCTCGTGCAGTGAGACCTCTGCGGAACGCAGCCTTGCCTGCCAACGCTGCTCGACGGTGGCAGTGGCGAGGTCTTCGCGGCGTTGCCATTGCAGGTCTTTTCTGACGGGCAGGAAGGGATGCGCGGTCTGCTGGTGGTGTAACTCGAGGCCGAAGCCGCGGATGCCCGCGCTTGTGTTCGCATCGATCTTCCCAGGTGCCTCGTCGTGCGTCAGCTTTGCGCCCCAGCGGCTGCCGGCGGTCTTGAAGTCGGCCCCCAGTTGCAGTTTCTCGGAGCGTTCCATGCGTGGCCCGGGCGCGGTGACCGCTTCGATCTGATCATGGCCGAGGACTGCGTCCAGTCTGACTCGAGGCTCGCCCAACACCTGGAGGGGGCCGGAATTCGCGGGTTGCCAGGTCGTCGTGGCCTGGAACTGGTCGGCCTGCCGGGTCGGCTTCGCAGGGTCCAGGGCGAGGTTGTTGTGGTCGCGCCGTACCGAGAGCCGCAAGCGCAGGTCCCCGATGTCGACCTCGCCGTAGCCACGAAGGCGCTGGCGATCGGGCTTTAAATCGGAGTTCGCCACGCTGTCGAAACGCTGTCCGACCCAACTGTATTCCGAACCCACATGCCAGCCTTTCCCTGAGGACGGGGCCGGATGCAACTCGGCACCGACCCGGTAGGCTTGAGCCTGCGTGCCCCCGGTGGCCGACGTGCGGTCCCGGTCCGGCTCGGAACCGGCATATTCGAACGAGAGGCGCAGCCGCTCCATCAACGTGGTGGCGTTAGTGCCTAGCGACCAGGCGCTGGTGGCCGCAGTCTGCGCACCCGGGCCAGCCGGATCGGGAAGATCGCTTGCCGATACCCAACCGCCTGTCAGCGTCCACGTGCCGATGGCGCCCCGCGCGATCGCGTGCTCCACCACGATGCCCAGCAACTGCTGGTCTTCGTCCTCGCCGCGCCCCGGCCGCTGGGTCTCTGCCGCGATCTCCGGGTGAAACACGAACCCGCGCACGTCCGTCTGCGACAATGGCTGCCACGCGGCCACCGCGCCACTGCGATTCTGGTCGCTGTGAATCAGGCTTTGGTAGGCCAGCTTCTGGGTGCCGAATTGCGTCTTCGTGGCGCCAGGACCCCTGGGTGCGGCCCCTTCTCCCGCCATCGGACGGCCTTCTGCTGGCGCGGCGTATGGACTGCCCGGCACAACGGCCGCGGCTGGATCCGCAGCCCCGGTTTCTGCAAGCGGCGCCGGTGTTTCCTTCCGGCCCGCTGCAGGTGCCGACGGCGCCGTGGGATCGAAGGCCCCAGCCACGGGCCGGGGGTCGCTCGGATCGGTCCAGCAAGGCCGATGACCGCAGGTGAGCATCGCGCCTGCGGGAGGGTGCTCCGTGACCGCCGCACAGAGCCGCATCCCTTGGTGCATCGCGTCGCGATGGAAGGGCTGGGCGCAGTCACCCAGCACGGCGGTTGCCGCCAGGCCAGGCAGCAGCGCCAGCATGCTCAGCGCCCTTTTCACCAGCGGACCTTCAACATCACTGCAGCCTCCAGACCAAGGGCCGCGGCAGAAAAATTAGTAACTTAAAGGCTTTTATTCTTCCATTATCTCTAACAAAGAGTATAGCCCCGGCCGCCCGTTTTGCATTCCTTCCCAAGTGTTTTTTCGGCCGCGCCAAGGATTTCTGAAGCCCGCGAAGGCCACAGGCGCAACTATGGGGGTCGGACCAAGCCAACCTACGGATATCACGAAGTCATGGTCACGGATTTCAGGCCGCTGGAGGCCTTGAACGGCCGTTTTTCCGGTTCAAAACGGGCTTTGAAGCGCAGGCATCGCAGCGCGTGGGCGTGGGTCGAAAGAGGAACGCGATGCCGTTGTGATTCGAGGCGGTGCCGCGCCTAGTGGGCCATTTTCAGGGCCAAAAACGGGCCGCTAAGGGCTCAAACACGGCACAAAATAGGTAGAGAGCTTCGGTAAAACAGAGGCTTGTGCTGGTCCGACCCCGTTAACGTGAAAGTCACGGCCACGTCTGCACCAGGACCCCCGCCGCGACCGCAGATTACGCCCTGCACGCCAGCTATGGAGTGCGGGAGCTTGCTCCCGCTATTCGGCGCCGGGGATCAATCCGGCTCCCCAAAGCGGCGGCAAGCCGCCGCACTCCATCAGCGATTCGGCTTTCATCCTTCGGGGTGGCGCGCTGCGAGGCCATGAGAGTTAGGGTGTTGTGCCTCCACGGTTGTGCCGGATGAATCGGGCCATCTGTGTGGTGCTGCCGTGGAGGGAATCCGACGGTCCGACGCCAAAGAAGCGCACCTCGTAGGTGTGTCGTCTCGCGACCCCGCGCGCCCACTGCATGAATTTCGCTCGCGTCCATTCAAAGCGATGACCCGGGTGGCGTGACTGCCCGGGCGCCAGCCCGTAGAGCACGTTGTATTCCTGGTTGGGCGTCGTGACCAACACGATCTGTGGGGCCATGTTTCCGAAAACGGTGGCCTCAACCCGGGACAGACGGCGTGGATCGATATGTTCGATGGTTTCCACCAGCGTGGCGGCGTCGAAGCCGGCCAGCGCTTCATCAGCCACCTCGAACGATCCGCGAAGCACCTGAATCCGGTCACTGATCGCGGGGGATCCAAGCCCCAACGACCGCCGGGCGGCATCCAGCGCACCTTCGTTGACATCGATTCCGATGAGCCGGTCAAACTGCGGATGGGGGACGAGACGTTGCAGCAGTTCCCCTTCGCCACAGCCCAGATCCAGTACGCAGCGTGCGCCGCTGGCCAGCAGGTGACCCACGATCGCATCCAGACGCTCCTCGTGCAAAGGGGTCGCCATGCTTCAGCCGGAAACGCGCAATGGCATGGCCGTGCCTGCTCCGGCAATGGGTTCGGCTTGCGCTTCCCACCCTGCCTGGGAACCCTCGAATTGGTCGACACCCATTGTTCGCCTACGCTGTCGCCACCGGACGCTGTCGCCTGGATCGAGACGCCACCCTCGACGGCGCCAGTCTAACGCGCCAGGTATCGACAGCGCAGTGTGGGAAGGCGCCTCCCTTGCCAGCGTCCGGGCGCGGCCACAGGGGGCACGTGCACCCCGAGAAAGGGGACGATCCTTATTCCGGGACCGGTTCCGCGGCAACGGCGGGTGCAGGTTGCGGGATGGTGATTCCGAGATCCTCCAGGTGGTCGGGCGCATCGAAATGCCGGCGTCCAATGAAGGCCGTGGCGTGCATGCCGCTCTGACGCATGGTGCCAGCGGAGGGTATGCCGAGGGGCCAGAAGAGGAAGCGCTCCGCCCGCCGGGACTGGCGGATGATGCCGTCGGGACCGTAAAGGCTGCGCGCCGCGCCATCCGGTGCCGGCAACGCCAGTTGCTGTGCGTAGGGCCGAAGGCTGTAGGGAATGGCCTCGGTCCCTGCTTCCGGCGCACCCACGTCGATGATGTAATGGTTTCCGGCGGTCATGCGGAGCCGGAGTCCACGACTGGTATCGACCGTTTCATCGAGCCTGAAGAACAGCGGTTTCTCTCCCGAGATCCGGCTGCCATCGATCGTTGTGCCCTTCGGCAGAAACAGCTTGTGGTAACACCCGCAGCGATGAATGCTGTCGTACAGGACGGGCCGTTGCGCCTCGTCGAGCGTCACCCGCCACAGGAGACCGGCCAGTTCGCCGGCGTAGATATCCACCTGGCCAGCGGCCGGGCGCGAGGGGAACCAGAACGCGTAATTCAGCTGTGGGAGCGTACGACCGTCGCTGCGCGTGAAGGTCACACGGGTCCACACCGTCGGTCGCGTTGCATCGATCCCGATCCTGCCGTCGTGGTCGAAGAACGGGCTGCCGATCAGGTCGGCGGCCGAGGCGACCTCGGACACCAGTTCCGGCTGGTGGCGCAGGAACAGCGCCTGCCACTGTTCCTGCGAGAGTTGGGGGACGCCCAGGGCATCCACGCGGACATCGGCCTCGATCTGCGGCGCCGCATCGGCTTGGCCCCGAAACCGCGCCTCGCGGTCGAAGCCCACCCCGGCCCCGCCTTTGTAAAGTTCCGTCATGTTCCTGCGGTACCCGGCGATAAAGGGTCGGGCCAGCAGACTGGTGACCGGATAGAGGCCGAGAACTCGCTGTGAAATGCGGTAGTCATCCGGCACGGCATAGACCGCTGGTGCCAGGGCGGTAGGCGGCGGCAGCAAGGCGAAACAGTCGTCGAGCCGGGTTTCGACGGCCTCGAAATCATGCCGGGCGCGAAGTTCCGCACGGGTGTGCGCCGACAGCCGGGCAAACTCCAGCACGTACGCATCACGGGCCAACGCCGAACCCAACGCAAGCCAGGCCTGCCGCTCTGCGTCGTCGAGTTGGGCGTAGTCGAATCCCGCCAGGAAACGGTTGGTTCGGATCCAGGGGAGGCCCTCGATGCGCTTCAGGGTCGGATCGAAGTGGCTCTCGAGGGCAATCGCCTGATCCAGGTCTTTCATGAAACTCGCGCAGGATGGATCTGTGCTGCTCGCCAACCCGATGTCCCGGGAGGGGGTTACGGTGCAGCCCGTCGCAGCAAGCAGGATCACCGTGATGGCGGTTGCTCGGAGAATCGGCCACGGCCCGAAGTTCCAGCCCTTGCGCGGGGAGTGGAAAGGCACATGGATCCGCTGTCTCTGGTCACCCGCCATCGTGTCTCCCGCGTGCTGCGGCCTCTGGCCGTCGATACCAGAACCCGCACAGCCGCCGGAAGCGCAGGGCGAAGGGAAAGACGGTCAGCAGGGAAAGCAGGCCGAGGTGCTGCCAGAGAGAGTACCAGTCCGCCTTGCGCGCGGACGTCAGCACTGCGGGTTCCGGCAGCACGACGAAGCGTTGCCCGTGTCGCCGCCCCCAGCGCTGCATGCGCAACGAGAAGGCGATTTCCTCGCCCGCGTAGACCTGCTCACTGAAGCCGCCGGCCGCATCGAAGGCCTCGCGGGTCGAGAACACGAAGCACCCGGCGGCCAGGTGCAACCGGCGGGCGAGGGCGTTCCATACAGCAGTGCCGGACCGGTAGAGCCGGCGATCGAGATCCTCGAAGGCGACCTGCGCCCCGCCGCCGCACACGGTACCCGAGTCCATGGCGGCCCAGCTTGCCCGCAGCAATTCCGTGCTGGGCCAGGTGTCGGCATCGACGAAGATCAGCACGCGTCCACGCGCCGCGCGCGCCCCGGAGTTGCGCGCGCGGGCGATCTGCCGTTCCGCTTCCGGCACGACCCGGGCCCCGTGGTCGCGGGCGACGCGGGCGGTATCGTCCGTGGAGGCATTGTCGACCACGATGATCTCCGCGGGACGTCCCAATTCCGCCAGCGCCCGTTTCACTGCGCCGAGGGTGCGCGGCAGCCACTCGGCTTCGTTCCAGGCCGGAATGATGACGGAGATGTCGATCGCTTCGGCGGAGGCAAGGGACTGTGGCTGGGGCACGGGATCGTGGGTGTTCGTGTGCATCCGGGGCATCCGGGCTGGGATCTTCTTGGCGAGCAGTTCTGCCGTCACGACAAGACCACGGGTGGATGGCAGAGTGGAAGGCCGACCGCCATTGGCGCATCGGTGCCTCCGTTGCCGGGTTATCGTTCGGCAGCGGCTTCGCGCCAATGGTTCAACCCATGGGCCCGCTTGCGACCGTGACGGGAGCAAACTAGACTAAGTCATCAAACTAAGTTCAAGCAGAACCCATGAGTACAACCGTCAACGTTCACGAGGCGAAGACCCATCTTTCGCGGCTGCTGGAGCGGGCTCATGCCGGCGAGGAAATCATCCTGGCCAAGGCCGGCAAGCCCTATGCGCGGCTGATGCCGCTCGCCACGGACGCAAGCGGGCGGCAACCGGGGCGGGTCAAGGGCAAGGTGGAGGCCGCCTTCTTCGAGCCATTGCCAGAGGCGGAACTCGACGCGTGGAATGGCGGATGAGGCTCCTGCTCGACACGCATGCACTGCTCTGGTGGCTCACGGACGATCCGCAGCTCTCGCGCACGGCCCGAAGCGCCATTGCCGACCCGGCCAACGAGGTGCTGGTCAGTGCTGCGAGCGCCTGGGAAATCGCAACCAAGCATCGGCTGGGTAAGCTCGCGATTGGGGGCGAAGTCCTGGGCCGATTCCATGATCTGATCGTGGCCGACGGTTTCCGCCACCTCCCGATGCAGCATGGCCACGCCATCCGCGCGGGCAGCTACCCGGTGCACCACCGCGATCCCTTCGACCGCATGCTGGCGGCCCAGTCTGATCTCGAGGGTGTGCCACTGGTCACCGTCGATCCGGCGTTCGAGAACTTTCCGATCCGGGTGCTCTGGTAACCCCCCTCGATCCCTGCGTCCCAGAAATCAATCCGTCCGGCATGGCATCATCTACGCTACCGTTACATGTAGGGGAGGGAAGTGGGTGTCCCAGAGGACCGGGCCATCCCTGATACCGGCGCGCTGGCAGGCGCTTGCATCCCCCGGGTGACGCTCCGACAATGCCGCCATGGGCGTGCTGGCTTCGGACAACCGGTTGATCGAACAACTGTGCGAGCTGCTGGACCAGCAGCCCGGCATCGCTTGTGCCTACCTGTTTGGCAGCGTGGCCCGGGGTGAGGCCAGCGCAAGCAGCGATGTCGACCTCGCCGTGCTCCTCGAACAGCCCGCTGCAGACACCCTGCGCGGCCCGCTTGCCCGCCTGCGCCTGGACCTGGAGGACACGTTGGGGCGGCCCGTCGATCTCGTGGCGATGGAAACCGCCCCGCCCGACCTCATGCACCGCGTGCTGCGCGACGGCGTCCTGCTCGTGGACCGGAACCCGAACCAACGCATTGCCTTCGAGGTGCGCG
>Ga0209498_1000478_pt1 | contig 24596 bp, 25 predicted proteins | sample WalLakDeSediment_FD_184131 | JGI IMG/M metagenome (GOLD analysis project Ga0209498, IMG submission 184131) | Lake sediment microbial communities from Walker lake, Nevada to study Microbial Dark Matter (Phase II) - Walker Lake 11/02/13 Deep... | ecosystem: Environmental > Aquatic > Freshwater >...
TCAGCCGCCGGAGTGAACGTCGTAATCGGCCAGTCGGGAACGGTCCGGGAGGCTGCCGAAAGATTCAAAAGAGGAGAGCTTGACGCTTCTTCCGAAGCCAATGTAGACGCCCATTACGGCTCGAGCATGGGAGCAGGCGCAGGCATGGGCCGTGGCATGGGCATGGGAGGCGGAGGAGGACGCGGCATGGGTCGTGGCATGGGCGGCGGTGGTGGCATGGGAGGTGGAGGAGGCCGTGGAATGGGAGGAGGTCGCGGTATGGGAGGCGGTATGCAACCCAATCAGCCCGGCTTCACCAATCCCTCGATATCCCCCTCGCCGTCCAAGACCGATGAGATCCGTGCTCTCAAAAAACAAGCCGAGGATCTCATGGGAGAAATGCAGGCGATCCGGAAGCGCATAGCGAGTCTTGAAGAAAAAACTTAATGGGTTATTGTTAGAACGCAGCGGATAGGCGGTACCTCATGAAATTAGCGATCCCTGTTTGGGAAGACAAGGTTTCACCCGTGCTGGATACAGCCTCGCGACTGCTGGTGGTAGAGGTGAAAGAGGACGGGGAGGTGTCCCGTTTTGAGATCTTTCTCGATGAGAGGGACCTCTCACGCCGCTGCTTGAGGATTCAAGGGCTCGGGATAGACACACTGATATGCGGGGCGGTGACCCGCCATTTCTCGGAGATGCTCAAGGCCTCGGGGATTGACATCATCCCGGGGATTTCCGGCCGGCCCGATGAGGTCCTGAATGCCTGCTTCGAAGGGAAGCTGGCCCATACAAAATACCTAATGCCCGGACTGAGCCGGGAGGTTCTTCAGGAAAGCATAAGGAAAATTGATTTCAGCAGATTCGGCGAGTTTCGCAGCAAGTGAAGACTTAAAAAGCTTCGCTCCAAGAATGATGAATTCGTAAAAAGTCCCCAAAGCCGTCACTCCCGCGCAGGCGGGAGTCCAGAAGTGCTTGAAAACACTGGATTCCCGCCTGCGCGGGAATGACAGAAAAGGGCACTTTCAGACTTTATACGAGACCGTCAAGAATGATCTTTGTATAAATATTGAAAAATCCAAATAACGCGGGGAGGTTTATCATACAATGGCGAGCAAAGATAAAGAATATGGCGCGGGGCATGCATCCCATGACGATAAGCATGCCATGCAGGATTTTGAGATTCAGCAAAGGCTGTCCCACATCAAGAACAAGATTCTGGTGATGAGCGGCAAAGGGGGAGTGGGCAAGAGCAGCGTTGCGGCCTATCTTGCCGTGTCCCTGGCCAAAAAAGGCTTCAAGGTGGGGTTGATGGATGTGGATCTCCACGGGCCGAGCATCCCAAGACTTCTGGGTCTGCAGGGAACGATCCAGCCGTCTTCAAAAGAAGGAAAAGCAACGCCTGTCTATTTCATGCCGAACCTGGAGGTCATCTCCATTGAATCCCTGATGGGAGAGAACAAGGACCTGGCCACCATCTGGAGAGGCCCTATTAAGATCGGCGTGATTCGGCAGTTCATTGCCGATATCGACTGGGCGGACCTGGATTACCTGGTCATTGATTCGCCCCCGGGCACGGGCGATGAGCCTTTGACCGTTGCACAGACCATTCCCGACGCCAAGGCACTCATCATCACCACGCCTCAGGAGATATCCCTGGCCGATGTAAGAAAGTCCATCAACTTCTGCCGTCTTGTGAAAATGGAAATCATCGGCATCGTGGAAAACATGAGCGGGCTCATCTGCCCTCATTGCCAAAAAGAAATCGAGCTTTTCGGCGCCCGGGGAGGAGAACTGCTGGCAAGAAAGGAAAACATCCCCCTTGTGGGCAAGCTTCCTCTTGACCCTGAAGTGGTTCAACAGGGCGATGCAGGGCGCGCTGCAGCCGTTCTGGAAAAAGATACACCCTACGCGCAAGCCTTCAACGCCATGGTGGACGAAGTCGTCAAAAGGGCGACTCAGTCACGCAAGACACCGTTCGTTATGCACCCACCTCAAATGGCCGACCACGTTCAAGCGGGGGCAAGCCCACGAAATATAGAAACCCGTCAGGAGGGATCAACCATGGATAAAGTCGTTTTTGCCGTCCCTGTGGTAGAGGGAAAGCTTTGCGCCCACTTCGGTCACTGTGAGCAGTTTGCACTGGTTGAAACGGAAAAGGGGCAGATCAAGGGTAAGACCATGCACACGCCCCCGCCCCATGAGCCGGGCGTCCTGCCCGCATGGCTTCACGAAATGGGCGCCAATATCATCATTGCAGGCGGCATGGGGTCGAGGGCGCAAGGGCTTTTCAATGACAACGGCATCAAGGTGATTACGGGCGCCCCACAGGACAGCCCTGAATCGCTGGTGAACCAGTATCTCAAAGACAGCCTGGTGACGGGCGCGAACGTGTGTGATCATTAAGAAAACCGGCTTGCGGTGCAGGGCGCACGGCACACGGCAAATAGGAATCCAGGATTTCCCTCTGGTGTAGACCCTGCGCCGTGAGCCTTGAGCCTTCCACCCATGCACGGCAGTGCATTACTCCATTCTTTAAGGAGGTTATCATGGCACCAGGAGGGCAAGGACAAGGGCAAGGCGGCGGACGGGGCCGGCAGGGTGGTCGCGGCCTCGGCCCGGGCGGCAACTGCGTTTGCCCCAATTGCGGGCAAAAGGCCCCCCATGAAAGGGGGAAACCTTGCATGGAACTCAAATGTCCCAAATGCGGCACTTCCATGACAAGAGAATGAGGCGAGCAGGAGGAGTATTGCGTTTATGGATCATATTTCAAATGAGCCGGATAAGAACTTGAAAAACAAAACCTCAGGGGAGGACGAAGCGGCTTCCTTGGAAGCGGCCTTTTTCAAATGGCTTCATTCCCTGCAATGGCAGAATTCGAAGGTCCCCGACAGCCATGCTTGTTTAACCGGTAAGTGCGGGGAAACGATTGAGATATTCCTGAATTTCAACCGTGAACGGGTGAAAGAAGCGGCCTACCTGACCAACGGATGCATCTCGAGCAAAGTTTGTGCGGCCCTGGCCGCGCAAATGGCCCAGGGGAAGACTCCCGACGAGGTCGTGGGCATCACGGCCCAAAGCATCCTTGATCTGCTGGGCGATTTTCCACAGGGTGAAGAGCATTGCGCTTTTTTGGCTGTAGAGGCCCTGCAGGAAGCGCTTCACAATTACATGATCAAGCAGAACAAGAAAGATTCCGAAACAAACCGGGAACCATGAGAATCCATTCGGACAAATCACGATGGGGATATAGAAAATGATCATCAGCATCGCCAGCGGAAAAGGCGGAACAGGGAAAACAACGGTGGCGACCAATCTTGCCGTCTCACTGGGTAAGGGCGTGCAATTGCTGGACTGCGATGTGGAGGAACCCAACGCGCACCTGTTTCTCAGCCCTGTCTTCGAAAACACGGAGGTCGTCTCCGCCGCCGTTCCCGAAGTGGATGAGGAGAAGTGCAACCTGTGCGGTAAATGCGGCGAAATCTGCCAGTTCAAAGCCATCCTGGTCATAGGAAATATGGTCTTGCCTTTTGCCGAACTTTGCCATAGCTGCGGCGGGTGCATGGCCGTCTGTCCGGAAAAAGCCATTCGAGAAGGCGAGAGGGTCCTTGGAATCACCGAAGCCGGCCGCAGCGGAGATCTGGAATTCGTCCATGGCAGGCTGCGAATCGGAGAAGCCATGTCCCCTCCCCTCATCAGGAAGGTCCGATCTTTCACCAAGCCGGGCGTCATCACCATCATCGACGCGCCGCCCGGCACATCTTGCCCGGTCATTGCGTCCATCAAAGGAGCCGATTTCGTTCTGCTCGTCACGGAGCCGACCCCTTTTGGTCTCCATGATCTGAAACTGGCCGTGGGAGCGGTTCGCATTCTGGGTATCCCATGCGGGCTTGTCATCAACCGCTCCGACATGGGCGATGATCGCGTCAGGGAATATGCCAAAGAGGCGGCCTTGCCTATCCTGATGGAAATTCCTTTTGACCGGCGCATTGCCGAGGCTTACTCCAGGGGGCAAATGCTTGTTGAAGTGATGCCTGAGTGGAGGGAAAATTTCCTTCAATTGTACGAGCGGATCGTCGACCATGCCGGCGGAACGATTCTATGAACCACTTGGTTTTAGGCATGCACCGGCGCGTCTTTCAATCATCGCGGTGAGATTCTTGAGATTTGCCGATGGAGTCAAGCATCCGGCATCCGGAATCCCGATACTGATGCATTCTGTCTTCTGTCTTCTGTCTTCTGTCTCCTGTCTCCTGTATTCTTTTTTCTATTGGAATTCAAAATGAAAGAACTTGTGATTATCAGCGGCAAAGGGGGGACGGGCAAAACAAGCTTTGTGGCCGCCTTTGCGTCCCTGGCTGAAAATAAGGTTTTGTGTGACGCCGACGTCGATGCGGCAGACCTCCACCTCATCATGAATCCGAGCGTCAAGGACCGCCATGAGTTCCAAAGCGGCCATGAAGCGATTATCGATGCGGATAAGTGCACCCGGTGCGGCCTGTGTCGCGATCTCTGCCGGTGGAACGCCGTCCGTGAGGATTTCACGATCGACGCACTGGACTGCGAAGGCTGCGGCGTCTGCGTTTATTTCTGCCCGGAAAAGGCCATTAATTTCCCCATCAAGACCTGCGGGGAATGGTACGTTTCCGACACCCGGTTCGGGCCCATGGTTCATGCCCGTCTGGGCATTGCAGAAGAAAACTCCGGCAAACTGGTGACCCAAGTGAGGCAGGAAGCCAAGAAACTGGCTGAGGCGAAAGGCCTCGAGCTGATCCTTACCGACGGGCCGCCCGGCGTCGGCTGCCCGGTCATCGCTTCTCTGGGCGGGGCGAGTGCCGTTCTCATCGTCACCGAACCGACCGTTTCCGGAAGACACGACATGGAGCGGGTGGCCCAACTGGCCGACTTCTTTCGAGTGCCGGTCATGGTCTGCGTCAACAAGGCCGACATCAATCTCGACGCCGCCTCCGATATCCAAAAATTCTCAGAGGAAAAAAACTACACCTTCCTGGGCATGATTCCCTTTGATCCGGCTTTCACCAAAGCCATGGTCGCCGGTCAAACCATTATCGAGTACAACACCCGCACTGAAGCCGCAGAGGCGGTTGTGCTGATCTGGAAAGCTCTAAACAAGGAGATGGAGCTTTAGGGAGGGAGTGCCGGAAAGGCATTCCCTCCTCTCTTTTCATTTCAAAGATTATGGCCTTGATTTTTCCTTCCTCTTGGGTTATTGGTTCCATTGAAGCCTGTGAGTTGTTCTCTGAAATCGTCCTTTCACGGTTTTGACCTGTCATATAAATAGACGGATGAGGGCCCCCAGTGACCTGGTCACGCAGTCGGCCATGGGCACCGGCTCATGGGAGCGAATTATTTGGCCGATTCATGTCTCGACAAAATGACGAACCAAAAGCGCCAAGGCTTGCCTCTGTCATTTCAGGCATGCCGGCTTCCGGCTTCCGGCTTCCTCCAAGAGACACTGAAACAAAGGAACACTGCGATTCCCATGTTGATGCGGTCCGAAGGCAAGAATCCTTTGAGATGACCGTTTGCGGACCGAAGGTTGGAACGTTCACCCGGGTCAGGCTGCAGGAAAACGCCCTTCAGCCAATACATTGCAATGAACATTTAAAGAGGGGGAAGGATGAGGTCATGAAGATCTACGTCGGCAATCTATCGTACAAGGTCACGGAAGAGGATTTGCAGCAGGCTTTCGCAGGGTTTGGGGAGGTCGCTTCGGCCAAGGTCATTACGGACACGGCGACCGGCAGATCCAAGGGTTTTGGTTTTGTTGAGATGTCCAACGGCCAGGAGGCGGAAGCGGCCATCCAGGGTTTAAACGGCAAGGAAATCAAAGGCCGTGCGATCAATGTGGGCCAGGCGAAGCCGCGCGCTGAAGGACGGCAGGGCGGCTACGGCAGGGGAAGAGGAGGCCCAAGAAGGTACTAACGAGGGAAAGCGTGTCTCGCAAGGAATGCCTATCATACGGGGTGCGTGCCTTTAAGTCGCGCCATGTGGAGATAAAGAGACTGAAGCGTCTTCATGCCCCCTCTCGATTCGGTTTCAGGGCCTGGGCTTCAAGCTGGCTGCTTATGGATTTCTTCAGCCGCCTGGGCCTTGAATCCGGCGCTCGCGTTATGGACATCGGCTGCGGTTGGGGATTAGCAGGGATTTATTGCGCAAAAAAGCATGACGCCGTTGTGACCGGCATAGACATCGACCCTGAGGTTTTCCCCTATCTTCTGCTCCACGCCCGCGCCAACAAGGTCAGGATCAAGACCATGAACACCGCTTTCCAGAAGTTAACCTCTCAACAACTGGAAAACATCGACATGCTCATCGGGGCGGATATCTGCTTCTGGGACGGGCTTGTCGAACCTCTCAAGCATTTCATTTGTCTCGCTTTGGCTGAAGGAGTCCGGACGGTCGTGATTGCAGATCCTGGAAGACACTCCTTTTATGACCTCGCGAGCTATTTCACAGAGCAAGGTGAGGTTCTTTCCTGGACGGCAGAGAGGCCCGGCCCTGTGCGAGGCAAGATTCTCAGGATTTCATCCCAAGAACGAAAAAACAACACTCCCTGGAACGATCTGACATGAAAACCCGGGAAAGCATCATTGTAAAGTGCGCCCGATGTCACACAAAGAACCGGATTCCTGCGATGAGAATCAAGGAGGGTCCCCTGTGCGGCAAGTGCGGAGCGCCATTGCCGGGGAATTCTTCACCGGCCTATCCGGTGGAGGTCACGGACAAATCCTTTGAAAAAGAGGTGCTTTCTTTTGAAGGGGCTGTTCTTATGGATTGTTGGGCGCCCTGGTGTGGTCCCTGTCGAATGGTGGCGCCTGTCCTTGATCAACTGGCGGCAGAATACACCGGGAGAATCAAGATTGCGAAACTGAATGTGGACGATAACCCTATGACTGCATCCCGGTATGGCATTCAGAGCATTCCCACCATGCTTTTGTTCAAAAAGGGCAAGCAGATCAACAAACTTATAGGCGCCCTCCCCAAAGCGGAAATTGAAAGGCATTTGCGTTCCCTCCTGTAGAAACAAAGAATAACGATTCGGTATCGTTATTCTATTTTATACTACATTGAATATTATCAATCAAAAATGCTCTCTCTTATAAGGGCACACGGAAAGAGATCTCGCTTTTCCTTGAATAGATGGGGCGCCTGTGCTAGACAGGTTTTGCAGGAAAACTTTAGGTCGGATGACGGCAATGCGCCGCGACACAGAGCATCATGAATCAGGTTCCGGAGGATCAATGATTGGGAGGTAATTCAGCCACTGAAACGAGCACGATGACCAGGAAGCTCACCTTTCCCGATCCCGGATTGATGGCGATGCTCTGCGGCGAGCACAACTCGCACCTGCGCATCTTGGAGAAAAAAATCGGTTTGACCTTGAATGTAAGAGGCAATGACGTCAGCCTTCATGGAGGCGATTGGGAAATAGAACTCGCGGAAAACGTGCTGAACCAGCTCTACGGATTGCTCGGCGCCAACTACCCTGTCTATGCAAACGATGTGGAATTTGCCGTCCGGATTCTGAGCGCCGACCGATCGGCGGATCTGAAGAAGATATTCATGGACAAGGTGTACGTTGCTTCGAACAAAACCACGATCGCACCCAAGAGCATCAACCAGAAGGCTTATATTGACAGTATTCGCAGGTTTGATATTGTCTTTGGAATCGGTCCGGCAGGGACCGGCAAGACATACCTTGCCATGGCGATGGCTGTTTCTTATCTTGTCAAGAAACAGGTCAAGCGGATCGTCCTGACCAGACCGGCCGTGGAGGCGGGCGAGCATCTCGGCTTTCTACCCGGTGATCTTTATGAGAAAGTCAATCCTTACCTCCGGCCTCTATACGACGCTCTGCACGACATGATGGATTTCGAGGATGCGTCCCGTTTGATCCAAAGAGGTGTCATTGAAGTGGCTCCCCTTGCCTTCATGCGGGGAAGGACCTTAAATGACTCTTTCGTGATTCTTGACGAAGCCCAAAACGCCACCCCGGAGCAGATGAAGATGTTCCTTACAAGGTTGGGTTTCAGTTCCAAGGCGGTGATCACGGGCGATGTCACTCAGACCGACCTTCCGGAGGGAAAAGTATCAGGCCTCATAGAGGCCAGGAACATCCTTGAAGGGATCCAAGGAATAAGGTTCATTTACTTTTCCCGAGAGGACGTGGTGCGTCATCCCCTGGTTCAGGAGATCATCGACGCCTACGAGCAAAGGGAGAGCCGGAAACAATCAGAACCCAAGAGAAAGCCCAGCCTCTAGCAGGGGCTTTTGAATTTTATGCCTGATAAAACGAATTTAAAACCCATTATCAACCGCAAACCGGCCAAGAAACCTGAGAAGGAATCCTTTCTAAGAGCAAGGTTTTCCAGGCTCGGCCGGGAGTGGTTCACCCCCAATCGGTTGAAATGGATCATCGTTCTCACCTTGAGCATGACCATTTCCATTCTCCTTTTCCCAAGCATTCTCATCAAGACCGCCGACTACCGTATCGGTGATGTGGCCGCAAGAGACATCAAAGCGTCTCATGACTTCCTTATCGAGAACAAAGAACTCACGGAAAAGGACCGCGAAAAGGCAACCAGAGAAGTGCTGGCCGTCTACGATTTTGATAGCGCCGCTCTGAATTTGGTCCCCTCTATCAGGGAGGCCTTCTCACAGAGTCGTGAGCAATTCGGTCAATCCTTGGATCTCTATGACCAGGATCAAACCGACCAGGTTCAAGCAGAAAGGACCTTTGAGAGGGGATCGGAAACTTTCAAACTTGCCGAGGAACGCTTCTTCGGCATCCTCGAACTGACGCCGGACGAAGAGCTTTTTGCCCGGTTGGCGGAGTCGGGCTTCCCCCCGGCCTTGGAAGAAGCGATTGTCGGCCTTGTTACGGAGATATCCGAAAGAGGAATCGTTCCAAACAAAACGATGCTGAAAAACCAGATCGAAAGGGGCGGCATCCTCCTCCATGAGCTCTACTCCAAGAAGGAAACCAAGGTTGCGGACGGCGAGCGCTTTTATGATGTAGCCGGCGCAAGGAGTTACATCCGGGGCCAGGGCGAAACGCTTCAGGAAAAGATCGGCTCTCCCGCACCGGCTGACGCGGCCGTCAAACTCGCCCAACTCCTGATTCGCCCCAATCTCACCTACAACCAAAGGGAAACGGAGGCAAGAAGGGAACAGGCCAGAGAGTCCGTGAAGCCTGTGTATTACAAGGTGAAGAAGGGCGAAATGCTGGTGCGGGAAGGAGAAAGAATCGGCCCTGAACACCTTGTCAAACTCACGGAGGCTAACAAGTCTCTGCGCGGCATGAATCTGATCGGCCGCGTGCCCGCGATGGCCATCCTGATCGGCGTTCTTCTCTCGGTCCTCTATATCATCGGCGCTCAGTCCCTGAAAAAGAACAGCCGGGATCTGCTTTTCGCCGGAGTCACCATTCTCTTTTTGTTCATTTTCATGTGGGTGTACAACTTTGTCGCAGAAGAAGTGGCAAGAGGCTTTCCCCTCTTTTCATCCGCCGCTCTGCTCTTTGCAATGCCTATCGCCTTCGGAACCATGCTGATATCCATATTCCAGGGAATGGGCGTGGCCATAGCGGCCTCCTTGATCATCTCCGTGCTGGCCTCTCTCCTGACCGACGGCCGATCGGAGTTTTTCATTTACTTTTTCATCAGCAGTGTGGCCGCCGCCTACGGGGTGAGAAACTGCAACGAACGGGTGGTCCTCATCAAAACAGGGCTTAAGGTGGGCCTCATCAACGTCCTGTTGAGCCTCGCGATCCAGACCATCTATGGTGCTTTTTACAGTGTTGACACGATTATCGCCGCAGCCGCCGGCTTTACCGGAGGGCTCCTTGCCGGGATCATCGCTACGGGCATTCTACCGCTCATCGAGGTTTCATTCGGCTTCACCACGGACATCAAGCTTCTGGAACTCGGCAACCTGGATCAACCCCTCCTGCGAGAGCTCATGGTGCAGGCGCCCGGCACCTATCATCACAGCGTCATTATCAGCAACATGGTGGAAGCCACGGCAAAAGCGATCAATGCCAATCCCCTTCTTGCGAAAGTCAGCGCCTATTACCATGATATCGGCAAGATCAAGAAGCCCCTTTACTTCATTGAAAACCAGATGGGGGGAGAAAACAAACACGAAAAGCTGGCGCCCTCCATGAGCAGCCTTATTCTTATCTCCCACGCCAAGGACGGCGTGGAGCTGGCAAGAGAACAGAGGCTGGGCCGGGAAATCATCGACATCATCCAGCAGCACCATGGCACCAACCTCATCTCCTACTTCTACCATAAGGCCCAGGAGCGAATGCTCACAAAGAGCGGAAAGGTCACGGATGTCAAGGAAGAAGACTTCCGTTATCCCGGACCCAAGCCTCAAACCAAGGAGGCTGGGCTGGTCATGCTGGCGGATATGGTGGAAGCGGCCTCACGCTCCCTCATCGACCCCACCCCTGCCCGGATCCAGGGAATGGTCCAGAAAATCATCAACAAGGTCTTCTCCGACGGTCAGCTCGACGAATGCGAACTCACCCTGAAGGATCTGCATGAAATCGCCAAGGGTTTTAACAAAACCCTGAGCGGAATTTTTCACCAGCGAATCGAATACCCTGAGATCGCAGCCAAAGGCGCAAAGAAGGTGAGAAATGGAAGTACAGATCAGCTCCCGGCGGAGGATTCCGGGGCTAAGAAGTCAGAAGATAAGGCAGAAGCTGAAAAAGGTCTTAGGAGACTTGGACTTACCTGATGCCGAGCTAAGCATTCTGCTTACGGACGACGCCGCCATTTCGGATTTGAATCGTCGTTACCTCGGTAAAGAAGGGCCTACCAACGTGCTCGCTTTTCCCATGAGCGAAGGACATCCTTGTGAAGGGATCCTGATGCTCGGCGATGTGGTGGTTTCCGTGGATACGGCCATGGCGGAATCGCGTCAATCGGGCGAGCCTCTTGAGCGTACGATCTTCAGGCTCCTCATTCATGGGATTTTGCACCTCTTGGGTCATGATCATGAGAAGTCCCCGAAAGAGGCGCGGAGCATGCAAAGGGAAGAACAAAGGCTTCTCGCCCTGCTTACAGAAGACTAAGATAGAGATAGAGGCATAGGAGGTTGACGCGATGGCGCGCCTTGCTGTGAACATTGATCATGTGGCGACGCTTCGGCAAGCAAGAGGCATTCGCGAGCCTGACCCTGTTCTTGCTGCAGGAATCGCGGAACTGGCCGGAGCTGAGGGGATCATCTGCCATCTTCGGGAAGACCGGCGTCATATTCATGACCGGGATCTTCGCCTGCTCCGGGAGACCGTGAAAACAAGGCTCAATCTTGAAATGGCGGCAGTCCCCGAAATGGTTCGCATTGCGAGATCCACAAAACCCGACCTCGTCACCCTCGTTCCCGAGAGAAGGGAGGAGCTGACGACCGAAGGTGGGCTGGACGTTAAATCCAAACCCGAGCATTACAGGAAAGTCATCAGGCAACTCAAGGATAAGGGGATCGATGTCAGCCTGTTTCTCGATCCTGATCCGGAGCAGATCGAAATCGGACACCGAATCGGGGCCGATGTGGTGGAGATTCACACGGGCCATTATGCCGAGGCAAAGACGGCGGCCGAGATCCTGAAACAGTTCGACCGTATTGTAAGGGCCGTGGATCAGGCCTTTGATCTCGAGCTCGGGCTGAGCGCCGGTCATGGTCTGAACTATGTGAACATCAAGCGATTCAAGGCGATTGCAAAAATCGAAGAGTACAGCATCGGGCATAGCATTGTGGGCAGAGCCGTTTATGTGGGACTCGACCGGGCCGTAAGGGAAATGGTCGACTTGGTTAAGAATTTCTGACCATGCGTTTTTTCGTGTTTGATCCCTGGTTCAAGAACCTTTTTGGTTTCGGCCTTGCGCCGTTCACCGTTTTCTACAGGCACTTCTTCTATGATCTTCGGCGTGGGCATTGATCTTGTGAACATCCCCAGAATGGAAACGGTATTGCAAAGATGGGGAGAGCGTTTTGTGAAAAGAGTCTTCACAGAGCAGGAGGCTCAGGTCTGCTATCAAAGGACTTATCCTGCGGCCTCTTTTGCCCTTCGATTCGCGGCCAAGGAGGCCTTCTCAAAGGCGATCGGTTTGGGGATGAGAAGGGGAATCCGCTGGCGGGATATCGAGGTCTTCCATCTCCTCGGGGGAAGACCCACGCTCAAGCTGAAAGGCCGGTCCTCTGAGACCTGCAAAGAAAAAGGGATTACACGGCTCCATCTCAGTCTTACCGATGATGGCCGGTACGGGGCGGCCGTGGTGATCCTGGAGGAAAGAGATGAGACTGGTCAAAGCCTCTGAAATGCAGGAAATGGATCGCTTCACCATCGAGGAAATGGGAATTGCGGGCATCGTCCTCATGGAGAATGCAGCGCGCGGAGCGACGCGGGTTTTTGTGGAGCATTTCGAGCCTCCCCGCAATGCCCGCGTTCTTTTCTTGTGCGGCCGGGGCAACAACGGCGGAGACGGCTACGTGATGGCCCGATACCTCCATCAGAAGGGTTTTCGGGTCTCTGTCCTTGTCCTGTCCGAATGGCAGAAAATCACCGGGGACGCCCTCACCAACCTGAAGATCATTCAGCGCATGGGACTTGATGTGAAAGAGGTCGCCGGCCCGGAGCAGTGGGCCGCGTGCCGTGGGCTTCTCGAACATGCGGATTTCATCGTGGACGGAATTCTGGGCACAGGTTTGAATTCGACCGTCAGGGGGTTCTATCAACAGGTGATTGAAGACGTGAACGCCTCCCCAAAGCCCGTGATGGCCATTGACATCCCTTCAGGGCTTCATGCGGATACAGGGGCCGTGATGGGGGCGGCTGTCCGGGCCGACGTGACCGCCACCTTCGGCTTTCCCAAGCTCGGGCAACTGCTTTTTCCCGGCGCCGGGCTGGTGGGGCGGCTCGTCAGGATCGACATCGGTATCCCCGGGGCCGCGGCAGACCGGGTTCCGGCCAGGCATCGATTGATAGAGGCACGGGACATACAGGAGGCTCTCCCTGTCGAAGAAGCGGATGTTCACAAAGGGACCAGGGGTCACCTCCTCGTCATTGCCGGATCCACCGGAAAAACAGGCGCTGCAGCCCTCGCCTCCCTGGCCGCTCTGAGGGCCGGGGCAGGCCTCGTCACCCTGGGCATTCCCGGAAGCTTGAATCCCATTCTTGAAAGCAAGTTGACCGAGGCCATGACACACCCATTACCCGAAACAAAGGCCGGGACACTCTCCCTTGAGGGTGAGCAAGAAATTCTACAACTCCTTGAAGGGAAAAGCGCGCTCGTGCTCGGACCGGGTTTGTCGACCCACGAAGACACGGTGCGCCTGGTCAGGCAGCTTATCTCCCATTGTCCTTTGCCAATCGTTGTCGATGCGGACGGGTTGAACGCCCTTGCCGGGGATCTCTCTTCCCTTCATTCCGGCCGGGGGCAGACAGTTCTCACACCCCATCCCGGTGAAATGGCCGGGCTGACAGGTCTCAGGAATTCGGAGGTGCAGGCCGATCGTGCCGGACTGGCTTCCCGCTTTGCCCGGGACCAAGGGTGTCACGTGGTGTTGAAAGGCGCCCGAACCATTATTGCCAGGCCGGACGGTCGCATTCACGTGAACCCCACGGGCAACCCGGCCCTTTCAAGCGGCGGATCCGGCGATGTTTTGACCGGGCTTCTGGGCGGGCTCCTTGCCCGCGGCCTGGCTCCGGAGAAGGCCGCCATGTGCGCGGTTTATCTCCACGGCCTGTCAGCCGATCTCCTTGCCCAAGAGGTGGGGCAAGCCGGCATCCTGGCCGGGGACCTCATCGACGTGATTCCCTCTCTCATGGCCGCCCTTTCTGCAGGTCAATGGCCTCTTGAAGCAGCACCTCCGGAAACGGATTTTTACTATCCTCTTTGACCATGAACCGGAAGCCTGATTTCACTGTCGTCACGGAGTCGGATCAGCAGACCGTTGAACTGGGTTCCACCCTCGGCGCACGTCTGAAGAAGGGTGACGTGGTGGCTCTGTCGGGCGAGCTCGGCAGCGGCAAAACCTGGTTCACCAAGGGCATCGCACGAGGCCTCGGCATCGGCCCGAACACGATCATCACCAGCCCCTCCTTTGCCCTTGTCAACGAATACCCGGGCGAGACAACCCTCTTTCACATCGATGTTTACCGTTTGGAAAACCTTTCCGAGCTGCTCGGCGCCGGGATCGATGAATACCTCTACAGCGGGGGGGTGGCTGTTCTGGAGTGGGCCGACCGGTGGCCCGAAATCCTCCCGGATGAAACCGTGAGCGTCAGGCTCGTGATCCTTGACGAGCACTCGCGGAGCATAACCTTCTCAGCCGCCCACGCAAGAGCCTCATCCGTGATTGACGCCCTCGGAAAAGCATGGAAACGCTGATTTTTCTTTTTTCCTCTATTGTTTCGATCTTACGGATTTGATATGCTGCCCAAGCAGCAAAGATGGAATCATGGAAGTGGTTCAAGGGTAACCTATGGCACTTGTTGTGCAGAAATACGGCGGCACCTCCGTCGGGAGCATTGAAAAGATACGAAACGTCGCTCAAAGGGTTCTGGAATACTACAAGGAAGGCAATCAGCTCGTTGTGGTCCTTTCGGCGATGGCCGGTACGACCGATGGTTTGATCAAACTTGCCAGGCAGATATGCGACGACCCGGACCCCAGAGAACTGGATGTGCTCATGGCCACGGGAGAGCAGGCCTCTGTAGCCCTTTTCGCCATGGTCGTCAAGTCCATGGGTTATGACGCTCGTTCGCTTCTCGGGTTCCAGGTGGCCATTCATACGGATCAGCTTTACGGCAAGGCCAGAATTCATGAGATCGATACGACCCGAATCACCAACGAGTTGAACAAGGGCAGGATCCTGGCTGTGGCCGGTTTTCAGGGTTTGGATGAAAAAGGAAACATCACAACCCTGGGCCGAGGAGGTTCGGATACCACGGCCGTGGCCCTTGCCGCCGCCCTCAAGGCCGATGTTTGCGAGATCTACACCGACGTTCCGGGCGTTTTTACCACAGACCCCAACATCTGCCCCAAAGCAAGAAAAATGGACTCCATCTCCTATGACGAGATGCTTGAGTTGGCAAGCCTCGGGGCCAAAGTCCTGGAGATTCGGTCCGTGGAGTTCGCCAAGAAGTACAACGTACCCATTCATGTCAGATCAACCTTTTCCAGGGAAAGGGGAACTATGGTCGTTGCTGAAACCAAGGATATGGAGAAGGTCCTTGTCTCAGGCGTTGCTTACAACAAGAACGAGGCTCGGATCACCGTCAGAAAGGTGCCTGACCTGCCCGGCACCGCGGCCCTGATTTTTGAACCCATGTTTGCCGCAGGGATTGTGGTGGACATGATCGTTCAGAACACGAGCGAAGACGGCATCACGGACCTGACCTTCACGGTTCCAAAGGCTGATTTTCAGAAAAGTCTTAAACTGGTCAGCGAAGTGGCCAGGGAGATCGGGGCTGAAAGGGTCCTTGGCGATGAAAACGTCGCCAAGGTGTCCATTGTCGGCGTGGGCATGCGGAACCATGCAGGGGTGGCTCAGAAGATGTTCAGGGTCCTGGCGAATGAAAACATCAACATCACCATGATCAGCACCTCTGAAATCAAGATATCCTGCGTCATTGAAGACAAATACACGGAACTGGCGGTCCGGGTGCTTCATGAAGCCTTTGGCCTGGAAAATGGTCCCACTGAGGATTGCTGAGAGAACATCGGCCGTTCCGATCCTTCTTCTCGCCCTTCTGGCGCTTCATTTTCTGAAGCCCTCTCCAAGCACGCCTTCCTCCCCTGCCCTGCCGTGCCCCGCGCCGATCTTCGTGCAGGTGGAGGGGGAGGTCCGACACCCCGGCGTGTATGCTTTCCGCCGGGAACCCCTGACAGGGGAAGTGCTTTCCAGAGCAATCGCGCTGAACGGGAAGGGTGAATTCCATAATCCGCTTGACCTTTCGACGCTGAGATCCGGGACGAAAATCCTGGTTATACGCGAAGGGCAAGCTTGGAAAGTCGTCCAGGAAGAAATGGGGGCCCATTACAAGGTCACTCTTGGCATTCCCCTGTCGGTCAACAGGGAGACGGAAGAGGGATTGACCGCGATCCCGGGCATCGGTGTGAAGCTCGCCGGGGCCATTGTGCGGGACAGAGAGCGCCGGGGAGGGTTCAAGACCATCGAGGAAATTGCCGGCGTCCCCGGAATAGGGAGGGCTCTTTACGGAAAAATCAAGCCCTATCTCGCCCTCTGAGTTTTAAAGGACGGCATGAACCTTCAAGGCATTGGAAAATCCGACCCCGGTTTGAAACACAAGCTCAATGAGGACCGGTTTCTCCTTGCTCCTGAACTGGGCCTGTATGTGATCGCCGACGGCATGGGCGGTCATAAAGGCGGAGAAGTGGCCAGCCGCATGGTGATTGAAACCATGGCGGACTATTGGAAAACCATGAAACAGGGACGCCCTCCCGCGCTCCTTTCCCCTATTCCCGGGGATGTGTCGGAACAAGGGAAGCATCTCGTCAACTCCATCATGACGTGCAACCTCATGATCCATGGATTTCAGAAAAACGCACCCTATCGCAGGATGGGGTCAACCGTTTCGGCGCTTCTTCAGGACAGGGATTCCCTCTGGGCCGCCAACGTGGGGGATAGCCCGATTTTTCTCTTTGACCGGGGACGTTTGATCCGCATATCCGAGGAACACTCCATTGAGGCGGAGCAGCGGGCCATGGGAATGATGGATCCGCCAGGAGCGACCAACCCCTTTCTCAAGAACATCTTGACAAGAGTGCTGGGCCTGAGCGAGAAAGTGAGCGTTTATGTAAACCCTTTAAAGCCTGAGCCCGGGGATTTTATTTTGATGTGCTCCGACGGCCTTACGAAGTTCGTCCCTGAGCCCGCTATCAAGACGATTCTGGATGACTTTTCCCTTTCCATCCAGCGCAAGGTGAATATTCTCATCGATGAGGCCAACCGAAGCGGCGGGGGCGACAATATCACGGCGATCCTCCTGCAAGTCGTGGAGGAAGGAAAATGGGCTCGTTTTAAGAAAAGACTTAAGGCAAAGGGCTCAATCTGAAATCCGGGGGTGTCTCTGCCTTTCAAAGCGCGCCGGCGGAACCAACCGGCCCATTCGACCCTATGAAAATACTCGGCATCGACACCTCCTGTGACGACACCTCCGCCGCCATTGTCTGCGACGGCAGAACGACCCTTTCCAATGTGGTTCACTCCCAGGTAGGCGTGCATCATCCCTACGGAGGCGTCGTCCCCGAGCTTGCCTCCCGGGAACACCTCCGCAATATCGTAGACGTGGTCGATGAAGCCTTCAAGAGAGCCGCCATGGTTCAACAGGACCTGGACGGGATTGCGGTCACCATCGGGCCCGGATTGATCGGATCCCTTCTGGTCGGCCTCTACTACGCGAAAGGCTTGTCCTATGTCCTCGGGATCCCCCTTATCGGGGTCAACCATCTTGAAGGGCATATCCTTTCCGTGTTCCTGGAAGAAGACGCGCCCGCCTTCCCTTTTGTCGCCCTCACGGTCTCCGGAGGGCACACGTCGCTCTACCATGTTGCGGGTTTTGGCAGCTATACCTCGTTGGGTCAGACCCTTGACGATGCGGCCGGGGAGGCCTTTGACAAAGTGGCCAAGATCCTGGGCCTCGGCTATCCGGGAGGTCCTGTCATCGAAAAGCTCGCCATGGAAGGGAACCATGAGAAAATTCGGTTCCCCAGAGCCTATCTTACCTCCGGTTCCCTTGACTTCAGCTTCAGCGGCCTGAAAACCTCCGTCGCTCTTTTTGTAAGAAAATGGAGGGAAACCGGTGAACCTCCGGAGACCTCCGCGGCCGACGTGGCTGCATCTTTCCAGGCATCGGTCATCGATGTCTTGGTCCGAAAAGTCATGGAGGCCGTCGAGAGATCCGGGGGTTCATCCGTTGTGATCGCAGGCGGGGTGGCCTGCAACAAGGCCCTGAGAGAGAGGCTCATCGAAGAAGCCGCAGCACGAGGCGTGGCGGTTTTTTACCCCCGACCCGCCTATTGCACCGACAACGGCGCTATGATCGCCGTGGCCGGGTATCACCGGCTCGTTCACGGTGAACGGGCGGATCTTTCCGTGGATGTCAGATCCAGGTTCCCGATCGATGATCTAGGGCCTATTCCGTGAGACGACTGAGACTGCTCCATCCATGAAAAACACAAAGGGCGACGGGGTACGAAACAACCAAAAAGGGAACAGGATCTGGAGGACCCTGAAATACCTTCACCTCCGCTTCATCCGCCTGAGAGGCCGGCCCCACGAAATTGCCCTCGGCGTGGCCTTAGGCGTCTTTGCAGGCGCCATGCCGATTGTCCCCTTTCAAACGGCCCTTGCCGTCTTTCTCGCCCTCCTTTTCAAGGGGAGCAAAATCGCAGCCGCCCTGGGGACATGGATCAGCAATCCACTGAACTGGTATTTTCTTTACTTCTACAGTTACAAGATCGGGGCGTGGATCATCGGACTCCGCCTTACGCACAAGGGTTTCCAAGCCGTCCTGACATCGATTCATGAGGGGGAAAGCGCCTGGCTCATTTTCAAACAAATGGTGGGAGCCGGCGGTGAGTTCATGGCCTCCTTTTTGCTGGGGGGACTGGTGCTTGGAATGGTTTTCTCCATTCCATCCTATTTTATCTCGCTTCGCATAATTCGTTATTTTCGGGCGTATCGTGCTCGTAGGCGAAAGGCCGGATCTTGTCAATCAGAAGTTCACTGAAACCATGGCAGCCCTTGCGGGCCAAGAAGAGACTGGGGCAGCATTTCCTGCGGGACCCTGCCGTGATCGCTCAAATCATCCGTCGGGCAGGATTCAACCCGGATCTCACGATCGTTGAAATCGGGCCCGGCCTCGGGGCCTTGACCCTTCCCCTCGCCGAGCGGGTCCGTCACGTGATCGGGATAGAAAAGGATCCCCGCCTCGTCGAAACCCTGCAGGGTCGTCTTATCCAAAGGGGAATTGGAAATGTTACCCTCATCAGGGAGGACGTTCTCAAGGCTGATTTTGAAGAAATCGCCCGGTCCCTCGGTGAAAGCCTTAACCTGATCGGCAACCTGCCTTTCAACATCTCTTCCCCTTTTCTTGGAAAACTCATCCGGAGCAAAGATATCATTACCCGCGCCGTTCTCACCTTCCAGGCTGAAGTGGGCCGAAGGCTGGTCGCCCTACCGGGCAACAAACAGTATGGGGCCATGACCGTGCTGGTACAATACCACGCTCGCGTTTCGCCCCTTGTTGAAATACCTCAAGCGGCTTTCTACCCCCCACCCAAGGTGGGATCCATGGTGGTGGAACTGGATTTCACAAGGCCCCACCCCACGCGGGCCGAGGACGATGGATCATTCAGAAACGTCGTCAAAGGAGCCTTTGCCCACCGGAGAAAGACCCTGATCAACTCTCTTAAGGGGGCTTTTCCGGAATGGCCTCAGGAAAAAATGCTGAAGGCCATGGAAAAATGCGGCATTGAGCCGAAAAAAAGAGCCGAGGTTCTTGGAATCGACGACTTTATCAGGCTGAGCAAAGCCCTGGACTCTTTTTAGGAACCCCTGAACCGCCACTTCTTTTTTGACAAAAGCCAGGGAAGTCCTTATGATACCCAATTCGATTGAGGACGCTGAAAAACCTTGTGGATCTGAGAACGCCTTCGAAAAAGAAGGCTTTCCTTTTGGCGTCAAGGGCGTGCTAGTATAGTGACTCAATGATAGGTTCCATAGCCGGTTCAACTCACCCCCTCCTAACCCCTTCGACGGGCTCAGGACAGGCTCCCCCATCAAGGGGGAGGCAATTGTGGGTATTTCAAATAGTTCCCCTCCCCTCGTGCCCGTCCTCCGTAGCAGGGCTACTGCGGAGGATGGAGGAGGGGCTAGGGGAGGGGGAAGAACAAGCTTGGATTGTCAAGCAAACATAGAGACGCCACACAAGATATCGGCTGAGCGGGCTTCGGGCTATGCACCATTACATCGTGATTGAAGGCCCTCTGGGAGTGGGAAAAACCTCTCTGGCCATGATGGTCGCTGAAAAACTGGACGGCCAGGCCTTGCTGGAGGATGTGGAGGAAAATCCCTTTCTGGTGAATTTCTATCAGGACCCCGAAAAGTATGCTTTTCAGACCCAGATTTTCTTCCTCCTGCGACGATACCATCTCACAGCCGAGCTGGCCCAGATCGATCTTTTCAACCGGGTGACGGTTTCGGATTTTCTTTTTGACAAAGACCGGGTTTTTGCCCGCTCCAACCTGGGCGATGAGGAGTACTGGCTCTACGAGCAGTTGTTTCAGATTCTGCGAAAGAGGATTTTGGCGCCGGATTTGGTCATCTTTCTGCAAGCCAGGACCGACGTGCTCGCGGAAAGGATTCGTCGTCGAAACAAGAGGTACGAAAAATCCATCAGCTACAAATACTTGGACAGGATCAACCAGGCCTTTAACGAGTACTTTTTTCACTACAACGATTCGCCATTGCTGGTCGTCAATGCCTCGGAAATCGATTTTGTGAATAACCCGGAGGATTTTGAAGATCTCATGAATCATATCCGGACCATGAAATCCGGAACCCAATACTATGTGCCCATGAGTTCAAAAAAGTGAAAACTGCTTCGGGGAAAAGGTCGTGAAAGTCATCCATATCGCGGAAGAAATGCAGCAAACAGCGGAAGCGCTCAGGCTGTCAGGAAAAATCCTGGCCCTTGTGCCCACCATGGGTTTCTTTCACGAAGGCCACCTGGAATTGATGAGGGTGGCCAAGAGGCATGCAGATGTCGTCATCATCAGCATCTTCGTGAACCCTACCCAGTTCGGCCCGAAGGAAGACCTGAACACCTACCCCAGGGACCTGGAAGGTGATCTCTTGAAGGCCGATCAGGTGGGTGTGGATCTTGCCTTTGTCCCCTCCGTTCCGAGTATGTATCCTGAGAGTTTTCAGACCAAGGTTTCCGTTGAAAGAGCGACAAAGCACCTGTGCGGCATTTCGCGACCGGCCCACTTTGACGGCGTCACAACCGTGGTGGCCAAGCTTTTCAACATCGCAAAGCCCCACATCGCTGTTTTCGGGCAAAAGGATTTCCAGCAGCTTACCGTGGTCAGCCGCATGGTTCAAGACCTGAACATGGATGTCCGCATGGTCGGTGTGCCTACGGTTCGGGAACCGGATGGTCTCGCGATGAGCTCCCGGAACAGTTTCCTCAATCCCGAAGAGAGGAAATCCGCCCTCTGCCTCAAGCGGTCTCTGGATCTCGCACGCGATCTTGTCGCTCGGGGGGAGTTTCAGGCCGGGCCTCTGATAAAAGCCGTCAAGGAATTGATTCTCGGCTGTCCTTTCACGGAGATTGATTATGTGAACCTCTGTCATCCCGTCTCCATGGAGGATGTGGAGAGGGTGGAAGGGGAAACCCTTCTTGCCCTTGCCGTCAGGGTGGGCAAGACAAGGCTGATCGATAACTGCCTTTTGAGCAGGGACGTGAAGAATTGAATCTACAGAGAAAGCGAGGAAGCGTGTTATGACCATTGAAAGAATCACCGACAAGTCGGAAAGCTTTCTGTTCACCTCCGAGTCCGTGACGGAAGGCCACCCGGATAAAATCGCGGATCAGATTTCCGACCACATCCTGGACAGCATCCTGGAACACGACAAGAGAGCGCGCGTTGCGTGCGAAACCCTGGTCACCACCGGCATGGCCGTCATCGCCGGCGAAATCACGACCACGGCTTACGTTGAAATGCCGGATATTGTCCGGCAGACCATCAAGGAGATCGGTTACAAGAACTCCTCCATGGGCTTTGACTGGGAGACCTGCGCCGTGATCACCTCCATCGACCATCAGTCCGCGGACATCGCCGTAGGCGTGAACGGGGGCGGTCTTTACAAGGAGCAGGGCGCCGGGGACCAGGGTCTCATGTTCGGGTATGCCTGCAAAGACACGCCCACCTTGATGCCCATGCCCATCTACCTGGCCCACGGCCTCACCCAGAGGCTGGCCCATGTCCGCAAATCCGGGAAACTCCCCTGGCTGAGACCGGACGGGAAATCCCAGGTAACCGTCGAATACCTCAACGGCAAACCCGCCAAGGCGAGGGCCGTTGTCATTGCCGCCCAGCACAATCCCGAGGTGGACTACGACACTCTGCGTCAGGCGATCGTTGAAGAAGTGATCAAGAAAGTCATCCCTGCCGACATGCTGGACAAAGAGACGGAGTTTTTCATCAACACCACCGGACGCTTCGTGGTGGGAGGCCCTCTGGGGGACTGCGGGTTGACGGGCCGGAAGATCATCATGGACACTTACGGCGGCTTCGGATACCACGGGGGAGGCGCTTTTTCGGGCAAGGATCCTTCCAAGGTGGACCGGAGCTCCTCCTACATGTGCCGGTACATTGCCAAGAACATCGTCGCCGCTGGCCTTGCGGAGCAGTGCGAGATCCAGATCGCCTACACCATCGGAAGGGCAAAGCCCGTTTCCGTCATGGTCGGTTCCTACGGCACGGGCGTCGTTTCCAACACGGAGCTGACCAACCTTGTTCTCAAATCGTTTGATCTTCGCCCAGCCGCCATCATTGAACGGCTGGACCTCTTGCGGCCCATTTACAGAAAGACCTCCAACTATGGTCACTTCGGCAGGGAATTGCCGGAGTTCACCTGGGAAAAAACGGACTGTGCGGAAGCTCTGAAAAAGGCCGTAAAATAATGAAATCCGCCACTGGCGGATTTCATAAAATGTCCTGCCGCAGGCAGGACTCTGAGCTCCCGCAGGGCGGGAGCGTTCTCTAAAATCGGATGAAATCCGATTTTAGGAAAGGAGCGACAGTGGATTACGATATTCGGGACATCAACCTTGCGGAGAAAGGCCGGTTGCGGATCGAGTGGGCCGCCATGGGCATGCCGGTACTGAAAAAAATCAGGGATCGATTTGAGGTGGAAAAACCTCTCAAGGGACTCAGGCTTTCCGCCTGTCTTCACGTGACCACGGAAACGGCCGGCCTCCTGAAGACTTTAAAAGCAGGAGGAGCGGAGGTTGTGGTTTGCGCTTCCAACCCTCTTTCCACCCAGGATGATGTGGCCGCCTCACTGGTCGCGGATGACGAGATTCCCGCTTACGCCGTCAAAGGCGAAAACCACTCCACCTACTACGATCATATTCTCTCCGCCCTGAAGCACAAACCGAACCTGACCATGGACGACGGCGCAGACCTTGTGAGTTCCCTTCATTTCATCGCTCTCGGCAAGTGGAATGAACTGGAAAAGGGCGTGCGGGAGTGGAGCAAGAACCTCTCCGACGGGGAGAGGGCCGCCCTTCTCTCAGGCGTTCTTGGGGGCACCGAAGAAACCACGACCGGCGTCATTCGCCTTCGCAGCATGGAAAGAGACGGGGTCCTCCAGTTCCCCATCATCTCGGTCAATGATGCAGACACAAAGCACCTCTTTGACAACCGCTACGGCACGGGCCAGAGCACGGTGGACGGCATCATCCGCGCCACCAATCGCCTGCTTGCAGGAAGCACCTTTGTGGTGAGCGGCTACGGGTGGTGCGGAAGAGGCGTAGCCACGCGGGCCAAGGGGCACGGCGCCCACGTGATCATCTGCGAAGTGGATCCCCTGAAAGCCCTTGAAGCGGTCATGGACGGATTCCAGGTCATGCCTATTGCCAAAGCCGCTCCTCTGGGAGATTTCTTCTGCACCCTCACAGGGGATATCAATGTGATCCGAAAGGAGCACTTCCTGACCATGAAGGATGGGGCCATGGTCGCCAACTCGGGCCACTTTGACGTGGAGCTTGATTTGCCGGGCCTCCAAGAATCCTCCACCGCCTCAAGGCAAATCCGGGACTTTGTCCAGGAATTTGCCCTCCCCGACGGCCGCAGGATCTATGTGCTCGGCGAGGGACGTCTCATCAATCTGGCGGCAGCCGAGGGACACCCTTCGAGCGTCATGGACATGAGCTTTGCCAACCAGGCTCTTTCTGCGGAATACATGGCCAAGGAGTACCGGAATCTGCAGAAGAAGGTTTATCCTGTGCCCGGCTACATTGACAGGGAAATCGCCAGGCTCAAGCTCCAGTCCATGAATGTGGAAATCGACACCCTCACGCCTGAACAGGAAAAGTACCTTTCCTCCTGGGAAATGGGGACGTGAGGACGGGACACGGCGCAAGGCACAAGGCGCAGCCTACTCCGCCGAAGTGGCATCGGCTACGAAGGCCGGGCGGGACACGGCAAACAGCACAATCACGAAAGAAAAGAAACCCTTTTCTCTGAATAGGTTTTCACTTTTTTTTCTTCGCGTTTTCGTGTTTGGTCTTCTTGTTTTTCAACTTTAGGCACTTTGGTGCACCTTAGTCTAAGGGGGTCCTGGAAAAAACCGCAGGCTGTTCAAAGGCGTTTAGATGCAAGGCGCCCGACGTTTCGAGGAGTGAGTCGTACATGAAAGTACGTCGCAGCGACGAGAAACGAGGGCAACGCCGCCCTTCGATTTTACTCAGGGCCATGAGCCAAGTCGAATGGCAGATGAACGGCTTTCAACAGCCTGCTAATAAAATATGGAGATTGTTCTGTGAT
>Ga0209498_1000479_pt1 | contig 24548 bp, 20 predicted proteins | sample WalLakDeSediment_FD_184131 | JGI IMG/M metagenome (GOLD analysis project Ga0209498, IMG submission 184131) | Lake sediment microbial communities from Walker lake, Nevada to study Microbial Dark Matter (Phase II) - Walker Lake 11/02/13 Deep... | ecosystem: Environmental > Aquatic > Freshwater >...
GAGAGGACGACCGATCCTCCTGGCCCGCCGTTCACGGGGTTGCTCCCGCCCATCGAGACATTTCAGGTGCGCGGCGCTCGCATGTTGGATGCGAAGCTCTGGCGCAAAAAGTGCTTCACCTGCATGTGGGCCAACAAATCTGCGGTCGAGATCGAATACAAATTCGGCAAGGTGAAGCGGTATCGCAAAGAGACCTTTTGTTATGGCCCCAGGTCCTGTCCGCTCTATGACATGGGCCCGCCCAGGGAGGTGCAATACTTCGGCACATTCCCTTCCATTGACGATGGGTGGATGGATGATTTGTGCACGGAACAGCGCGGCGAGGAGGAGGACTGGGTAGACGAGGATGCGACTCTGCAACGATTGAGTAGAGACGAGAAAGGACTTGGCATGGCAAAGCGAGAGCAGAGGGCGGTGGCATCCGTGAAAGCAAGTGCCCCCCTATTCACATTAGACGTCTTCATCACGAGCGGGCCCATGACGGAAGAGTTCGTTGAGGAAAACGAAACGATCTGTCGGACGATACAGATCCGTGGCAACCAGACACTTGAGGATCTGCATGACGCGATCTTTGAAGCCTTTGACCGAGAGGAGGAACACATGTATGAGTTCCAAATCGGCGGCAAAGGGCCGATGGATCCAAGGACCAACAGATATGTGCTTCCCATGGATGAGAGTGATCCCTTCCCCGATGAGGATGCGGCGGGGACGGTGACCGCAACGATCGGATCGCTCGGGTTGAAAGAGGGACAGCCCTTCGGATATTGGTTTGATTTTGGCGACGATTGGCGTCATCAGATCAACGTGGTGAAGATCGAGGAGAAGTCCAGGCCTGGAAAGTACCCCAGAGTCACGAAGCGCGTTGGGGAGAGCCCTCAGCAGTATCCTGACCTGGACGATGAGGAATGAGGATCTTAGTAGCGGAGCCTGTCACGTCCTCCGCCTCGATGGCTTCCCTCTCCTGGGGAGCGGAAGGAAGTCAATCATCACACGAGTTACGCAGTGATTTAGGGGGCTAAAGAAGGCGCGGTCGGGGCCGTTTATGACCGCCGACCGCGCCAGTGGCAGCCGGCGTCTTTTCCGACCGCCGTAGACAAGTATAGATCTGGGAGCGTGGGCATGTAAAGCGTTCGAACCTAAGGGCAAGAGTTCCGGAAATACGTTTTTTAATGGTGTCAAAATGGCAAGAGGCGGGCGAGATGCGGGGAATAGGGCAGAGAAGGGGGTGAGAGGGGTGCCGGAGCATTTTCGCAGTGGCCTGGAGGGGCCAGTATGAAGGACGATTGGACGAAACAACTGAACGTTTTTTGGCTCGGATCGGGGAGGAAAGGCCGCAGCCATCCACTACAGTCTGGTTCAGAGTTGCAAGCGCCACGGAATCGATCCCTTTGCATATCTCCGGGATGTCTTTGAGCGAATCAGCGCGCTTCCCATCTCCAGGCTCTCTGAACTCCTTCCCGATCGCTGGAAGGCTCTGAGAGATCAAGCCAAAGAGACTTAGGCCGCCCTCCTCCTCACCGCCTGAGATTCAGCAACGATCAGAAAAATCTTTACCCCCACTTGAGCCCAGATCCTTTACTTGTCAATAATGTGGTTCATCGGACGGTTACGTTTAAAAGCCTGCGTGGCAATGATGGCAATTTCTATGGCCGGTAAGGACGGTGCAGGGCCGAACCTGAGAGCCGGGCGAGCGCTGCTGACGCGACCCCTGACGCTGGACCCCTTCAGGTCTCCTTTAGGATTTCAGATCACGCGGGACCGAGCGTTTGTGCAGGGGAATGCTCTGCCAGGAAGCCTAGAAGGCGTTCACGAAACCGTTTGTCGAGGCAAGCGGTCAGATGGTCCTTGCCTTCCAGAAACAATGTCTCGTGCTGGGGTGTCTTGCCTACCATATTTTCCACGGCTTTTTTCAGAGGATCCATGGTGCCCACCACGGTTAGAACCGGCACGGTGTTTTGCCGAAGATGTTCCTCGGTGCCTTCAAGGGCGGACAGGCTTTCGAAACAGGACGCCAGTGCTTCAGCGTCAAAGCGACGAGCCACGTAGAAATCGACCCCGCAATCGAGGAGTTTTTGGGCGATCCGAGCGAACCTTCCACTGGGATGCGTGAAGTACTCGGCGATCGGTTTCATTCCCTTGCCTGCGCGCAGGGAGTCGGGCAGGGTCTGCATGACATCCGGAAATTCAGAAGGAGAGAAGTATCCGGCGCCCCCGGCCGTGCAACTGAGCACGCGATCAGGATGCCGCATCACGAAGGAGAGCACCAGAAATCCCCCCATGGAATATCCCACGATATGGGCCTTGGACAATCTCAAGTGGTCCATCAGTCGTAAAATGTCCTCGACCATTTCCACGCCATAGGCTGCTGTTCCATGAGGAGCTCCGGACAGTCCGTGACCTCGCACGTCCATGGAAATGACCTGATACTTCTGACGCAGCATGCGTACGAATCCGGATGCGCGCCACTGCACATCCTGGCTTACCGCAAATCCATGTATCAGAATGACGGGGACTCCTTTACCCTCCACAGTGTAGTGGATGGGTGTACCCTTGGAATCGAAAAACTCTCCCCGGACGTTGGTAAACGCAAACTTATAGATGAACGCAGCCGGAAACGCGATCAGGACGATCAACACAACCAGGATTACAAGTCCCATGATGAACCTCGCGATCTGACTGTTCTATCAGCCTATTCTATGCAAGATGAAAGGTTAGGATCAAAGTATGTACCATAATGGAAAACCAAGACAACCTGGTCCGAGTTCATGGGGAGAAGATGTGAAATGACTCTGAAACAGCGATCTTTCCTGCGAGGTTTGGCTGGAATCTATGCCGAGTATGCCCTGTCCGATGTTATGGCTGAGCGGAGAGAAAAATGGCGCTTGCATAACCGCATGCAGGCGAAGACTTTTCCCTTTCACATTGAGGACAATGGGACCTATCTTCGGGATTTGACGCCGGAGTTGCAGTGCCAGGATCCCTTTTGCCGGAGTCTGGAGGCGCGGCTACTGTATGCCTTGGTTTCCTATGAACGTATCCCGGATGACAGGATCCTTCCGGACAGATTTGTCGTGGACTGGGTCACTGAGATCAGCTCGCTGTGCGATGAGCTCAGGTTCACTCACGCGGACGACGGCCATGGGGGCCATTTTGGCTACAAGACCAATCGACCAATCCAGGAGATAGATCGCGATTTTCATAGATTGAAGAAGCGGCATATGATCTTGGACAGATCCAGAACAGCTCAGAATCTGGAGTTGGCATCCGATGTCTTTCAGGGGCTGTTGCCTGTGGTCGTGGGACGATGTGGATCCATGTATTCGGATGGAATCACGAACAAGGCGGTGCACTTGATGGGCATGGAAGAACTCTATCTCCAGATGGCCTTGGATCCAAAGGCTGTGCATCGACTTTTCACGTTTCTTGCTGAGGACAACATGGAACTGGGACAGTGGGAGGAGGAAGAGGGACTTCTTATACTGAACCATGACGGCAATCAGGGTTATTGTTCAGGGAGCTGCCAGTATTCTGATGAGATCCCGGGACGCAGCATCCAGGAAGGGGAACCTGTCCTGTCGAAGGATCGATACGGCTATCTTGAATCCCAGGAAGCTGCCGGGCTTTCTCCGGACATGTTCGCGGAATTCCTTATGCCCCATTTCAGAAAGCTTGCCTCGAGGTTCAGGCTCATGAAATTCGGTTGCTGTGAACCGGTCCATCACTTCATCACGCATCTTCAAGAGCTTCACGGACTGCGCAAGGTCAGCGTCACGCCATGGTGTGATCTCGAGAAACTGGCTGAGCATTGCGATCCAGGAATTATCTGGTCCAGAAAGCCTGTTCCTCTGAAGCTCTGCGGTTCCCAGTTCGATTCAGGGGAATTCAAGGCCCACCTGCAAGAGACCTTGGATATCGGAAGAGATTTCTTTATCGAGTTCGTCTTCAGGGATACGAATCGTTTGACAGGCGCCATGGAATCAAGAATCGCTCAGGCCTGTCAGATCGTCAGGGACTTGACCCAAACAAGCTAGCTCCATGTTCCTCGCCGGTTGTCCATGTCGTGAGGCCAGGTGGGGTTCACGGAACGTTGGCCTTTTTCAGATCCAGGTGGGCGCTGAGGATGGCGTCCTCCGGCCGGGAGAGGAAGTCGTTAGGATCGATCAGGTCCAGGGGAGTGAGCAGTCCTGTCCGAGAGCATTGACCCTTCAGAATCATGTCCGCGATAGTTGTCGGAAGACAGGCTGTGGGCATGGCGCCGTCGCGAAAGAGCATGTGACAGGATGTCTTTTGTCGAGCATTTCGAGCGTACACCATGAGCAGGGCCTCCGGTCCCACATGGGCACGGATGGCCTTGTTCGTGTCATGGTCATTGATGCGGTGCATGACTTTCTCGATGAGGCGATAGGTCCAGGGTCTTCGATGAGGCTGAAGAACACGAACCAATTCCAGAAGCCACAGGGGCAGGTCCCCGAGGTAAAACCAGGTATGGAATTCCTGGAGAGAAAAACGCTCCGGGATCAGGAGATTGTCGAGAGTGGGCACTTCCAGAAGGCGCCGCATTCCAAAGGGTTCGGGCAGACAAAAGGTGCGCACCGAGCGTCCCATGATTACAGGTGCCGGCTGGCCATTCTTGGTGGCCACAGGCTGTTGAGCCGCTTCCAGGATTCCCCCCATCATGGATCCTAAGCCGGATTGGGCATAGGCATGCCGACACTGAGCCCAGACACAATCCACATGGGTGGCTTCTGCGAAATCTTCCAGAACCTTGCGTAGAAGCAACGTGGAAAAGCCTGGAATTGCCCCAGCTCCGGTGATCAGGGGAATGCCCTGATTCCGTGCCGCGGAATCGAGACTCTTCAGCCTGTGATAATGGACCTGTTCGTTGGCGCAGTCCACATAGGGAAGTTTGCATTCCACGACAGTTTTCGCGATCTGTTCTCCGTTCTTGGCAAAGGGTCCTACGGCATTGATCACTATGGATGCTTCCTGACAGGCCTGGCGTAGGGCTTGGACGTCTTCAGCATCCAGGAGCCTGGATTGGACCCTGTGGTTGGGCAAATCATGCAACACACGATGGAGTCGATCTGCATTCCGTCCCGCCGCGATGACAGCATAGGGTGTCTTCTGGATAAGCCGGGTTGCGATGGCACGACCTGCCAGTCCATAGGCGCCCAAGAGAAGGATTCGCCGTTGAAGATGTATGGGCTCTGTTCCTTTCCTTTTCCATTTTCCAAAATCTTGCAGGCTTCTTGATGATGTTGCGGATAATGGATTGCAGTATGGAAAATACTCTATGGATCTATCCCTGATTATACCCGTGCGAATTCAGGTGATCCAGTGATCTAAAGATTCTCATGACATTGCGCCACAGCCTGTGATGCTGACGTTAACCAGACAAACCTAAAATCTTGATGTTGCCTGTGCAAGATGGTTCGTACCCAATCTTGCCGACAAGGGGTATTTATCGATGTATACTGGGTAGTGGCCAAGTTGGGAGCCCATCATTGAGCCAACTTCTTTGGCCATCCAGGAACAGGTGTCAGACTCTACCGGAAGCATAAGATTGGATGATTCAAGATGTATGAAAGAGAACCGGCAACCTGATTTTCTTATGACCAAGGTCCAGCCGAAGATTCTGCATTCATTTGAAATTGGAGGTTCACCATGCGGTTAAATTACTTTAAGAAATATATGGTGTTTCTTCTTGCCGGATCATGTCTCCCAGCCCTATCCGACAGTCTTTGGGGCGAAACAGTCACGTCACCTGATTACCCCTTAATTGAAGTTGCCGGTCATAGTCAACTTCATACAATAAGCCAGGAGAAAACCGTTGAGCAGCTTTTGAATGAAAGCAATTTTAGGGGCGGACTGGTGGTTCATGTGGGCTGTGCAACAGGGGAACAAACCGCTGCACTGGTGATCAATGACAACTCGATTGTACAGGGTCTGAACACTGATCGAAAAGAAATTGAACGCGCAAGGCAATATGCCAGGTCGTTCGATCTTGATGGCAGACTCTCGTTCAGGAAATGGGACGGTGGAAGCCTACCCTACACAGACAACCTGGTGAACGTTCTTTTTTGGGAAGAACCGGATACCGAAACCCTGATGAAGGAAATCATGCGGGTACTCGCCCCGAAGGGCATTGCATTCATAAAACAGACAGGTGGTTGGAACGAGGTTGTCAAATCATGGCCGGAGGAGTTCGACGAATGGCCCCATTTCCGTTTTGATGCCGGAAGCACCGGAGCTTCCGGTGATAAAAGAGTGGGTCCTCCACGGCATATTCAGTGGGAGGCCGGTCCGCGCTACATGAGAAGCCATGAGATTGAGACTGGATTGTCGAGTATCGTATCTGCCGGCGGTCGTTTATATTATATCATTGATGATGGGCCCATCGGGGTGACTGATGCACGGTTCCCGTCAAGATGGTCACTGGTATGCAGGGATGCATTTAACGGTATCCTTCTCTGGAAGAGGACATTGCCTGAATGGGGCTGGCAGGCGTGGAAGGGGGAAAGGGTGAACGACCCGAACACCTGGCTGGGACTCAGAACCAAGCCTGCCGATGTCGACCGGATCATGGTTGCTGACGGTAATTGCCTTTATATAACACTTGGCTTTGGTGCTCCTGTAAGCTCCATTGACGGGGCAACGGGAGATTTGATTGTGACATATGAGCAGACCACTGGAGCAGTTGAATTCATACTTCTCAAGGGTGTACTGCTTGTCAGGACCGATCATCCCGTTTCCACAATCACCGCCATCAGGGCAACGGACGGTGAGGTTCTCTGGAAAAGGGAAGCTGATGTAATCGTTGCCAGGAGCCTGTGTGCTACCGGGGAACAGGTATTTTTCCACTCTCGATCGAACATCATATCACTGGATCTGAGGACAGGGCATGAACTATGGACTCGCACAACGGATAGGAGGCCTGCTGCTGTTATAGCCCATAGCGATGCTGTACTGGTAATGCAGTCTGGAGCTACCCTTGCATTGTCTACAAGTACCGGAGAGGAGATTTGGCAGGGGCCTGGTACAGGAATGAGGGGAAGGAACCCTGACACGTTTGTTGTCAATGATTTGGTATGGTCAGGACGTCCCCATTTCGAAGCCAGGAATGTCAAAACAGGTGAACTTGTCAAAAAGATGAATCTTCAGAAAGTTCTCGAATCCGGCCATCACAGGAGGTGTTACACTGACAGGGCGACTGTGAATTTCATGATTACGGGGGAACGGGGCAGTGAGTTTCTTGATTTTCATCAGGATGACCATACCAGGCATAACTGGGTCCGTGGTCCGTGCATTACCGGGATGGTTCCTGCCAATGGCATTTTTTACGTGCCACCTCATCAATGTTTCTGTTATCCGGCAGTAAGAATGGACGGATTTTTTGCTTTCGTTTCAGGTTTGACACACAATTTAGAGCTGTTATCGGGCAACCTTTCACCGCGACTTGAAAAGGGGCCGGCATTCGGGCAGGGAGATGGAAATTTCAAATCAGCAGGTGATTCATGGCCGGCTTACAGGCAAAACGCCAAGCGGAGCGGGTCTGTTTCGTCAACAATACAGGCTAACCTTGACCCTATGTGGTCTGTCCAAATCGGCGGAAATCTCACGCAGGCTGTGGCTTGCGAAGTCAATGCATATGTGGTGCGAAAGGATGCAGCAACGGTTCATTGTATTGAACTTGAAACCGGCAGGTTGGTATGGAACCATACTGTGACAGGCCGGATTGACTCCCCGCCGGCTCTTCATGGAGGCTATGTTTATTTTGGCTCCCGTGACGGGTTTGTATATTCACTTAGGGCCGGTGACGGGGAGCTGGCATGGCATTTCAGGGCGGCCCCGGAACACAGGCAGATCGTCTCCTACGACCGACTAGAGTCATCCTGGCCTGTTCATGGCAGTGTGCTGATACTTGACGATATTCTCTACTGCTCTGCCGGCCGGTCAGGTTTTATAGATCATGGCATATACCTTTACGCCCTGGATCCGGAAAGCGGCAATATCATACATCAGAACAAGCTGGAGGGGCCGGTCACCGATATTAGCCAGGCCAGTGAAGCTTTTCATGAAGAGGGGTACAGGTCAGATTTGATGAGTACAGATGGCACCTACATTTATATGGGTCGCACTGTACTCGACAAAGAATTGCAGGAAGTCGTACCGGAATCTGTCCATATGGTTGGGACACAACGGGGGGATAACCTTGAATATAGGATAATGCCTGGAATGCGGCTGGTGGCAACAGGAACCTTCCTTGATGATACCTTCTGGAACCGCACATGGTGGATGTATTCTTACGTATGGCCGGGCTTCCATTACGCTCAGCAGGCTCCCAAAAGCGGCCAGATGCTGGTCTTTGACGAAAAGAACACCTACACTGTAAAACACTACCACACCAGGAACAGGCATACTCCAATGTTATTTCCCGGTAGCGGGTATCTCCTTTTTGCTGATGATAACAATCATGAACCCCTGTTCTACCGGGGAGAAGGAGAACCCAGACCCATCGAATGGGAACCGGTACTGCCCCAGGAGACCAGGTGGACCATCTACCAGGATGCAGCCGTGGATAAAGGTCCGGGTTTTACCCGTGCAAAACCTGCACTATGGACCTCATGGGTAGATGTCCGTATCGAAGCAATGTTGCTTGCAGGTGATCATCTTTTCATTGCCGGAACACCGGATGTGGTTTTGGAAGATGACCCGCTGGCAGGGCTTGAAGGACGTATGGGGGGAATTCTGAGGGTTGTGTCGGCAAAAGACGGTTCAACATTGGCGGAATATTCCCTGGATTCGCGCCCTGTGTTCGATGGCCTGTCGGCCACCCATGGCAGGTTGATCATAACAACCCAAAAAGGGGAGGTCCTCTGTATGGGGAGCAAAGCAGTTGCTGCCAGCTCTATCGAGGACAGGGATGGCGATGGACTTTCCAAGTTTGGCACACACGGAGGGACGACACGATGGAACTCATTCGAGTTCAGGAGATCATGGCCACGCACCCGAAGCACAAGCATGAACCCGGGGACATGAACTATGCCTTTGGGGCCGCTTATACCGGGGCTCATTTTTGCGCCATTCTGGAAGCCGCGGTTCCCATCATTGACTTTGGATTTATGCATGCCGATGCTGTCTATGATGTGGTGAGCGTTAGTCGGGGATCCTTCTTCAAGCTGGAGCAGCACCAATCCCGTTTTGCTCGCGCTTGTGAGGCAATCCGTGTCAAGAACCCCTTGGACCGGGCACAGGAAGCGAAGGTCCTCCATGAGCTTGTGGCGCGCACAGGCCTTCGTGACGCGTATGTGTGGTGGACTGTCACACGTGGTATTCCGCCCATGGGCCGCAACGAGATGGTGAACCCGTCCGCGTTCGGCAACCGTTTTTATGGCTTTGCCGTCCCCTTCATCTTTATGTTCGACGATGAACAGCGAGCCCGAGGGGTGGATCTGATCGTGAGTCGGGACCGTATTCGTATTCCAGTGAAGGCTGTGGATCCCAGGGCCAAGAATTTTTGTTGGCTCGATATGCAGATGGCCCTGTTCGAGGCCGGCGATCGCGGCGCGGAATGGGCCGTACTCACGGATGAAGCGGGGTATCTCACGGAAGCCACAGGAGCGAATATCTTCGCTGTGATGGATGGCACCGTGGTGACGCCTCAGTTCGGTTGCCTGGAAGGGATTACCCGGGAAAGCGTCCTGGAACTCTGCGGGGAAATGGGATTGCCCACGGCTTCTCGAAGGGTTCATGCACAGGAGCTTCAAACGGCCGAGGAGGTGTTTATGACCACAACAGCCGGCAGCATCATGCCTGTGCGTAGTGTGGACGGCAAAGCCGTATGTGATCATGGTGGCGCGGGAGAGATTTCCATTCGTCTCCACAATCTCTATTGGGAGAAAAGGTGGGATGGCTGGTGTGCCACTCCGGTGCGTTATGAAGCGACGGCGTGACCCCGCACACCATGCTTGAGGCGAAGCCCTCATCCGACATGGCCATGATGTTCTCGGTGGGCACGTCGGTTTGAAGCACATGGCAGGGCGCCAGAATGTATCGGACTCCCTTGCCCAGAATCTCTATGCGTCGCTTCACGGCTATTCTGACAGATCATGATGATACCATGCGGAGGGTGAGGTGAAATCGGGAGGGGCGATTCGATGCCATTCGAACCCGTGGGCTCGATGTACCAGAACACACTCTGTTTCCAAGAAGGTGTGCAGCAGTTGAAGATCTCGCTGGTATTCAGAGGGTCCATACTCTTTCACGAAAGACGGATGAAAATGAGGAACTCGCATGCGCTCGACACACAGAAGAAGGTGATGGATACCCAAGCCATCGAGGCGATCCCGAAGTTCGGCAGGGGTGGAAGATTCATGGATGAGTTGAAAGATCCAGGAAGCCTCGAAGACCATGTCGCACAAGGCGGGATTCTCGAGATAATAGGACTGGTTCCACCAGATGCCCAGGACTCGTTCCTCTGGTTGTAATTCTCGATTCATCGCGTGGCAGAAGGGCATGCCCAGCACGAAACGATCGAGATAGGCTTCGCGGGATACTTTGCCCAGGGCCACCGTTACGGATGGATGGGTCCATGCATGCAACCCTGTGATCAGACTGACCAGGAGAAGACATCCCCAAGCCGCTCGCCGAATCCAGGGGTGGGATATTCCCAGGAGTCCCTGACAACCCAGGAACGCCATCATAGGGAACAGGGGCACCAGATAGCGCAGGTTATGCACGGACACGGTCCATAAAATCCAGGGCAAGAGAAGCACGATCCATCTTTCTTGACGTCCTGAGTTGGGGTGCCCGAGGGCCCAGGGTAACAAGGCGAGATAAAGAGGGGACACAACCCCGTTGAACCCAGAATAGGACCAGGCACAGTAACGAAGCAGCCGGTACGGCAGGAACAGGAGATCTATAAAACCTTTGCCCATGCCAATGGATCCGTAAAGTTGGACCAGTTGTTCCTGTTGCACAGGATTCCACCATGGACTCTGGAACAGTTCGTGGAACCAGGGGAACAAGGGATTTCCGGAGACCCATGCGTTTCGAGCCAGCCAAGGAAGCAGGGTACAGCCTCCGGCAACGCTCCAGGAAAGGATTCTGCGAAGTCCCCATCTCCTCAAGGATAGAATCCCAATGGGCAAGGCGTACCACAGTCCTGTGTACTTTACCCCAACGCAAGAGCCCGCCAACAACCCGGCGATCCAAATCCAGCGCGATTCGTGCAACCGGGTGGACCAGCAGACGACCACGCCACCGGTGAAGAAGAAGCCGAGCAAAAGTTCGACATTGGCGCTGCTGGCCATGGAGAAGATCATGGGACAGCACCCCAAGAGCAGGAAGGCTCCTGGAAGGGCTCTTTTGTCCAATAAGGAGCCCAACAGAAACAAGCTGAAAAGCGCCCATTGGGCATGAAGCATCTGGCAGGCTTCGGGCCGCTTCAATACAAGCGGTAAAACGTAAAGAAGTTCGCAAAGATGAGGCATGTTCGCGTTGTAATGGAACGGGATCTCCAGGATTCGACCCGTGGTCCAGTACTGTTTCGGCAGGTCCAGGTGATACGCCATAACATCCCAGTCCGTTGCCGGAGCGCCGCAGGACAAACCCAAAACTGCCCAGGCCAGAAGGCCTAGGAGCCACAGATGAGGAAAGGCCGGGGTGGATGTCGGAATCCATGGCTTGGCCCGATGAAGTTCGTGAAGACCTAGGATGGCATGGATCAAATTCCATGGAACCAGGAGAAATAAGGACCAGCCCACGGTAATTCCGGTCAAGAGGAGAAAAAGTCCTTGCACCGCCCAGCCGGCGCATATCTGAAGGAGAAAGGCGGATCGTTCCTGGGAAAAGTCCAATCCTAGCAGGCGAAAGAGAAGACACCCTTGTCCCAAAGCGGAGATATGAAGGAAAACCGTGACGACCAGGGAGGTGAATAGGATAAAAAGGGCTTCTCCAAAGAATCGACCTTCATCGTCGCTCAGGATCCTTTGAAGGATCAACACAGCCAGTGCCGTTAAGGCGAAGAGAAGATGCCAGCCCACAGCTCGCCTTCGACAGATGAAGGAAAGACCGGCTGTGACACCAGGCACCATCCAAAAGATTCGCTGGCCGGGAAGGACCGCGCCATGGGCCAGGCTGGCGTGGCCGACCAGAAACAGCACCACGGCGCCGACGGTCCAGACCAGGGAAAGAACAATAGGGATTTTTTTCCACATCCTGCTCCAGCATACCACCCCCTATGATCCCTCAGTGTTTTTTGTGTCGTTTCTTTCGATGGCTCTTTTTCTTGTCACTGGCCTTGCCCCTTTGATTCTCATCACGCAATTCCCGCACCAGGACTAGAAGACAAACCATGACTGTTAGCATACCGATACCTATGATAAGCCAACGAGTTTGATCCGCATCCAACATAGAATGTGCATGCTAGCAATGAAATATCCTTCCGTCAATCAGAGATGACGCGGTCGAGGCCGCTTCGATATTCACTGTTTCCATGATTCACACTGCTTTTACTGACCAGCCATCATGGCTGCGATGTCTTCCTTGACCGTGCCGATGGGCTTGATGTCGAAGTTTTTAACAAGGACATTGGCCACATTGGGGGAGAGGAAGCCCGGCAGCGTGGGCCCCAGACGAATACCTTTGACACCGAGAGATAGAAGAGCAAGCAGCACGGCCACGGCCTTCTGTTCGTACCAGGCGATGTCATAGGACACCGGCAATTCGTTAATGTCCCCGAGTCCGAAGGCCTCTTTGAGTTTGAGGGCAATTACAGCCAGGGAGTAGGAGTCGTTGCACTGACCGGCATCCAAGACGCGTGGAATGCCTCCGATATCGCCCAGGGCCAGCTTGTTGTAACGATATTTGGCGCAGCCCGCTGTCAGGATCACGGAATCCTTGGGAAGGGACTCGGCGACTTCCGTGAAGTAGCTGCGGCCTTTCTGTCGCCCATCACATCCGGCCATGACGACGAAGCGCTTGATGGCACCTGATTTCACGGCATCGATCACCTTGTCCGCCAGAGCCAGGACCTGATTATGGGCAAAGCCGGCCACGATCTTGCCTGTCTCGATCTCCGAGGGCGGTGTACATGTCTTGGCCAGTTCCACAACGTGGGTGAAGTCTTTCGCTCCATCCTCGGGTCTGTTCCCGATATGCTTGGCCCCTGGGTAATTGACCAGTCCAGTGGTAAACAGTCTGTCGAGATAGGTGTTGTCCTTCTTGATCGGGATCAGACAGTTGGTTGTCAAGATGATGGGACCGTTAAACGATTCGAACTCCTGGTTCTGATGCCACCAGGACCCGCCGTAGTTGCCGACAAAATGGCCGTACTTCTTAAAGGCAGGATAGGTGTTTGCAGGCAGCATCTCGCCGTGTGTGTACACATCGACGCCTGTCCCCTCGGTCTGCTTGAGGAGCTCTTCCATATCCTTCAGGTCGTGACCTGATATCAAGATGCCAGGATTCTTGCCCACACCGATATTCACCTCGGTAATCTCGGGATGGCCATAGGCTTGGGTATTGGCCTCGTCCAAGAGCGCCATGGTAGTCACGGCAATCTCACCCGCCTTCAAGACCCAAGCGATCATTTCATCCGTGGACAGATCCTTGGTGGTCGAAGCCAATGCCTCGATCAGAAATGTGGAGATTTCGTCCTTTTCATGACCGAGAACCGCAGCATGATCCGCATAAGCGGCGATTCCTTTGCAGCCGATGATCAAAAGTTCTCTCAGGGAACGAACATCCTCGTTTTTAGCGGAGGTGATGCGGACATCGTCGGACGCAGCCTTGGCCAGGATCTCTTCCTTGGCTTCCGCTGCCCAAGTGGCGCAGTCAGGGAGATGGACTGGTGCGCTGGCTCCGAGTCTTTTTCTGACAACGTCTCGAACCTTGAGGCCTTCCTGAATGCGCCCGATGATCGCATCATCATCCCAGGCGACGTTCGTAACGGTGGTGAAGAGGGCCTCTCGTATGAAGCGCGAGGCGTCTTTGTCCACTGTGCCGTTTTCCTTCAGATTTTCCCCGTAGACCGAGATGCCCTTGCATACGTAGATGAGCAGATCCTGAAGATCGGCAGTTGCTGGGGGCTTGCCGCATACGCCCTTGACGGTGCAACCTACATTCTTGGCGGTCTCCTGACATTGAAAACAAAACATGAGTCTTCCTCCTTTACTTCTCGATCCTGATGGCATCCACGAGACATTGCTCCGCCGCTTCCTTGGACTGTGCTTTGTCATGATCGTCTATTTCGAGTGCCTCTGGACAGGTATCTATACACAGCCCCCGAAGGATGCGCGGTTTCTTGTCGACCTTCATTTTTATATCTTATCCTCCTTTCAGATTCCTGCCATATGCTTCTCCAACTCGACAGCCGCCGGGAAGAGGATATTGTTCTCGAGATGGATGTGTTTCGCGTTCATCGGACCATCTCCTTGATGTTTCATGTACTTGATCTCACAGCCCCATTCTAGGCGATGGACGTCGAAATGTCCTTGATCTATATCAAGTCCACGGAGATTTCATCCCATAGCGCATGTCATAGTAAATTTCGTTCCCAGATTCCCTCGCGCCTTCATGTCTTCGTGTCTTCCAGACCACGGATTCATTTTTGGCGAGCGACAAAGACCGGATTCTTTGTCTTCAAAAGTTGTGGTAAAGTAAAAGGAGTGTGTGAGGAGAGAAGGGGGACTTTTTTATTTTAGAGGAGATATTGTATGGATAGGCTTTGGGAGATCCGATGGCATGGCCGGGGAGGCCAAGGGGTTGTCACAGCCGCTAGGTTGTTGGCCGAGGCAGCCCATGAACAAGAGGGATTTCCTGGTGTGATGGCGGCGCCTTCGTTTGGCGCCGAACGCAGAGGGGCCCCGGTGGCAGCCTCTACGCGCATTTCGGACCGTCCAGTGCTCATGCGTTCCCAGGTATACCGGGCGGATCTGCTCGTGATCTTTGATCATACTCTCTTGTCCTTGATGGATGTGACCAGCCAGTTGAAATCGGACGCGGCCGTGGTGATCAACGCGCCGAATCAGGACATCCTGGAGGATATGGGGGGCGATGCCAATCTTTGGATTCAGGTCGATGCCTCCAGGATCGCTATCGAGGCAGGTATGGTGTCTTCGGCCTCTCCCCTGGTGGGTGCCGCGATGCTGGGTGCCTTGGTTCATGCGTTGCCCTCGGTGAAATTGTCCTCTATCCAGCATTGTCTAAAAAAGCATTTTCCAGGACGTAGAGGTCAGCAGAATGTGGCTATGGCAGCGCAAGGATATGAGAACGTTAACAAAAAGGAGTTTGTGTGAGCGGATGCGAGAAGGAAGATCCTTGGGGGCATATCCCCCTTTGTTCCATGTCCAGAGCCATAGTGGGAGAGGGTGGGAAAACAGGGAGTTGGCGGATTCAGAAGCCCATACTAGATCAGGGGAAATGTGTGTTGATGCGGGGCAAGGCCCACTGCCATCTTTGCTGGCTGTACTGTCCTGAAGGTGTGATGTCGAGGCAGACACCTCCGGTGATTGATTATGATTACTGCAAAGGTTGCGGAATTTGTGCCCAGGAATGCGTGGGAAAAGCGATTCGGATGGTGCATGAACATGAGGACTGAAAGGGATCGGAAGAGCAGGGTTCTTACAGGAAATGAAGCCGCGGCGTTCGCGTGCAAGGATGCCTCGGTACAGGTGGTGGCCGCTTATCCTATCACGCCCCAAAGCCCGGTCACAGAACGGATCGCCCAGTTCGTCGAAGAAGGCGAGATGAACGCGCAGTATGTGTGCGTGGAGAGCGAACACAGCGCCATCACGGTGTGCATTGCGGCTTCCACAGTGGGAGCCAGGGTGTTCACGGCCACCAGCGCCAATGGTTTGTGCCTCATGCACGAACAACTTCACTGGGCGGCCGGGGCCCGCTTGCCTCTGGTCATGGCCTGCGTCAATCGAGGCATGGCCGCGCCGTGGACGATCTGGACGGATCACCAGGATTCCATCTCTCAGAGGGATACCGGTTGGATGCAGTTGTATGTCGAGGACAACCAGGAGATCTACGATACGATTCTGCAGGCCTATCGGATCGCGGAGATCTGCCACGTGCCCGTGATGGTCTGCTATGACGGATACATTCTGAGCCATACGGCTATGCCTGTGAGCTTCGCCTCTACCGAACAGATCCAGGCCCTTCTGCCTCCGAGAACCCCCGCGTTTCAGTTGGATCCAGCGAATCCATACAATTTCAATCTCGTCACCATGCCGGAGCCCAGAAAAGACCATGAAGGGATCTTCGAGATGGGCGGGTATATGGATCTCCGTTACAGGTTCCAGGTGGAATTGAAGAGATCCGAAGAGGTCGTGAAATCCGTGCATGATGCATATGCCAACCTGGTGGGTAGAAAGTATGGAGGGGTACTCAAGACCTATGCCATGGAAGATGCGGATGTGGCCGTTTTGGCCATGGGCACGGTGGCCAGCGAATCCAGGGTGGCGGTGGATCGCCTCAGAGCCGAGGGACTGGCCGTCGGGCTGGTGAGTCTTCGCCTTTTCCGGCCCTTCCCTGGCCCGGCCCTGGCTGATGCCCTAAACCGGGTTTCCCAGGTGGTAGTTTTTGACAGGAATGTGAGCTACGGACACGAGGGCGCAGTGGCCAGTGATCTGAAATCCCATCTGTTCTCCACGGATCTTCGACCCCGAGTTTCCTCGTTGATCGTGGGATTGGGGGGGCGCGACGTGACAGCGGATTTTCTTGTCCGTGGTGTCCGACAGTGCCTGGATTCCAAGGAGCCTGTAGTTGCCGGATGGTTGGGTGTTCTGGGAGATTCCACCATACGGCCCGGAAGATGAGACGCGCGAGAACAATCCCGCTTGAAAGGATGGTTTCGTTTGAAAGCGATCGATTTCCCCCTGGAGGAATATATCCTGCCTGGCCACAGGCTGTGCGCCGGTTGCGCGGCGGCCTTGGCCTACAGAATTGCCTTGAAGGCATTGGGACCTAACACCATCGTGACCGTGCCGGCCAGTTGCATAACTGTACTTCACGGGATGCACCCGGTGACTGCGGTGAAGGTGCCGTGCTTGAATACTGCCTTTGAAACCTCCGCGGTAAGCGCCTCAGGGATTCGGGCCGGGCTCAACGCGATGGGACGCGAGGGAGTGAACGTGGTCAGTTGGGCAGGGGATGGCGGAACCTATGATATAGGAATTCAGGCCTTGAGCGGCGCGGCGGAGCGGGGCGATGACATCATCCATGTTTGCTACGACAACGAAGCCTATATGAATACAGGAACCCATCGATCCGGGGCCACGCCCATCGGCACCTTGACCACGACCACGCCTGTGGACGGAAAACGCCAGCACAAGAAGGACATGATCATGATCATGTTGGCTCATGGGGTCTCCTATCTGGCCACGGCTACGCCGTCTTATCCTATGGATCTTTTCAAAACCTTTCAGAAAGCGGCTCAAATACATGGCACCCGATATATCGAGATCCTTTGTCCTTGCCCCCCGGGTTGGGGATTCGAAACCCATCTGGCCCTGGAGATGGGACGTTTGGCGGTTCGTTCAGGGGTCTTTCCTTTGGTGGAATGGAAGGGGGACAGCTTGACATTTCATGCCTTGTCCTCGCCCGAACCCAAGCGAGAGATCTTCGACAAGTACATCCGGGAGCAAAGCCGCTTCCGTTCCATGAGTGAAGAGGATGTGGAATCTTTTTGGAAGCAAATCCTGGCCAGAAGGAAACGGCTGCAAAGATTTCAGAAGGAGTTCTGTTCGATTTGACGAGACAGCTCGAGGTGGCATAGAATCCCTAGGGATCAGGATTGGTTCCTGGAAGCTTTTCCTATGAACCCCAAGGAGGCGAGTATGAACAGTCTAAAAAAATGGTTGATGGCATCTGTATGCGTTGTGGGACTCGCTGTGGTTCTGGGATGTCCGCCCCCGCCCAGGCCGGTGGCTCCTGGTCCCCCGCCGGGACCCCCGCCGGGACCTCCGCCGGGACCTCCGCCCCAGGGACCCGGCCGGTGGGAATCAATTTGGGTGCCTGGACATTGGGCGCCCCCCGGGGCACCGCGTCCCCAGCAACATTGGGTTCCAGGTCATTATGAAAGGCGCTGGGTCCCTGGTCCTCCTCCTGGACCTCCGAGAGGGCCGAGAGGGCCGAGAGGGCCGAGGCGTCCCTGAGATCTGCCGACATTAGCAGGAGATCTGTGTTGATGAATCTTTATGGGGCCGCGGTATTCCGTTGGCGGTCCACATGGGTCAAGGGATGGATGGGTGCTCTGTGTCTGTGTGCTGGCATGTTGATTCTTCCCGCACAATTGGTTACCGCGGACTCCCGTTCGGAAGCCAAGGCCCTGTATACCTTGGGATCCATGTATCTATCCGAAGGACGTCTGGATGCAGCGATCGAGAAATTTGCTGTGGCTGCCAGCCTATGGCCTGAGAGCGTGATCATTCGTCACAGGTTGGCAACTGCATGTCTCGTAAAGGCTCGTGTTTCGGATCAGGCCAAGGACAAGGCGGCTGTTACCGAATTGGCGTGGCGTGCCTTGAAGGAAATAGAGGACAGGATGGGACCCCAGTACAGGGAGGAAGGCTTGTACGAGGTCTGCATGGGATTGGGAGATCTCTGCGCGGAACTACATTGGTGGACTCAGGCGGAAGAATGTTTCGAATGGGCTTGGAAGATCGGTCAGGAAGGTTTGGAGCCCCTCTTGAAGAAAGGGGCCATCGAGGCCAGCCGTGAGGCCTGGGACAAATCGGAAGAAACCTTTCGACGGATCTTGGAGAAGGATTCGGAGAACAAGGACGCGCTGTATCACGTCGCGCACGCTCTGTGGCGCAAGGAAAGACTCCGCAAAGCGGTTCGCGTTCTGGATCGCTTGGTCCAAGGCGAGGAACCTGATACGCGGGGACTGTTCCTCTATGGGTTGATCCTGGAGTCACGAGGACGTCCCAAAACGGCCCAGCAAATGTATGAAAGGTTATTGCAGCGGGAAAAGGATCACAAACCCTGCTTGAGACGGTTGGCGTCCTTGGCACAGAGATCTGAGAATTGGGAGGATGCCGTCGTGTATTTCCGGCAGCTTGTGAGCATGGATCAGGGCGATGCCGGTGCGCGATTTGGCTTGGCTGCGGCCTTGGAACGTACGGGTCTTTTCCGTGAAAGTGCCTTGGAAATGAAAACTCTTATGGTCCAAAAGAAACACGGGCCCGAGGTCTTGAACTACCTGGGTTATATGTTCGCGGAAAAAGGGATCTATCTGGATCAAGCTGAAGAGTTAATTCTGGAGGCTTTGAGATATGATCCGAAAAACGGCGCTTTTGTGGATAGTCTAGGATGGGTGTATTACCAGAAGAGGCAATACCGGCCAGCTCTCGAGATGTTGCTGCAGGCCAAGGAGCTGCTTTGGGCCCAAGGAGAAGACGATCCTGTTATCAGGGAACATATAGGCGACACCTATGCCCATCTGGGCCGGCAGCGCCAAGCCATGAAGGGGTGGAAGAAGGCTCTTCGTTTGGATGCTGGCAATCGCCGCCTTCAGATGAAGCTGAAAACTCGAGGCTTGTACCCGCCATTCTGAACCTGGCGAACAAGAAGTATGGAGGTGGATCATGAAGGCGTGGATGAGAACAGGACGAAAGATGTGGATGGGCGTGTTTCTCGTCGCGGGATTTTTTGCAGTCGGGCACGCGGATCTCAGCTATACCATATCCATGCAAATCGAGGATGAACAACATGGTTCGCAAAATATTACACAGTATTGTCGAACCCAGAACGAGTTTCTACTCACCGAAACATCCTACTCCGTGGAAAAAGGCAACATGGTTCAACTGATCGACATGAAGCGTGGAATCATATATGACATCGATCATAAACAACGACGCGTCACCATGAGTCCCATTCCGGATGAAGACATACCCGAAGTCCTCTTTGTCGTGGAAGAGTTGGACACAACCACCATTCGAGGGCTTGTTTGCAAGGGATATCGCATTCATGAGACCCAGCAGGGTGTTCCTTCGGCGACCATGGAAGTGTACGTGACCGATTCCTTTAGTTTGCCGTTCGATTCCATGTGGAAAGGACTATTGAAGGAGAAATCCAAGGCTCAGAGGAAATTGCGGGATCAGATCAAGGGATTCCCTGTTAGATACATGAGAACATCTTTTCTTCAGGACAAGACCCGGATTCAGATGGAAGTCACGGACATACAAGACACGCAGTTGCCTGGTCAGATCTTCACGATCCCGGAAGATTATACGCTACAGGTATCCGAGACTGTGGGTGCCGAACAGCCCGAAGAGTTGTAGCAAATCGCCAGGAGTATCTTGTCCCATGGCAAAGATTATCTTCGTTCAGGGATTGTGGTACGAATATTTCGGTACCATGGCTCTCAGCGCGTTTTTGAAGCGAGAAGGGCATTGGGCCAAGATCATGATGGATGGTTGGTCCAAAAAACGCCTGATACGGGATGTACTACAAGAGAAACCCACGGCGGTGGCCTTTAGTACGCTGACAGGCAATTTTGCTTGGTCTTTGGATCTGGCCAGGGGACTGAAGGTGATTCGCCCAAATCTTACCGTTCTTTTTGGCGGGATTCATGCCACATTATGTCCCGAGATCGTGCGAGAACCTTCGATTGATGCGGTTTGCAGGGGAGAGGGGGACGAAACCCTCGTGGAGGTGGCCAACGCTTTGGATGCCGCCGAATCACTGGATGGTATTCGTAATCTGAGCCTGTTTCGTGAGGGAAAAATTGTTTGCAACGAGATAAGACCCTTGATTCAAGATCTGGACAAGCTTCCCTTCGTGGATCGAACAGTCTATCTGGAATATCCCTTCTTTCAGAAATACCAGATCATTCAGATGATGACGGGAAGGGGATGTCCCTTCCGTTGCTCCTATTGCCACAATCATATCCAGCAGAGAATGTACAAGAACAAGGGAACCTATGTGAGACAAAGAAGCGTAGATTCCGTTATCGAGGAGATCAAGGAGATTCGGGATCGCTATCCCTATCGCCGGCTGGTGGGTTTCAATGACGACGTGTTGTGGATGGACTATGATTGGTTGTTTGCGTTCTTGGAAAGATATGGAAGGGAGATAGGACTGCCTTTTGGATGTACTATGACTCCGCGAAGAGTGAACGAGGAGGTGATTCAAGCCCTCAAAGAGGCGGGACTGGCGATCACCGGGCTGGCTTTTGAGACGGGCGACGAGCGAGTGAGGAAGGATTTGCTCCGAAAACCGGTGTCCAACGAAGAATACCGGGAAGCCGCGGCTTTGCTGCATCGCTACAAGATCCCTTTCACCACCGGTACCATACTGGCCCTTCCAGGGGAAAGCCTTCGGCAAGCTATGACGTCCCTGGAGTTGAACTGGAAAATGAAACCCATCTTTCCGTGGTCTTCTCTGTTTCAACCCTATCCAGGGATCGATTTGACTCGATACGCGGAGGAGCAGGGTCTGGTGGGATCAGGAGCCTATCACGATATTGGAGAAAGCTTCTACAACAAGAGTCTCTTGAAACAGCCGGATCGCAACCGAATGGACAATCTGCAAAAACTGTATTTCCTTGCCGTTCGGTTTCCTCGATGGTTTCCTCTGATTCGAAAACTCATCGAATATCCTCCCAATCCCTTGTTCAAGGCCATATTCGTGGCTGGATATGGTTACTATCTCAAACGAATCCAACACCTAACCTGGAAACAGATCTTCACGCACGGCTGCCGTTTTCTGGTATCCACACTGCGGTATCAGGCTGCGGAACGGAGAATTCGGAGGGAGAGGATCATGCCTCCATCGGCTTGATCTCTGCTTTCCTTCGCTTGCGTCGTTTTCTTGGCTTGGTGAAGCTTTTTCCTAACCACTCCATGGTGTCTTTCAACACACGGATACCCAAGGTGATATCTTCTTTCGACTTCTTGAGCATACTGTTCAAAATTTCGGCACGAAGGCTATCTTCCTCGGACAGAGGGCCCTGGGCCTCGGGCAGGAAAAAAAGATCTCCAATAGGAACGTCCAGAGCTATGGAGATCTTCTCGATGTTATCGAAAGACAAGTTGCACTCGCCTCGTTCCACCGCGCCAATGTAGGTATAGTGAAGACCACAACGCGTGGCAAGACCTTCCTGCGAAATCTTTTGAGATTTCCGAATGGCTCTCAGTTTTTGACCAAAAGTAGACCGTAATTGAGACATCCGTTTCGACCTCCTAAGCAAAACTTCATCCTGGTGAATATCTGTCCGCCGAGCAACTCACCATAACTAAGTCTATCACAAAAAACGTACATATACTATCCCTCTGATCGAGTCACCAGGGATGTCCTCAAAATTATACGCCAAAGTCTACAGCGTTTGGGTAAACATTCAGTGAAAGCGATCCAGAGACAAACCGTCGTGGGAAGAGGAGACAGATTGGAATGCCGTGATACGCACCTTGGATGTCAAACCGTTCGAAAACAGCATCTCTGTCTCTTCTCCGCCAAGGGCTGCGTTTGGATCGGGTTCACTGAATATTTACGCGTTTGGTAAGAAGCCAAAGGCTGTATAATCGCTCTAAAAAGCTGGAAGGCCAGCTCGAGGAAGGGGTTGCTTATGGTTGAACGCATGGGCGTGTCCTTGGATGGAGAGTTGTTGCGTCGATTCGATCGACACATCAAGGCAAAGGGTTATACCCAAAGAAGCGAGGCCATTCGGGATCTGATTCGGGGTTGTTTAATCGAAGAAGAATGGGAAAACGAGGAAGAGACAGGGCTTGGAGTGGCCCTTATGGTCTATGATCATCATGACTTGGATTTACCGCAACGTTTGATGGATGTCCAACACGATCATCATGAAAGCATCGTATCTTGCGTTCACGTTCACGTGGATCATGACCATTGTCTCGAGATCCTGATTCTGAGAGGACCTAGAGGAGAGATTCGAAGATTGGCTGAGAAATTGATCAGCGTCACAGGCGTGAAGCATGGCATATTCCTGCCTACCACCACGGGAAGCGGAATGTGAAGCCTTGTCAACGACAATTACACTTCCCTGACGTAAGAGAGGAATCTTTATGCAACGAACCTTCAAGAATTTGCCCATGAAAGAGCCCGCGCCAGATATGGAGAGATGTCTCAAATCCATCATGGAAGGAAAAGAGCTGAATAGGCCTCCTTTGGTGGAATACATCGTGGATGTGACGGTCATGAAGCCCATCGTCAAGGATCTTCTTGGAAGAAGCTGGGTCGAAGGAGGCGAGGGGTTTTGGGACAATTTCATCCAGTTCTGGTATAGGTTGGGGTACGACCATGTGCGCCTGGAAATGGGACTTCCCTTTCCCATGCCTTCGAGGATGGGCAAAGATCCTGCCAGCGGAGGAGATCGAGGATGGGCCGAGACAGGGAAGGGTCCCATCCAATCCTGGAACGATTTTGAAGTCTATCCCTGGCCCAAGCTGGAGGAGGCTTCTTTCGAAATCTATGAGTATGTGGCCAGGAACCTGCCGGAAGGCATGGGACTGTTCAGTTGTCATGGAGGGGGCATTCTGGAACATGTGACCCGATTGTTTGGATACGAGACGCTCTGTGTCCTGTTGCACGAGGCTCCGGATCTGGTTCAGGCCGTGGTGGATCGTGTGGGAGAGCTTCTTATGGGATATCATGCCTCTTTGATGCAGATCGAGGCAGTCCAAGCCATTTTTCAAGGAGATGACATGGGTTTCAAGACCTCGACCCTGATCTCTCCCCACCATCTGAGACAGTATTTTTTTCCGTGGCATGCCCGCTTCGCCGACCAGGCCCATAATGCGGGGCGGGCCTACTTTCTGCATGCTTGCGGAAATTTGGAAGAGGTCATGGAGGATTTGATCACAACGGTTAAAATCGATGCCAAACATAGCTTCGAGGATGCTGTTGTGCCCGTGATCGAGATGAAGCGAAGATATGGGGACAGGATCGGGATTCTGGGCGGCGTGGATGTGGATGTGCTGACCCGAAAAAGTCCTGAGGAGATCCGCTCCTACGTCAGATCCATTGTGGAAGCATGTATGCCGGGAGGACGTTTCGCCCTGGGATCGGGCAATTCCATTCCATCCTATGTGCCGGTCGATCATTTTTTGACTATGGTGGATGAAGCGCTGAATGGAGGAGGTTGACGTGACACCCAGAAATCGTTACCTCGAATGCGTCCTTTTTGGTGCGCCAGACAAGATCCCGTTCAGTCCCGGAGGGCCGAGAGAATCCACGTTGTCACGGTGGCGTTCTGAAGGCCTTCCGGCGGACCGGCCCTGGTTCGATGTTCTCTTGGAAACCTTGGGCGTGGAAAAACAATCAGACGGGAGTTCTCCTGAAGCCCTGGACGTGTCCTTCAAGATGATGCCGCAATTTGAGGAAGAGGTGTTGGAACATAAAAACGGACATTATCTGGTTCGAGATTGGATGGGAGCAGTTACCGAGATCTCAGATGTTTACGATTATACCTATATCCGAGCGGCCAAGGACTTCGTCACGAGGAAATGGCACAAGTTTCCCGTGCAAACCAGAGCGGATTGGGAGGAGATGAAAGAAAGATACGATCCCAAGAC
>Ga0209498_1000482_pt1 | contig 24522 bp, 21 predicted proteins | sample WalLakDeSediment_FD_184131 | JGI IMG/M metagenome (GOLD analysis project Ga0209498, IMG submission 184131) | Lake sediment microbial communities from Walker lake, Nevada to study Microbial Dark Matter (Phase II) - Walker Lake 11/02/13 Deep... | ecosystem: Environmental > Aquatic > Freshwater >...
ATACCGCCGACACCGATCAGTCCGATGTCTTCAATCTGCATTATGTATTCGTGGTTTGCACCGAATTCAGGCACGGATCCCAGAAAAGAAAGACCAATGGATGGACCGATGTAATGATTCTCAGGAACGAGTTGTGAAAACGACGTCTGCGACAGAAAGACAAGTAATACAATAGTAAATACAAGATAATAGCGCTTGTCTGGTTTCATAAGGATTCTCCTGTACCTATTTGGTTGGTCGTAAAACAGTTATCTATAAAGAATTATTCCAAGGTTGACCCATACTCCGGATTGACAATTATTATGTAATCAACCCTTTTTACTGTTGGTTAATTTTATACTTCGCTGCAATTACTTTGCCACGATGTATGTGACAAAAATACATCAATTATTAATCTTCTTCAAGTCCCCGGCAATAAATTCGTAGATGTATACAGGAGAAATATATCAGTTACGGTCATCAATTGCTGTGCTCTATATCACACTGCTGGTTTCAATTAAGCAAAATATAGGATCAAATACCGGTTGGAGTATTCTCAGATTGGATAAGGTAAGAGTTGGCTACTGTTTATGTTCTTAATAATATTTACATGTACTATAAAACCCGCTTCGAGAGCGGGTTTTATAGTACCAGTATGATAATCTCTTTTAATACGTGTGTTCGTGGTCGTGCTCAACTTCACCGTCTATAACTGCCTGTTGTTCGGGGGAAACGGGAGTTCCTCCCTCTATAGCCACTGCTGTTGCCATCATCATGAATACTTCCTGGTCGCCATGGATATCCTCGGGGTTTACAGCGGGGTCGTCCGCTGCTTCCGCCCAATGACGTGCCGTTTCTTCACTAACGGTGTCGATCTTAACTGTGCCCTGCATTCGTACTTTTTTCCCCGCAGATTCCCACGGTACAAAGAATCCGTAATCTACAAATCTTACACGGACCGATTTTCCGGCATCTTCGACAACCATCCAGCAACCGCGTGATTGACATACTTGTTTGATGGTTCCCTCGAGAACTACCGTTTTATCCGTTAAATCATTAATTTGTTCAACGGCTTCGGATACCTTCATAACGTCGGTTGCCGTAATTTCGGCGCCGTAATCATGCCACTCCGCAATTTCTTCACGTGTATCGGAACCGCAGCCCCAAAAAATACCAAGTATAAGCACTAGCGTTATAAGTCGACCGATCTTCATATTTGAATCTCCGGATAGTGAATGAAATAATATATGTTATTGTTATATACAATAAACTCATAACACATAATATACGCATTATTTGCATTAAATTAAAGATATACTTATAATATAATCTTCCCTTATAATAAACTTGGTGTTTCCAGGAAAATATATCGACTATATGAAAAAACCGTTCCGTGACAGATTGAAAGAGGGATTAATAATTTGCGATGGTGCAATGGGGACACTGCTTGATCTCTATGAATATCCGGAACGTCCTCATGATATTCAGAACCTGAAAAATCCCGATATTGTGGAACGGATTCATAAGGAATATGTTGATGCCGGTGCCGATGTTATCGAGACAAATACCTTTGGTGCCAATATGTATCGCCTTTCCGATTTCTACCTCCAGGATAAAGTATATGAAATCAACCTGAAGGGAGTTGAGATTGCCAGAAAGGTTGCCCGCTACTATGAAGAGCACGAGAATAAAACGGTTTATGTAGCCGGTGCGGTCGGACCTACCGGAAAACTTCTCGAACCGATAGGGAAGGTAACAACCGGGCAAATGCTAAATTGCTTTAAGCAACAAGTCGAAGCACTTGTTGAAGGCGGTGTCGATCTTATCATGCTTGAAACGTTCGTCAGTCTGAATGAACTTGACATAGCAATAAAGGCGGTAAAAGAAATAACCGACCTACCCCTCATAGCTCAGAAAGCTTTCTCCGAAGACGGAGCCATTCTTTCGGGTAATTTCCCAATCGACGTGGTTGAGCATATACATAAACAGGGGGTCGATGTCGTGGGTGCGAATTGTACGGTCGGACCTCAGCGAATGTTCGGTATTATTAAATCTATGTATCAGGAGGGTGTGATTATGTCCGCGCAACCGGCAGCGGGTATCCCGACGCTGCGGGACGGACGGTCAGTATATCATACAACACCGGAGTACCTTGCGATGTATGCAAAACAGCTCGTCGAGGCAGGGGTACGGATGATCGGTGCATGCTGCGGCTCCACGCCGGCTCATATCAGGGAAATTAAAAAAGCGGTGTCCTATGCCAGACCGGGTGCAATGGATATTGAAATTCGGGGACGAAAACCGGATGCGGATAAGATACAGGAAGAACCGGAAACCGAGAGGTCACTCTTTGCACAAAATATAGGAAATAAATTCCTGACAAGCGTTGAGCTTGATATCCCGCGGGGACTTGATATGAGCACTGTGATTGAAGGTGCGACCTATCTGAAAAAACACGGTATCGATGCGGTTAATATTACGGACGGTGCCCGGGCAAGATTGCGAATGTCGCCGCTGGCGATCTCCTATAAAGTACAGTCCGAAACGGGTATGGAAGCAATAACCCATTTAGCCTGCCGTGACCGGAATATGATCGGTCTCCAGTCGGATCTCCTGGGATGTCACGCACTCGGATTGAAAAATATTCTGGTTATAACAGGTGATCCGGCGAATATCGGTGATTATCCCCATGCGACCTCGGTTTTTGATATCGAGTCGGTGGGATTCATCCGGGCTGTTAAACGCTTTAACGAAGGCCGCGATCTTATGGGCAATCCGATAGGCACGAAAACCAATTTCTTGATCGGGTGTGCCGCAAACCCCGTTGCGGATGATATTGACTACGAATTTGAGAAACTGGAACGGAAGGTTGAAGAGGGAGCGCAGATTATATTTACCCAGCCGGTGCTCGAAGTTCACACGATGGAGGCATTTATAAAGAAAATTGAACATCTGAAAATCCCCGTTATGGTCTGTATCATGCCGCTTCGAAGCTACCGTCACGCAGAGTTTCTCCATAACGAGATCCCGGGTATTCATATACCGGACTCGGTACGTGAGAAATTCAGAACAGCCGGTAAAAATAGTGCGGCCCTGGGTGTACAGATTGCCGCCGATTTTTTGCGAGAGGCAAAACATATGGTTGCCGGCGCGTATATGCTCCCGCCTTTTAAACAATACCAGATATCTATAGAGATTATGGATTCAATCTGATGTCACATTCCACCGATATATCGATAAAAAAAGAGATGGTTTCGGTGTGCCATCGTATCGCTCAGAAAAATATGATCAGTGCCACCGACGGTAATGTCAGCGTACGAACGGAGAACGGAACATTCTATACGACAAGGTCATCGGTCCATAAAGGGGATGTTACCGTCGATGATATCGTTGAGGTCGATCGATATGGGAACCTATTGAACGGTGTGGGGAGACCTTCGACCGAACTGAAAATGCATCTTTTCATTTATGAGCAACGGCCGGATGTCAATGCGGTCGTTCATGCTCATCCGACTTTTGCTACGGCCTTTGCTGCATCCGGTCAGTCGCTCGATAAGCCCGTGTTCCCCGAAGTACTTGTCCTGCTCGGTAAGATACCTCTTGCCCCGTACGCAACCCCGTCTACCGAAGAAGTGCCGGAATCTATCAGACCGTTTGTGCGAAAACATAATGCTATACTGCTCGCAAATCACGGTGCGGTTACCTATGGAGCAAAATTGCAGGAAGCATATTTTGCAATGGAAAAACTTGAACACGCAGCCCAGATTACGCTCTATGCCCGAATGCTCGGCGGTGAACGAGAGTTAACGAACGCACAAATAACGAAACTTCGGAACATCAGCGAACAAAGTTACGGGAGAAAAGTACACTTCGACGATTCAGACAATCAGGAACCTGTTAACCTTTTTACCGAGTCAGATGTCTATGAGATCCTGAAACGGGTTTTACAGCGGCTGAATGAAAAATGAAATCGGAGAGCATCTGAAACTCGTGTATTTGAAACTCAGGAACAATATGTTTGTATATTCCGGAGTTTTTTCTTACTATGTAATGATTATATTTATACGTTGCAAATACGGAGTACGCGATGGAAAACAATACTAATACGAAACTCAGCTACGCCATTGTCGGTGAACCGGAAACTGATACGGTTCGCTGGTTTATGGAAGGTGTCCACGATCGGATGCAAAGCCGCGGTCATGAGTATCATGAATCACCGAACGATCAGACAGGATTGATCTTTAATTTAGTTGACGCGGAGGTTCCGCGCCCGTATCGACGAAAATCGCAGAGCGTATTTATAGTATCCATACTCGAGGGTAAAATGCCGCAGGGTCATATTCTCGAAACGGCATATCCCCATCTGCTTAAAAATATTTCCAATCTGCTTATCTATCACACGCGGAATAATAACGAGTTGCACTCGTATTTTGTAACGCCTGAACAGGGATTTCCATGTGTCATCCTCCGGGATGGGGAGACAGACGATTATTTCGATAATGCATATGAAAGGATCGCTCCGCTTGCCTGTTCACGTTTTGTCATTAATAATGAATTTATTCCCGACCTTCCCGACGAGCTTGTTGACGGTACGGAAAAGACCCGTCAACTCTATTACGCGGGACGTAAATTGGATGAAATGGATCTGCTGCCGACGGTCATCAAGATCGAACAGTTTTTAAGTGAAGATGCTCTCCGACAGCTCTGGAGATTATACCGTGTGGGCGGGTTGAGTTACGGTAATCTGAGTGTGAGGAACGATGCCGAAACGTTCTGGATGAGCGCATCGGGTGTGGATAAATCCAATCTGCAAAATGTCGGCGAACACATACATCTCGTAACAGGGTATAATAGAGAGAATAATTCGATCGTTGTCAGCACCCCGAAACATATCGAACGCCCGAATCGTGTATCGGTCGATGCGATCGAACATTGGATGGTATACACTGAGAATCCCGGCGTCGGAGCCATTATTCACGCGCACTGCTGGGTCGATGATGCTGCTACGAAGATGTCCGGGCACACGGTAGCGGCCACGAAAACATCGTATCCGTGCGGCACGGTTGAACTCGGTGAAGATACCGCTTCCGTTATTCGCAATGCTCCCGATCCCACCCGGGTTGTGGTTTGTCAGAAAAACCATGGAATCGTGGTAACGGGGAAAGATCTCGAGGATATTTTTATCAGGATCGATAACGGATCGATTAGAATAGTGAAGCAGATCGAAATGACATAGACCGGTAATCGCGTAGAACCATTTCCCCCAAATGACACTATTCGGTTTTATTATATTCCCCGGATATCGAGTCAATCGATTCGCTCCCGTCGGCAGAATACGGCTCCTCCTTTACGCGCTGCAATAATATCAGTCCGATGAGGAAAAAGAATCCAATCGACAATATTGCCCACCTTTGATTGAAAAACATCGACAGCAATCCGAATAATGCGGGGCCGATAATTGCGGATGCTTTTCCGAAAAATGAGTAAAAGCCGAAGAACTCGGTTCGTTTATGAAACGGAAGAATTGTACTCATTAAACTGCGTGAGGAAGCCTGACAGGACCCGAGTGCAAGTCCGGCAATCATACCGATAATGAAGAAGGTGAGTTTGTTCTGCGATAGAAATGCCCCGATGACAACACCGATCCAGATGATTAACGTGATACTGATAGTATGTTTACGGCCGATGCTGTCGGCCAGGATACCGAATCCTATCGAGCCCGCGATTGCCGTCGATTGAATGGTGATAAAAAATAAAAGTGTTTCGGTAATCGTAAATTCGAGCGTTACGGTTGCATAGATGGCAGCAAATACGACAACGGTATTGATCGCATCGAAATAAATAAAATAGCTGATTAAAAACTTCCCGATGTTACTGTATCGTCTTGCATTCCGGAGGGTTGTCAGAACGCGGTTGACGCCGATGGTGATGTACGGAGCAGAACGTGACACGTTTTTTTTAGAGTCGCGAAGAAAGAAAAACAATGGGGTAGCAAATACCGCGAACATAACGGCAGCGAGAACAAAGGTTAATCGGATGTTTACATAATTATCAGGAATGAATCCGTCGATGAGCAGGGGATACGCGGCTATGACTGCAAGGAGCGATCCGACGTAGCCCATCGCAAATCCGTATCCGGAGACGCGGCCGTAACTCCGTTCGGTTGTTATCTCAGGCAGAAAGGAGTCGTAAAAAACAAGTCCCGCTTCAAAGCCGATGTTTGCGAGAATGAGCAGTACAAACCCGAGCGCCAACCGATGTTCACCGACAAAGAAAAGCAGCGCAGAAGAAACGATGCAGAGTATCGTAAAGTAGAGGAGGAATCTTTTCTTTCCCGCCGAATGGTCGGCTATGGCACCGAGTATGGGTGATATGATTGCGGCAATGAGCATCGAAATGCTGAATGCCGCCCCCCACAGGAAATCGGCATCGGGACGGTCGGCAGCGAGAACGGTAGTAAAATATACCGGAAAAACTACGGTCAGGATCAGCATTATGAATGCATTGCTGCCCAGGTCGAAGAGAGTCCAGATAAATATTTGAAATCGTGTGGCCGGCGGTACCTCGGTATCGGCGGTTCGCGGTATATGTTTCACGTTGTGCTGTCTCTGTCATCTTCCCCGCGGTCGGTATGCATCGAAATATCAATTAATCCTCTGCCCCGTTTCCGCAGTTTGTTTTCTTTTTTAAGTCTCTCGAGTATAGCATCGAGGATACCGTTTACAAATTTACCGCTCTGCTCGGTGCTAAACCGTTTAGCTATTTCTATGGCTTCATTAATGGATACTTTCGGAGGAATATCTTCAAAGAAAAGAAGTTCGGTAATTGTCATACGGAGAAGTAGTTTATCGATGAGCGCAATGCGTTCGATTTCCCAGTTTGCCACTTGTTCGCGGATCAGATGGTCGATTTCCGCTTTTGCATCGATGCATTTATGGAATAAAGAACGAGCGAACGCGTGCGAATCTTTATCCTCCCGTAATTGATCAATAGTATGCATCAGAATGTGATCGACAGGATCATTCGATAGTTCCAGTGCATAGAGCGCCTGTAACGTTTTTTCCCGCACCCGACGTCGTTTATAATGCATAGTAGAAATTTGCAGAGTGGAGTCCGCCATACGTGCGGACTCCACATAGTTTATGAATTATCTTCTTGTTGCTGTTTCGCCGAGTCTGCCGCTGAAATTCGACGTCCCAGAATAAATTTGTTTCACCTGGCTGATCGACCGGATGCGGTCTTCGGCGAGGCGGCTTGCTGCATCTTGTGTTGTGATGTTTCGCTCTTTCGATATGCTAATGATTTGCTGGATTCTCTGATATATCGTTTCTGCCTGTCTCAGCGCGCGTTCCTGGTTGTATCCCTCGAATTCATTGGATACGTTGATGAGACCGCCGGCATTGATTGCGTAATCGGGAGCATACAGAATTCCTTCTTTCAGCAATACTTCGGCGTGTTTGTGTTCTTCGAGTAACTGGTTATTGGCGCCGCCCGCGATTATTTTGAATTTAAATTTCGGTATGGTGTCGTCGTTCACGATGCCGCCGAGTGCACACGGTGCGAATATATCCGCATCGACCTCATATATTTTTTCGTGATCGATTGCCTTTGCACCCGTAGCATCGACAATTGCCTTTACTTTGTCTTCGTATATGTCACAAACCAATATCTCTGCATTCTCCTTTGCAAGATGATCACAAAGGAAACGTGCGACACTCCCTGCACCCTGGACTGCAATCTTTTTCCCTTCAAGTGAATCGCTGCCGAATATCTCCTGTGCACAGGCCTTCATACCGACATAGACACCGTATGCCGTGACCGGTGACGGATCGCCGCTGCCGCCGAGAGCTCTCGATATACCGGTGACATATTTGGTTTCCATACGCACGAATTCCATGTCTTCGACGTCGGTCCCTACGTCCTCCGCCGTAATATACCGCCCCGCAAGTCCCTCGACAAATCTGCCGAAGTAGCGGAATATGTCTTCCGTTTTATCTTTATTCGGATCGCCGATAATGATCGCTTTACCGCCGCCGAGATTTAAGCCGGCGACCGATGCTTTATAGGTCATTCCCCGCGACAACCGCAGCACATCTTTCAGTGCTTCATCCGATGATTTATATGTCCACATCCGTGTACCCCCGAGTGCGGGACCGAGTGATGTATCGTGAATTGCAATAATTGCCTGCAGTCCTACTAATTTGTTTGAGCAAAAGACTACTTGTTCGTGATCGTTTTTTTCGATAAGTTCAAAAGTATCCATAAATAATCTCCGTAGTGATTAGGTTCTTCAATAGTACACGGATTTGTTTTGTCTGACTCATGATGGGTTGCGGGAGGAGGTGGGTTTCCCGGAGAGCTGTTTGTTTATGAGTAAGAACAATATTCGATTTCATTTCAGCCGGTGAGGTGATTTGAACAGTGTTATATTATATAACTACAACTCAAATTACGAAAAAAGATATTTATTGGCAAGACCGATCAAAACGTCTTAAATAATGCTGTTATAATGGTTTCAGGCTTATTCTGCCTCAGATCGTTCAAGCATAAGTTTTTCCCATGCACAATCGATAAATTTACTGATCCCTTCACCGGTGATAGCAGAAACGACCAGAGTCGGGATATCATTGCTGATTGAAAACGAGTTGAGTTTTTCTATCGTCTCTTCGTCGGCGATATCTTTTTTTGTAAACACCAGAAGTTTCGATTTATCGAGAATAGCCGGATTATACTTCCGGAGTTCATCGATAAGGGTTTTAAATATAGCCCTCGGTTTTTCATCTGTTGCTTCGATGAGAAATGCCAGTACCGAGGTTCTTTCGATATGGCGCAAAAATTGAATGCCGAGTCCTTTACCCTCATGTGCTCCTTCAATGAGTCCCGGAATATCTGCAACCGTGAATGTTTGAAAATCACGGACTCTTACAATCCCGAGATTTGGTACGAGGGTAGTAAACGGGTAATCCGCTATCTTCGGTTGCGCAGCCGATATTTTTGAGATCAGCGTCGATTTCCCCGCGTTCGGCATTCCGACAAGACCGACGTCAGCAAGCAGTTTAAGTTCGAGGATTATTTTCCGTACCTCGCCCTCACCCCCCGGCTCGGCATATCTGGGTGCGCGGTTTGTAGGCGTAGCAAATTCAGCATTCCCTCTGCCTCCCCGTCCTCCTTTTGCCACGATGATGTGCTCGCCGTGTTCGGTTAGATCCGAAATAATCTGTTCTGTTTCTGCGTCGCGAATGATAGTACCGACCGGAACCCGGAGTGTTATATCTTTCCCGCGCTTGCCGTGTTTGTCCGAGCCTTTTCCGTGTTCACCCCGTGTTGCTGTATAATGACTCTTATATCGGTAGTCAAGCAGCGTATTAAGGTTCCGGTCCGAGCGAATTTTTACGTTACCACCGTTGCCGCCGTTACCGCCGTTCGGCCCACCCTTCGGAACGAATTTTTCCCTGCGAAAGCTGACACATCCGTTGCCTCCGTTACCGCCCTGAACATCGAGTGTAGCAATATCAATAAATTTCATTGTATCCCGTAAATGTATTGCTGAAATTTATAACATGGATTTTTGACTGAATCTGGTATATACTTTATCGGTGAAGTTTACCGAATCGGTAGAATAGGGATCCACACCATTTACTAAGAATATTTCATCCAGATAAAGGGATGCTTCTTTCCAGGTAGTAATTTTATTCAGAGTCTGAACGACAACTTCGAAGTAAGCGGTATCACCGTTAAATAATTTTCTTATGAACCGTTTTCGTTCATCGTCTTCAATAAGGAGTTCGAGCGGATGAAGTGCCGGCTGCTTAGGTCCCTGACCTTCTTTTTTTGCGAATATATCCGGCAGATCATCGTCTGCGGTATCGAGCCGGGAAGTATCATCGTGGGTGTTTTCGTCGGTGGATATTTCTCTATCGGATAATGCATCTTCGGACGGAGTGTCGCCTATCGGCTTATCGTCCGGACCTGGAATTGTATCTTTCTTCTCACTTTCGTCTTCCGTTTTTTCCCGTGTTGGTTCCTCCGGTGTTTCATCTTTTTTATCGGACTCTTTTCGGAGTGGACGGAAAAGCTCGTCATCCGTATAGCTTCTATCCATATCCGGTGATTCGTGAATTATTGAAGGTTCAGATTCTTCGATTGCTTTATCGATCTTTTCAACATCAGGCGGTTCTTCCTCGAATGGTTCCTCGATCATTGGTGGGATAGCGTGTTCATCTTCGGCCGGAGATTTTTCCTGCGTGTCTGTCGATGTTTCATCACCGGAGAGTGGTGTATCCTCCGTTTCCTTTGCGGCGGCAATGACCTCATCTGGTGAGCCGACCTGAATCGGTTCTTCCTCATGTTTTTCGATACTTTCCCCGGTTATCCCGGCTGCCGGTATATCTGACAGATATTGGCGGAGTTCCTTCAGTGCGAGGTTTACTTTTTGCGTTTCTTCCAGCGATGATTCCAGATGGTTGCCGATATGGTGAAATCCTTTATCGTTGAAGAAAAGTGTCAGAGCCTGTCCCGGAATTGACGGATTGTCCTCATCCCGTCCGTAACCGACGAAATCGTATAGAGGTTGCAGTAAAATCGCATAATCATCGGCTGTTGCTTCTCCGAGAACGAGCCGGTCTATTTTGAGGGTGATGGCATCGAATGTTGTACTATCGATCTGTGTTATCGTTTTCCTCTGTATATATCGGAAGAGTATTTGTTGATAATATTCATATGCCGAAAAATAGGTAAATCCCTTTTTTAATTCCGCGAGGGACATGACGGATGAATTGTGAAAGAAAAATTCTTTCATAGTCCAGCGCGGCCGGCAAAGATAATTAAACTGAAAATGCACAGCGTCGGTGAGCAGTGAGCTGAACGCGTCTTTGCTGAATGTGTGCCTCGTGGGTAGGAGCAAATCGATATCGGATGCGATAGTATCGGTCTCTGTCTTTTGATCCGAATGGAAACGTTTCGGTCTCTCATGTGTGTCGGTAACGGTCGCACGGAAATATATTTTTACCGCATCGTGGATCGGTGCGGATAATATTGTGCGCAGACTGATGCGTTGATCGGAGGTAAGTACTTTTATCTGAATTTTTCTTATAATATTTTCTGTTTCGTAACTGAACATACTAATCCCCATTGTCCTTTAATGATTTTATTGATTCACTGCATTTCTCACCCGGTCGATTTCGCGGCGTGCAGCAGCTTTATATTGTCCTTCAATGCCTCGGCGATCGATGATTTCCCGGTACATTCGGATCGCTTCCATCGGGTTACCCATCTGCTCGTAAGATTGTCCCGCCATGTACAATGCGGTAGCGGTCCAGTCCAGTTGGGTTGTACGCGGATCGATTTCCGCGACAGTTAAAAATTCATTGATAGCCCGCGGATAGTTCCCCATCATTTGATAAGTGTCACCCGTATAATAGCGCAGCTCTGTTTCGAGAGCCCGGTCGGCATACAAAATTAACGATTGAAACTGATCTATCGATCGCTCGTACAATCGTGACCGTTGATACAGGGTACCGATTTTCACCTGCTTGTCGCGTACCGCCGGATCGTTTGGGTATCTTTCGATAAATTCCTGTATCAGCTCAAGTGCAGCTTCGCTAAAACCGATTTCCTCGTAAGCCTGAGCAAGATTTTGCATAGCGAAATACATCAGATCGTCGTCATCGGGGGCAATCTGTGTTACGATCCTGTAGTGATCGATCGCATCGATAAATTGTTCTTCACGTAACAACAGTCCGCCATATGAGAGATGCACATCGGGGATAATTGCCGATGCAGGGTATGTTTCGAATATTTCTTCGTATTTCCGTTTTGCGTCGTTTCTGCGTCCGACCGCTTCCCACGTTCTGCCGAGATAAAAGTGCGCAAATGCGACTTTGTCGTGTTGTTGATGCTGACGGATAAATTCCTGAAAAGCCCTCGCTGCATTATCGTATGATCGATTCCTGAATTGCCGCATGGCAATTTCGAATTCAAATTCGGCAAGCGCACTTCTTTCCTCGGGGAAATCCTGTTTGAATATTTCGATGCGGCGTCTGCCTTCGTCGATGCGTCCCATTCGCAGGAGGGCAATGACTTCACGCGTCCGGTATAATTTCTTTACCTCATCAGAAGGGACCTCCGCGGCAACGGCGAGAAGATGCGGAACGGCTTTTTCGTATCTTTGGTTGAGGTATAAAAGGTCGGCGATATCTTTGTTCGGTGTACCGGAGATAATGATATCCGATGCCAGCCCGAAATAGAAGTCTGATATCTCTTTCTTGCCGCGCTGGCTGTATAATTCACCCAGTATAATCGATGCGATACCTGCCTGTTCCGATGACCGATCCTCCACAACATATCGCTCAAAATATTTTACCGCCTTGTCGGTATCTCCCATCCGGTATGCGGCGGTCGCGGTTGAATATATTATATTTCCCGGAACGGGCACAGGATTAAAATATGATGATTCATATTGCGTGATAATATACTCGAATAATTCAATTGCTTCGCTGTAGCGATTGTCCTCATAGAGTGCATTCGCCAGGTGATTTCTGACATCATCGATAGCATCGTGGTAGTGATATGAGCGGATGAATTGCCGGTAGAGATCTATGGCTTCGCGATAGCGCCCGTGTTTTTGATGTAATTCCGCGGCGTTCCGTGTTACATCGGCGATATCCGTACCCGTTGTATAACGGCGTAAGTATGATGTATAGAGATCCATGGCCTCCGGATATTCTCCCGCGCGTTGATATATATGTGCAAGCCGTACCGTTGCTGTTCCTGCTTCAGGCTGATTTTGATGTCGTTGGATGATGTCTCTGTATTTTTCGGTTGCGGATAATTCATCGCCGGTCTTTTCAAGAGCTTCGGCGATATTCAGTATGATCGACACGTTATGCCGGGATCGGGGGAATGATTCTAAAAACTTTTCTGCTTCACCGATAAATTCAACCGGTCCCGCAACAGATCGAAGCAACTGTAAATAGTAATATGAGATGGATTCACTGTTTTGAGAACGTGCTTGACCGGTCGGCAAGCTCAGATCCCGCAATGTAGCTAAAATATCGGTCCTGCGTCCTTCAATTTGCCGGGCAGTTCTGTAGAGTGAATAAGCATAAAGGTATTCAGCGCGTGTTTTTTTATCTTGCGGAAGATCCATCGACAGAGCTACTTCAAACTGGCGGACTGCTTCCGGATATTGTTTCAGTTTGTTGAGATAGATTTCTCCGAGCTGGAATGCAAGATCCCCGCGCGGTGCTCCCGCGATCATCTCACTGAGTACCATAGTAATACTCTGGAACCCGCCGTCAGGATCAAGGAGGTGATACATCTCGAGTTCTTCCCGTAATGCATGGACTTCGGTAAGCAGTGTACTTCCCGGAAACCTGCCCGGAAATTCCGTTACAACATGATGTGCCGTACGGTCGTTTCCGATTATAAAGTGCATCCGGGTCTGTCCGTATACTGCATTATCGATAAGATGCGATTCCGGGAAACGATATGCGAGCTCTTCGTAAGCTGCTAAAGCTCTTCTCGGATCGTTTAGATGTTCTTCACATAATATCCCTAATCGGTAGAGTGCTTCCGCGGTAAGCGGTGTTTGAAAACCGTCGGCGTACATCCGCAACCGTTCGGCAGCTTTGTTATACTGACCGGTTTCAATATAATTCATCGCCGACCGGATATATGCCTCTTCTTGTATTCTTTCGGATGGATTCATATCGATGATCCGGTCCCACCATTCGACCGCGCGATGATAATTCCGCATACCTTCGTTACTTCTCGCTGCCCCCTGCCAGATGGTTATAAGTTCATTTTTTGTTGCAGTTGCGGCATATTGCCTCGCATACAGGTCGAAAAATGTTGCCGCACTGGAGTAATCTCCGAGCGCTTTATAACTCTGGGCAATACCGAACATTGCGCGGCGGGCAATGAACTTTTTCTTATCTTCATAACTGCCCTCAACCGATCTCTGTGTTCGTCGGAAAAAGTTAACGGCTTCGAGATGCAGTCCCTGTTCCTGGTGCAGTTCGCCACGGTATAAAAGTGCATGAGGATACGCCGGCGTGTGCTCGAATTGATTTATCACGCGGCTGTATTCTTCATCGGCGCGGTCGAATATCCCCTGTTTATGATACGCTTGTGCGAGGCCGAGAATCGCTTCGGCACGCATGTGTGTCGAGCGTGTGTCCGTTGCCAGATCGGGTATCTCTGCAATGGCTCTTTTGAAAACGTCCGCGGCTTTCGGGTATACACCTTCATCGAGCCGGTATGAACCGAAACGCAGTCTTGCCTCAAGCGTAATGTCCGATAAACTGTGCTGTAAGATTATACGCCGGAGATATTCATCGGATTTTTTTCTGTCGCCGGATTCTTCAAAGTACGTGCTTGCCTTGAGCATTGCGGTGGGGAGTATTTCGTGATTCGGGTGAAACTGAAAAAGTCTTTCAAGGGCGAATCCGGCGTCGGAGAAGCGATTCTGTTCTGCATAAATATCGGCGATATTCCACCAGGCATCGGGAGCCCTTCTATGGTCGGGGAAAGTCAGTGCAAATGTTTGCAGTGTCATACGGGCATTATCAGGCTGTCCGAGGTGCCGGTACACCATACCGAGATAGAAGCGCGATTCGATACCCTGTAGTGTCTGGGGATGAGCTTCAATGATGGATCTGAAATGGTCCATCGATAGCGTGTAATCGCCCTCATCGTACAGTTGTACCGCGACAGCGAACTCATCCACGATTGCGGCATCGGGTTCTTCAATGGTTAAAGTATCCGGGACAAAGACAGACGTTGTATCGTCTGGAAAAACCGGGGCTACAAAAATGAAGACAGGGAATAAAGTTATGATAGTAAATAGGAAACGTCCCGTCACGGTACATCTCTCCGTCATGTTTTGTGATAACAATGCTATGATATAGATTCCTGAATCAGGTGTAAGTTAATATATTTCAATGAATACAGCAACAATGTGAGGGAGGCGAAGAGCGATATGTGCAGCTGACGAGTCATGTATCACCGGCCGGAATTTTTACCGGAAATCATATAAGATAAAGTTGCCGGTCGATGTATCGACCGTATTATCGTCGTTTATGATTGCACCGGATGTGAGGTAATATCAAATCGCGCTTTCAGGAGATGCCCTGAACGGATCTTAAAAAACCGCTTTCATATACTCACGCCGCATACGGGCGATGGCTTCAATGGAAATCTCTTTCGGACAGACAGCTTCGCATTCGGCATAGTTTGAGCAGTCGCCGAATCCTTCTTTTTCCATCTGGTCGATCATCCGGAGAGCACGGCGTTTACGTTCCGGTTCTCCCTGCGGAAGCAGCGAATATTGTGCAATCTTGGCACCGGTGAACAATGATGCCGAGGAGTTCGGACATGCGGCAACACAGGCTCCGCAGCCGATACAGGCGGCAAAATCCATTGCCCGCTCCGCCTTTTCCTGTGGTATCGGGAGAGCATTTCCGTCCGGAGGTGCGCCGGTATTGACCGATATATATCCTCCGGCCATCATAATCCGATCGAAGGCACTCCTGTCCACAACAAGATCTTTTATTATCGGAAAACCTTTTGCGCGGAACGGCTCGATGACGATTGTTTCGCCTTCTTTGTAATGACGCATATGAACCTGACACGTTGCCGCTCCTTTCCATGGCCCGTGAGATACACCGTCGATCACCATTGCGCACGAGCCGCAGATCCCCTCGCGGCAATCGCTGTCGAATTCAACGGGTTCTTCACCTTTCGCGATGAGGTCTTCATTCAGGAAGTCGAGCATCTCAAGGAACGACATATGCTCATTCGCCTCGATAGTATAATGTTTAAAACCGCCCCGGTCGTTTGGTCCTATTTGCCGCCAGATTTTCAGATTGAGTTTCATTGGAACGTGATCTCCGATTCGATGTATGAATAAGGTTTATACTTATGATTACAGGTTATTTGTTGGCCACAGATTGCACAGATTTTTTTATAATACAAGTCTTTTCCACTCCAGGGAGTTTTTTCCGAAGTTTACTAGGAGACTTACCCTAAGTTTAGAAGCAGCAAGATAATTCAGTGACTGAGAGATAAAATCATCAACTATTCGGCTACAGCTTTTAACTTCCAGTATGATCTTATTAAAAATAATGAAATCTGCATAAAACTTACGTGGGAGAATAATATCTTTGTACGGTATAATAGATTCTTTTTCCCGTTGATATTCATAGTTTCTAATTTTACACTCGTACTCTATTGCATCTTTATACACAATTTCGAGAAACCCCCTTTCTAAAATTCTATGTACTTCCATACAAACACCGATTATGTTATGTGTCTGTTTTTTATATAAGAACTCATTGGTCATCATGTATCAAAATAATCTGTGAAATCTGTGGCTAATACAACTATTTATAACTCCTCTGTGCCAGTTTGACCGCTTCAAATTTTAACGGTTCTTTGTGCAGCTTTGGTTTTTTCCCTTCGCCTTTGTACTCCCACGCCGCGACATAGGTAAAATTATCATCGTCGCGCAATGCCTCGCCGTCTTCGGTCTGGTATTCCTCGCGGAAATGACCGCCGCACGATTCATTCCGGTGTAATGCATCCTGTGCCATTAACTCGCCCAGCTCGAAGTAGTCCGCAAGCCTGCCTGCATACTCAAGATCTTTGTTGAATCCCTGATCACTGCCGATCACCTTGAGATTTTCCCAGAACTCACCGCGAAGATCTTTTATTTTCCCGATTGCAGTCTCAAGACTTTTTTTCGTACGTGCCATGCCGACATTGTCCCACATGATCTTACCGAGTTCGCGATGAAATTGCAGTACGGTTTTATTGCCGTTAATCCCGAGCAACTTTTGGGTTATTTGCGATACATTGTCGCTTGCTTCATTGAAAGCATCGTCCTCGGTGGAAACTTTCGGTAACTCGGTTGATGCGAGATAATCGCCGAGCGTATACGGAATAACAAAGTAGCCATCGGCCAGACCCTGCATCAAAGCGCTTGCGCCGAGACGGTTTGCACCGTGATCGGAAAAATTCGCTTCACCAAGCACATACAGTCCCGGAATATTACTCATAAGATTGTAATCTACCCAAAGTCCGCCCATGGTGTAATGGACTGCCGGATAAATCCGCATGGGTACTTCGTACGGATTTTCGTCGGTGATACGAAGGTACATATCGAAGAGATTACCGTATCTCTGTTTGATGACCTCTTTGCCGAGTCGATTGATTGCATCTTTGAAATCCAGATATACGGCGAGTCCGGTATCGCCGACACCGCGCCCCTCATCGCAGACTTCTTTCGCCGAGCGGGACGATATATCGCGTGGTGCAAGGTTACCGTAGCTGGGGTATTTCCGCTCCAGGTAATAATCACGTTCGTCCTCTGGAATGTCATTCGGGTTTCGTTTATCGCCCTTGCTTTTTGGTACCCATACACGGCCGTCGTTCCGTAAGCTCTCGCTCATCAACGTGAGTTTCGACTGATAATCTCCCGACTGCGGAATGCACGTCGGATGAATTTGCGTGTAGCAGGGATTACCGAATGCGGCACCGCGTTTATGGCAGCGCCAGACCGCGGTTGCGTTTGAATTCTTTGCATTGGTCGAGAGATAATACACATTACCGTATCCTCCGGTGCAGAGAAGTACGGCATCTGCTCCGTGGCGTTCGATTTCTCCGTTGATCAGATTACGTGTAATGATACCACGAGCTTTTCCGTCCACCACGACAAGGTCGAGCATCTCACGTCTCGGGAAGAGTTTAACCTGACCGGTTTCGACCTGGCGCATCATTGCACTATATGCGCCGAGTAAAAGTTGTTGTCCGGTCTGCCCACGGGCATAGAATGTACGCGAGACCTGTGCACCGCCGAACGACCGGTTAGCAAGTAAACCGCCGTAATCCCTCGCAAAGGGGACACCCTGTGCTACGCACTGATCGATTATAGAACCGCTGACCTGTGCGAGCCTATATACGTTTGCTTCACGGGCGCGGAAGTCTCCTCCTTTTACTGTATCCACAAACAATCGCCAGATCGTATCTCCGTCATTCGGGTAGTTCTTTGCGGCGTTTATTCCGCCCTGTGCAGCTATACTGTGCGCACGGCGCGACGAATCGTGAATAAAATACGCTTTTACATTGTAACCGAGCTCACCGAGTGAAGCTGCGGCAGAGGCACCGGCAAGTCCGGTACCGACAACGATGACCGTGAATTTTCTCTTATTTGCCGGATTGACGAGCTTAATACTGTTTTTATGTTGATCCCATTTTTCATTGACGGGACCGGCTGGGATTTTCGAATCGAGTTTCATTATGACCCTCTATGCTGAAGTTCAAACAAAGAAATAAATATAAATTGGAAGAAAAATAAAACCGAACGCGATGAGTACGGCAAAAATACCGCCGACCATATATAGTATGGGAGAAAGTTTCGGGTTATTTGCTCCCAATGACTGGAATGCACTCCATATCCCGTGTCGCAGATGAAATCCAAGAAATATCATAACCAAAACATATCCGATGACGTATCCCTCTTTCTTAAAGACTTCGGTAATTCTCGTATGTACGTCTTTTACGGGTTTCCCGTCGACGAGAAGTTGCTCACCGGCCTCTGTTGCTATATATCCTTCCCCGACGCCCGGACCCCATTTGAATGTCTGCAAGTGTATGACAATAAAAATGAGGAGTAGTATCCCCGTCCATATCATTGTTTTCGAGCTGAAATTTTTCTTACTCGGTCCCCCGCGGGTAGCGGAGACATCGTAATCTACCGGACGTAATTTTTTACGCCGGAGGTAAATAGTAATGCCGAGTATAATATGTAAAATGATCGAAACAAGGAGTACGATTTCGAGTATATAGAATATAGGCCCAAGCTCATGCAGGAAATGACTATATTTGTTAATCGCGTTTGGGTCGCTGTCGAAATAGGTAAGGTTTCCGAGTAAATGTAATAGCACGAACAAGCTCAAACCCAAACCGGTTACACCGGTGAGTATTTTTTTCCCGATGCTCGTCCAGGCCGCTGATCTTAACGAAGGCATATTAATTTTCCTCTAACGTTACTCATAGTACGTGATGGTAAAACATGGAATATGAAGATAAGATTCCGCAGTAAACTGCCACATTTTTTTTAAGTTATTAAAGTGTTGCATAAGAATCAAGGGAAGGAGAGTGCGTGGTTGCAATTGTGCGTGGTCGTAATTAATGATTGGTTGATTGGATGGTTGTTTTATGGACGATATATACAGTGAGCGCGGGCGGGCAATCGGGCATTGACCGATTGAATCATCTCTTAATCTATTATCGTACGGGTGGAGACCATCTTTACGGAGTGCCGAATCTTTTACTTGACGGTCTCCACTATACGTTTTACAGATGCGATATCATGCACTATGGAGTCATACAATCATCATCGAATTATATTTCTCTCGTTACGATTGCCTTTTTCAATTGTGACAGATGATAGGTGACATCAATCTCTTTCGGACATGCTTCCACACAGTTGAAGATCGTTCTGCAGCGCCAGATGCCGTCGCCATGATCGAGGATATTTAATCGTTCCTCTGCTCCTTCATCGCGGGTATCGAATATAAACCGATATGCTTTCAGTAATGCCGCAGGTCCGAGAAAATCCGGATTGCTCCAGCTCGAAGGGCAACTGGTACTGCACGCACCGCACATAATGCACCAGGTCGACTCATCGATTATACGTTGCTCCCGGACACTTTGTATTCTCTCGGTCGGCGGCGGCGGCGAATTATTGATGAGATATGGTTTGATAACTTTATATTTACCATAAAAATTCTCCATATCGACAATCAGGTCTTTAATAACGGGCAGCGACGGCAGTGGTTCGATGGTTATACTATGTTGTTTCTTTAGGTTACCTATAAGCGCCTCACAGGTGAGCATATTTTCCCCGTTTACCGTCATCGCACAGGAACCGCAGATACCGTGCGCACAGGATCTCCTGAATGCAAGCGTGCCGTCCTGTTCCCATTTCACCTTATGCAATAAGTCGAGTACTTTTTCTGTTGGCTCCGCTTCGACGGTATAATTCTGATAGTGCGGTTTTTTATCCGTTTCGGGATTGTAACGAAATAATCTAAGGTTGATCTTCATCTTAGTACGTCCTTTCCTTAGGTTGAAATTTTGTAATGACAACCGGTTTGTAGGTGAACTCGAGTGAACCGTCATCTTTGCGAAGTGCAATGGTATGCTTCAACCAGTCCTTATCGTCCCGCTTCGGGAAGTCGATGCGTGCGTGTCCGCCGCGGCTTTCATGGCGGTTCAATGCGCCGGCAACAATATGCCGCGCGAAGTCAAGCAGGTTACCCAGTTCGAGCGCCTCTGCAAGATCGGTATTGAATACCGACCCTTTATCGTCTATTTGTATGTTTTTAAAGCGCTGTTCGAGTTCTTCTACATCTTTCAAAGCTTCCTCAAGAGGTTTCCCGTCACGGTAAACGCCTACCTTTTCGTTCATCACATTTTGCAGTTCGGTACGGAGCGTGCTGACCTTTTCATCACCGGTATTGTTCTTGATTTTATCCACCCGGTCAAGCGACGCCTTATACTGATCTTCGACAAAATCTGCTTTGACGGTTCCGTTTTCATTCAGAAACCTGACCAGAGACTTTCCGGCTCTTCTTCCGTACACGACTGCATCGAGCAGGCTGTTGGTCCCGAGGCGGTTGGCACCGTGTACTGAAACGCAGGCACATTCACCGGCTGCGTAAAATCCTTCTACCTTTTCGTTGATGCCGTCAGCCAGCACTTCCGCATCAACGGTGACGGGAATGCCGCCCATCGAATAGTGCGCAGTCGGTTCAATCGGGATCGGTTCTTTGACCGGATCGACGCCGACGAGCTTACGGCAAAATCCCATAATTTCCGGGAGACGTTCTTTCAACCGTTCGGCACCCAGATGGCGCAGGTCGAGATGAACGCACCGTTTGCCGTCGATACCCCGGCCCTCGTTGATTTCCGTCCATATCGATCTTGAGACGAGATCACGCGGAGCGAGTTCCATGACTTTTGGTGCATATTTTTTCATAAACCGGTCGCCGTCTTTGTTGAGCAGATAACCCCCCTCACCCCGTGCGCCCTCCGTGACCAGGATACCGTACCCATAGATGCCCGTCGGATGAAATTGCACAAACTCCATATCTTCAAGCGGGATGCCTGCACGCACCGTAATGCCGAGTCCGTCACCCGTATTTGCGTGGGCGTTGGAAGTGATTTTATATGCACGTCCGTAACCGCCGGTGCCGAACATAACAACTTTACTGTGAAACGCAACGAAGTGTCCGTTCGGCATGTCATAGGCAACAAGTCCGCGTACAATATTATCCTTCACCAGCAGATCGATCGCGTAATATTCATCGTAAAATTTTACATTATTTTTCATGCACTGTTCATACAGCGTATGCAGTATGACATGGCCGGTGCGGTCGGCAGCGTAGCATGCCCTGAGGACGGCGGCTTCACCGTAATTTTTTGTATGTCCGCCGAACTTGCGTTGAGCGATTTTCCCTTCGGGTGTGCGGCTGAAGGGTGTACCGAAATGTTCAAGTTCGTAGAGTGTCGGAATTGCATCGTTGACAAGAAGCTCGATCGCATCCTGATCGCCGAGGTAATCCGACCCCTTGACGGTATCGAAATAGTGCCAGTCGATGTAATCTTCTTCTTCGTTTGCAAGTGCAGCAGCGATTCCGCCCTGCGCCGCACCGGAATGCGAGCGGAGGGGGAAGAGTTTCGATACGACGGCAACATTGTAGTATTGCGATGCTTCAAGCGCCGCGCGCAAACCTGCCAATCCGCTTCCCACGATAACGACGTCATGTGATAGTTTCATAGTGGAATTTCCTTTTTCGTTAACATTAAAAATGTAAGATGTTTGCGATACCGAGCGCACCGAAACCGACTCCAACGACGATCAGTATAGCCAGAACCGCCATATTGAGCCATGACGGGAATTTAAAATCACGGTAGATATTCCAGACGCCCTGCAAGCCGTGGTACAGAGCAAGCACGACGAATGCAATTTGCAGCATCTGGTAGTATGGGTTCTGCATCCGCTCAAATACTCTGTTGAACGAGTGCCCCATTTCGGGATTATAATGCATGAGGATAAAGTGTCCGACCATTACAAACACAAGCACGATACCGCTTATGCGCTGAAGGAACCAGCTCATCGAACCCGATCCCCGGGAACCGATATATTTATATGACATGATGAAACTCCTTATTCATTATCAATGGTAAGAGGTAACGATCATCGACAGAAAATCGTATTCTGCATGACCGAAGAACATAATATATCCCATCCAGAGAAATACGATGAGACCGATTGCAACGGCTCCGTACAACAGCTGCTTGTGATATTTTGCGCCTTTTCCGAAATCAATAATGACAATCCGGATACCGTTAAGAGTGTGATAAAGAACGAGTCCAAAAAGAATCCAGGCTGCAAAGATCCAATGCGGCTGCATGAATACCTGCATCTTCGCGTTAAATGCTTCAGGACCTTCCTGGAGTGATGCAAGTGTGTTTATATGGACAAGTATATACGCGGTGAGACCGAGACCGGTAATGCGGTGCAGAAGCCATGCCCAGCTTCCTGAAAACTTCCTGTAGCGCACTACGTTGGAAGTCCACTCCTGTGTTGGTGATTTTTGGTACATAATGAATACTCCTTGATGTGCGATATGTTTCGGGCTTATACGGTGAGAAAGTTCTTTTCATAGAAAGTATATCTGTATGTGTGATGGACGGGAAGTATTGAAAAACAGATTTGACCCACGCCGGATGGTAAGGGGAGTCAATACTTCTCCGATCCGCTCTTGTATGGATAAGTTATAAAAGTGTTGGAACGAAGTCAATAGGAAGCACAATTACAGATTCTGTGCTTACCGCTTATATTTTCAAAAACCGTCGTATTGAAACCGCGCTGCCCAGCAGCCCGAGCAGGCTTCCGGTAATCAGCACAACAGTGTAAAAGTATATCTCGTATTCCCCGAGTGCAAACAGATGTGCCGATACATTTTTGCGTATTAAAAGAAGGATAATGTATATAAACAGTATTGCCAGGATGCCCCCGCACAGTCCCTGTACAAATCCTTCCACGAGAAACGGCCTCCGGATAAATCCTTTTGTTGCACCGACAAGTTTCATGGTCTCGATGAGTTTACGTTTTGCATATATGGTGAGGCGTATGGTGTTGGAAACGAGGAATATGGCTGAGATAGCCAGGAGTATTCCGATACCAATTGAAATTGCCAGAACCGTCTGGATGCGACTCGTAAGCATATCGAGCAGGGATTGCCGGTATTGAACAGTATCAGTCCCTTCGAGACCTTCAATGAAAACGGCAATGGCGGCGATGGAGTCGGTGTGTACGTACCCGGGTTGCAACGATACGCTAAACGATGCAGGGAGCGGATTAAAATCGAGAACGCTGAATATGTCTTCACCGAATTCCTGTTTAAAAATTTCTGCGGCATCGTCTTTCGAAATATAGGTAACATTATCCACTCCTGCTTGTGCGCCTATCCGGTCTCTCATCCTGTTGCGCTGTGCCTCGGTTATATCGTCGAGCAGGAATACCTCGATTTGTACTTCCCGTTTAAGGGTGTCGGTGACCTCGTGTATATTTGAAAAAATAATTGCAAATGTCCCCAGCAAAATAAGCGATATACTTATTGTGATGATCGAGATCGTAGTTGATAGTTTTGCCCGTTTAAAACCCGAGAGGCCCTCTCGAAGTGTGTATTCCATGCTATATTGTGTCCCTTATCCGTAGGCTAAAAATTTGATTCATCCGTCCAGCGCGTTATTCTCCAGATAGTTTCATGGTCTCTGCGCTGGAATTGTAAGTTGGCGTAGCCGCCGATGCGGACGATGTCATCGGCGCTGAAGGATATCGTTAAATTAAACGACCGGCGGACCGATGTCCGTAATGAGTCGCCGGTTTGTGATATGATCTCATTCCAGATGAGATCGATGTTGTTCACGCTTCTGAACAAGCGGTGTGTTGCCCGCATATCTTCGTCGCGTCCCCATGATACATCTATGCCGCGGTCATAATCGGTGTATACAAACACAAAATCGGGTGCAAGCAACCGGCCGTACAGCAACGTATCCTGTGTCGTATAGGACAACTTGAAATTGATAAAAGCGCCTTCGATAGTCCTCTGATCACCGAGTATATCATTACCCGTAGCCGGCGAATCGTCAAATGAAGGAGCAAACGGATTGATGCAACTTATATTGATACCGCTCAAAAGGACTGCAGCAAGGATAACGATATAAAATGTTCTTCTCATTATAATTTAAATGTACCTTTTAATTCACTCCAGCTCTGGTTGTCGCCGCCGGGAAAATCTGCCCAGCGGTGAATTGCCCAGTTATTCGACTGATCGGTAATCATTTCGAAGCGCAGCGTACCTTCGAATATATAATGTGGATACCCCTCATTTGTATGCTGAGCAACAAGCCGGTAGGATGCTATATATACCGCGTTATTGGCCGATTGGCTTTCGAACAAGCCATCCT
>Ga0209498_1000484_pt1 | contig 24419 bp, 19 predicted proteins | sample WalLakDeSediment_FD_184131 | JGI IMG/M metagenome (GOLD analysis project Ga0209498, IMG submission 184131) | Lake sediment microbial communities from Walker lake, Nevada to study Microbial Dark Matter (Phase II) - Walker Lake 11/02/13 Deep... | ecosystem: Environmental > Aquatic > Freshwater >...
TGGCGCAGGTGTTCTTGAAACCAGCAATTGTGTCAGTTGTCACGGAAACAACCTTTATACGGTCTCAGTTCTTAATTAGAGGAAACAAATATCCCTATCCAATAAACCCCGGTCGTAAGAAATTTGCTGACCGGGGTTTTTATATACCTGCTGGTGAAAAGATAATTCCTCGCTGATATTTCGTCGAATTCGACGAAAATTCGTCGAATTTATACTCCATTTAAAAAGATCCTGAAAAATTTTTTGGGGTTTTTTTTGTTGATTTCCAATATTTTATGTATATTCATAATTAGATTATTAATAAGTGGCCTGTAAATTGCTTTTGTAAGTTCCTCTAATAGGCATAGAGGCACCGCAATAATAATTTGCGGTTCAATTAAAAACAAGTTTCAACAATAAAAACCGAATTTGTTATGAAAAAACTCTTTGGAAGCATGATTGCCTTGTTTGTGGTTTTTGCTGCAACGGCATCTTCTCCGGCATTTTACACTGCCAAGAATCATGAAATAAAGATCTCAGGCACCTCGAACCTTCACGACTGGACAGCCGATGTGCCCAGTCTGACAACAAGTGCCGAGCTTATTGTTTCTGATGGAAAACTCGAAGCCGTAAACCGAATGGTAGTAGAAATCGACGCCACGGCCATTACCGGTTCTGAAGGCAACATTATGACCCGCAAGATTGCCGAAACACTGAAGTCGGACAAAAATCCCCGTATTGTGTTTCGTATGACCCGCGTGGACAATATATCGCAAACAGGAAATGACTTTTCCGTTCGCGCTGCTGGCAGCCTGGCAATGGGTGGTGTGAGCCGTCCGCTTGATGTAGTGGTTCGGGGCCGTATCCTTTCCAATGGCGATGTGCAGTTTACCGGTGTAAAAGATATGAAAATGACCACCTGGCAACTCGACCCTCCAAGGGCTATGCTTGGTGCATTGCGCACAGGCGATGATGTTAAGGTGGACTTTTCTGTTACCCTTAAAAACTAATTTAATTTTCTAATTCTAACATTTTTCCTTAAAACTCTATGACAAAAAAAGTTAAAAGCATTTTTACTGCTTTCATTATGCTGGTTTTTGCCCTCCCAGTTTTTGCAAACCAGCCAAGCATTGGATTTTACCGTCATGCTGATCTTCGTGGCATCAATGTGTTTGAAGCCCCCACTGTCGACACTGTACCCTTTACTGGCCTTAAAGTGCGCATTGGAGGTAACTTTACCCAGCAATTCCAAATGCTGAGTCACAGCAACGAAGCGGCCTCCAATGTTGTTCCCTTTGGAAATGGCACGGTTGATCTAAATCAATTATATCCCCTGAGTAATGGTTTCAACCTGGCAACTGCCAATCTGAATTTTGATATTCAGCTCGATGATGGTATTCGTGTGAAGCTCGAAAACTATATGTCGTCGCGCCACCACCCCGAATTTTGGGTAAAAGGCGGATACATTCAAATGGACAAGCTGCCCTTTTTGGGTAACCCCGACTGGTTCGCAGATTATGTTACCATTAAGGTAGGTCATTTTGGCGTAAACTACGGTGACCAGCAGTTCCGTAGAAGCGACAACGGAAATACCTTCCATAACCCCTTTGTGGAAAACCTGATCATGGATGCTTTTGCCACTGAGATCGGCGGTGAAGTTTATGTAAGACCAACATCTGAACTGTTCTTTATGGCCGGAATGACCAGCGGTATTATCAACGGCGATGTGAAGGATGTTTCTCCGATTACCCGTAAGCCCTCCTTGCTGGCAAAAGCCGGATACGACAGCCAGATTAACGATGATCTGCGCCTTCGTCTTTCAGCCAGCCTTTACACCAATCCTGGCACTACCCGCAACACCCTGTATGCAGGCGACCGCACCGGTTCGCGCTACTATATGGTGGCTGATCCCGAGTTTTACCGCAACTTCCAGGCAGGTGGAGCCATTACTGCAGCAGCACCAGCAAATCGCTTCACTTCGGGCCGTCTGAGCCCCAATTTTACTGGCGAGGTGACTTCCATTATGATCAATCCCTTTGTGAAATTCAGAGGCCTTGAATTCTTTGCTACCTACGAAACCTCAAGTGGAAAAACAAATAACGAAACCGACAAACGCTCTGCTTCGCAGATTGCCGGAGAAGTAGTTTTTCGCTTCCTCGAAAACGAGCAGGCTTTTGTTGCTGCCCGTTACAATAAAGTTGATGCCGATCTTGGTGGTGCCAATGGGGAGATTTCTGTTGACCGTATCCAGGTTGCTGCTGGCTGGTTTCCCACAAAAAACCTGCTTGTAAAATTGGAGTATGTAACCCAGAATTACAATGATTTCGTTAATACCGATTACCGCCATGGCCTTAAGTTTAACGGCCTGATGCTGGAAGCAGCCATTGCTTTCTAAAAATTGAAGTTGGTCGCGGGGTCACCGAAAGGAGAGCCTGCGGCCTCTTTTTTTAAAATTTCAAAACAATTAATCATGAGAGCTTCCTTCTGCCTTTTGCTGCTTTTTAAAATGACCTCGGTCTTGGCCGGATCAGGAAGCTTCTATTCCTATTCTGTAAATGAAAGAAGCAGGATCTTGCTCACCGGAACCACTAACGTAAACTCCTATGAATGCGTTTCGGACAGCGAAATTCCTAGGGGAAACATGATGGCAGATATTTTACCCGGCAGCAATGCCATTTATTTCTCTGATGCATTACTGGGACTCGAGGTTACTTCGTTCGATTGCGGCAACCGTATGATGAACAAGGACCTGCATCAGGCACTTGGTGGAAGTAATAGTCCTTTCATTAAAATTAACCTGCTGGAGGCCAGACCTGTTTCCAGCGCTCAAAGGCCAAACAGCGGAAAAATAAGGGTGGAAATCGCCATCAACATTAATGGCAAAACAAAAAACACAGATTTGGTAGTAGATTTCCGCAACACCAGCGACTTCAGTTACGTTATTTCAGGTACCAAGGAACTTCTCATGTCTGACTTTGGTATTGACCCGCCATCACCTGCACTGGGTCTTGTAAGAGTTCGCGACAAAGTAACCATCCATTTTGATTTGCTGATAGAAACCAGCCTGATCACCCAGAACTGACCTTTTAATCAAGCCTGCTTCCGCAAATGCGGCAAAAATGAGCATCGATGGTATGGCTGGGCTCATTGCAGTATTTGCAATACTTCGTCTTGTCTTCCTTTCTGACAATGGAACGCGACATCTCGATGGAAACAATGCCCGTGGGAATGGCTATGATGCTGTAACCCAAAAGCATAATGAAGGTTGCAATAAATTTTCCAAGGTTTGTTACCGGCACAATATCACCATAGCCAACGGTGGTGAGGGTAATTACAGCCCAGTAAATGCTGAGCGGGATACTGAAAAACCCGTTCTTACCACCCTCTACTACATACATAATGGTTCCGAGAAGTATAACCAGAACCAGAATGAAAAGCATAAAAATGGAGATCTTCCGTAAGCTGTTCAGTAACGCCAGAATCAAGAGGTTTCCGGCCCTGATAAAGCGATACAGCTTTAAAATACGGTAAATCCTGAGCAGCCTGATACTACGGATAATAATGAAAGTCTGTGCCTCGGGAATACTAAGGGCGATGAAAGAAGGTATGATGGCCAGAAAATCGACTACACCCAAAAAGCTGAAAATATATTTTTTTGGCTTGGGCGAAACCAGAATCCTAACAATATATTCAACAAGGAAAACCATGGTAAAAAACCATTCAGCCCTTCCAAGCAACTCCCCCCACTTCAGTCTGAAGGTCTCAATACTCTCGAGCATTACCGCCAGGATACTGAGTACGATCAGTACCAGCAAAATTTCATCGAAAAGTCGGCCGTAGAAGGTGTCAGATTCAAATATGATTTCCCAGGTCTTCTCCTTCAGGGACTTTTCTTTCCAAGGCTTTTGTTGCTTTTCTGATCCTTTTTTCATGTTATTGAATAAAAAAAGGTAAAACTAGCAAATTTTTGTCTTATTTCTTACCAAGAAAGCCGCCCAGGGCGCCAAGAATACCTCCTGCACCACCTTTCGACGACAGTGCTTTGGCAATGGATTGCAGGTCGATGCTTTTGTCGTTGGGGTCATTGGTTTTTTTGGTAAGCTGACTCATGACTAAAGGAACGAGCTGATTGACGATCCCAGTTGCTGCCGCTTAACTGATACCCAGCTTCTTGGCTAATTCACCAGCTACATTTTTAGTAATATTACTAACCACCGGGTTGGCAGAAACGTTTCCGCCGCCCTTAAAAATATCGAGTGCCGTGTTGAGGTTTCCACTGCCTGCCTCACCTTTCAGATTGCTAAGCAAAGAGGTCGCAGCCAGTTTAATGGCCTGGTTATTTTTGGAATTTGGTACCTCCGGATTTTTGATAATGGCATCGCCGGCGTTTTGCTTAACGATTTCAAGTAATTGATTTAGCATGATAAAAAAATAAGGATACAGATTATTCAGGTAAATCTTTCTTAATTAAAATAGAATTCCAATTAAACAAATGTATAAAATAATCCAGTTTTATTAATAAAATCAATGAGTTTGTTTTAAACCAGGTAGGTTTCTCCAATTTTTTTCCTTTTTCAGGAACATAAGTTTTAAAATAATTATTAAATTTATGTAAAGCTTTTTTCTTGTTAAAACAATAGGTTTCCCCAAGTTGTTACTATTTATGAAAACCATTGGGGTTTTCCCTAAAAAAATCTGAAATACTGACTGCCATGCTTCCCACGCTTATTTTTACTAAACTTGATAAAACCGAACATCCGCCTGACGAAAAACCGTTAATGGCATGGGATGGCAACTGCGGCTTTTGCCACTACTGGGTGTTGCGCTGGAAAATGTTTACCGGCGAAAATGTGGAATATCGTCCATTTCAGGAATCCGCCAATCGGTTTCCTGATGTCGATTATAAATACTTTAAACAGGCAATTCGTTTCATTGATCTCGATGGAAAGATCTATACCGGCCCTGCGGCCGCTTTCCAGGCGTTTCAATACGGCGACAAGTACCGTTGGGTCATGCCACTTTACAAGCGCCTGAGGCTTTTTAGGTTTTTATCTGACCACTTCTACAGCTTTGTTTCGCGCAACCGTAAGGTAATGTATAAGATCACAGTAAGGCTATGGGGTAAAAACCCGGTGCGACAGAAAAACTACTGGGCTTTTTATCTGGGTGGATTGACGGCTTTTTTGGTGGGATTGATTTTTCTTTTATAGGATATCCCTCAGAAAATTCTTTATTTTTTTACTACCTTAAAAACCTGTCTGAATTCATTTTTAAGAACAAGGAAATATATTCCTTCTCTTAAATGCTGAATGTCAATAAGGTTTTTACCCTCCAACAACATGCCGTTTTTTAATAACCTTCCATCGGTATCTATTAAGGAAAAAGGTGCTGGGGATGAAGCGTTGCCTCCAATTTCTATGAAGGATGCAGAAGGGTTTGGAAAAACCCTTACCGGGTTTATCATATCTTTATGAAGTTGATAACCTACCGAGCTGCATTGACTGTCTTCGATTTTTTCAGCAATTAAATTAAATACTTCATTCTCGACAGAATAAAAAGCCGACTGGTTGTTGGTTGAGTATCCTGATCCGTTTCCATTGGTCATAAAAACCAGGCCAGTTCGATTCAGCGTATCAATATATGCATTGCTTACAAGTCCGTATGCTTCTCCAGAATGTCCCAGCATCAGGTCACTGGTGGTAAATACCATGTCATTTCCAGGAGTACCAGTAATTCGGTGAATGCCAAGGCCCCAACTTCTGAAAAGCCCGTAATAATTATTGCCGTTGTTGCCGTTGTAATGCCATTGGGATATGAGCATTTCACCTATTGTGGATTCCTGTAAAATCTGATTTCCGTTGTAGGATCCCTTATTAATTATTAGAAGCAAAATTTTGGCAAGCTCGCTCCCGCTGGCTCTCAGTCCACCCTGGGGTGAAAGACGTAAACCATTTGTGCCAGGAACATAGCTTTCGAGATTTCCCGTTGAAGGGTAAACTCCCTGAAAATGATCGGCCTGGGGTACCCAGTTGTTATTTATCTTACGATAAAGGACTGCCACTTTATTAATGTCAGGGACTTCTGTGGGGAGAAAACTGCCTTCAATTTCCAGGGGAAGCAAAATATTATCACGGCAATAAATGTCGAAACGGGTTTCAGAAAGGATTTCGACCATTGTTCCTAATATCCCGTAATTCACGTTGGCATAGGTAAAATAGGTCCCGGGCTGCTGCGAAAGGAACTGACCACTGGAATAGAATGTTCCTCCCGGGCTAAGAAGACTGTTTAAAGGTGGGATCTGATTTTGGGAAAAAGTGGCCGAAAGAAAATTATTATAGGTCGACCCATCGCGGATGGAAGAAATGTGCGACAACAACATGCGCGGGGTGATGATCTGTTCTGGAAAGTTAGGGTTTCGTACCTGGAATCCCAAAATGGAGCCAATATCCTGGTCAAGCGTAACAAGGCCCTGTTCCACCAACTGCATAAAAGCCATGGCAGTAACAACCTTTGAAATGCTAGCCACCCTGAACATCGTTTCGTCAGTAACAGGTAGATTTCTTTCAAGATCAGCCAGACCGAAAGCAACGCTCTCTGTTACTTCTCCATTGCAAATTATTATGGCAACGCCACCCATCAGGTCGTGGTTCAGCCTAATGGATTCGATCTGTTCCTGAAAGGACTGCGAAAAAACAGATAAGTAAAGGAACAGAATCAGTATACCAGGAAAGAACTTCTTTTTCATTTGCCTCGGATTTCAAGTATATGGTAAAAATAATGGTATTTGATTATAGACTTTAAACAAAACTTAAAATTTACCGAAAAGATCAAAACCTTCCTTGCATAATATTGTTTATCGTGAGTTAATTTAATTATCAAGAATTTGAGTTAATTAATGGTTTTCTTGAAAAATAAAGCATGTCATGAATAAGCAAGTATTTGTATCAATGGCTTTGTTGTTGATTTTTGTTTTAGGTTGTAAATCTTCCGAACCTTATATCGAGGAGACTACACCCATAAGCTTTACTTACCTCGCCCTTGGCGATTCCTATACCATTGGACAAGGCGTTTCTGAGCAGGACAGGTATCCCAACCAATTAAAGGAGGGTCTTGATAAAGTTGGGGTTGTGATAGATGAAATGCTGATCATTGCCCGTACTGGCTGGACAACCGACGAACTTTCAGCCGGGATTGACAATGCGACGGTAAATTCTCCCTATGATATGGTTACGCTTTTAATTGGCGTGAACAATCAGTATCGCGGGCGGACGCTGGAAAATTACAGGGAAGAGTTTTCTGCTCTGCTAAGCAGAGCCATAGGTTTTGCAGGTGGCGATCCCGGTAGGGTAGTTGTCCTTTCTATCCCTGATTGGGGCGTTACTCCATTTGCGCAGGGCCGCGACCGTGAAAAGATAGCCCGGGAAATTGACGAGTTTAATGCAGTAAAAATGGATGAGAGCCAGAAAGCAGGAGTTTCTTATATTGATGTGACTGAAATTTCGCGCCTTGCAGCAGACAGACCTGAACTTTTGGCAACGGATGGGTTACATCCCTCAGGGCTTATGTACAGCCTTTGGGTAGATGAGTTGTTTCCGCTGGCATTTCAAATACTTGGGGCTGAATAAAAATTGAGCCGGCCTTTATAGGTGCTAATTGACCTCTTTTGTTTAATTTTATTTGTTTAAAGCAACCTTTTACCTGGTAGTTTTAAATAGGATTGGCATTTTGGTAAGTAAAAAATTAAACATGGAGCGCTTCTCACTGTTTTTTTCCGATATTAAATCAGAAACCCTGCAATATTACGATGCCCTTGTTGCTTTTATGCCCAAACTACTGCTGGCTTTAGTTGTGCTGTTAGCGGCTTGGTTTATTGCCCGTCAGGTCAGGAGGCTAACCGACCGCAAACTGAAAAGGCAAATGGAAGACCCCTTGCTGGCCGAATTCCTGGCCACCATGATCAGAGGCATTATTTTTATCATCGGTTTACTGCTTGCCTTTCGAATTCTAGGTTTTGGAGGTATTACTGCAAGTATTCTGGCAGGGGCTGGTATTTCGGCTTTTATAATTGGCTTTGCCCTGCGCGATATTGGTGAGAACTTCCTGGCAGGCATTTTAATGGCTTTCAAAAGGCCTTTCAGGGTGGGCGATTTTGTGGAGTCGGGCGCCATTCGTGGCGTCGTGGTGGCCCTGAATATTCGCGATACCCAGCTCAAAACTGCCGATGGGAAGGATGTGTATATTCCAAACGCTAATATTATTAAGAATCCCCTCATTAACTACACCATTGATGGATACCTTCGTTACGACTTTGCAGTTGGACTGCCCAGTGGCTCAGATTATCAGAAAGGGCTGCAGATGATTGAGGCTGCTGTGCTCAAAACCCAGGGAATAATTAAGAAAAGGCGGCAACCTTCGGCATATATCACTGCCATTTCAGCCGGAAAGGTCGATGTAACGGTAAGTTTCTGGATAGACACCTTCACGACAAAAGAATCGGCTGAAAAGATACGCTCTGAAGTGATAAAAAATGTACAGCTGGCGCTGGAAGAACTATTTCTTGAAGAATAACTATCGTTTGTGTAAATGGGGGCTGAGAGAATTTAATCAGACACGCATATGGAAAATTTAAAAAAAATTGCAGTACTTACTTCTGGAGGTGACGCATCAGGCATGAATGCTGCTATCAGGGCGGTGGTGCGCACCGGAATCATGAATGGGCTGGAAGTATATGGCATTATGCGAGGCTATGATGGCCTTATTAAAAACGATTTCAGAAAACTGGAGTCGCGCGATGTCAGTAACATTATACAAACTGGCGGAACCATACTTAAAACAGCCCGTTGCCCCGAGTTTCGAGAAAAAGAAGGCCGCACCAAGGCTTTCGAAAACTTAAAAAGGAACAAAATTGATGGCCTGATCGTGATTGGTGGCGATGGCTCCTTTGCAGGGGCAAGTCTTTTATCGAAAGAGCATAATTTTCCGGTGATCGGCATTCCCGGCACCATTGACAATGATTTGTATGGTACCGATTATACCATTGGTTACGATACCGCCCTGAATAACATTGTATCAGCAGTCGATAAAATCCGTGACACGGCCAGTTCGCACAACCGTATTTTCTTCATTGAAGTAATGGGCCGTGAAGCAGGTTTTATTGCCCTGCGAAGTGGAATTGCCAGCGGAGCTGAAGCCATCCTTATTCCTGAAGTTGACGGGCAAATTGAGAAGTTAATGGAGCTCATGTCCCGGCGAACCCAGGAAAAACGGTCGAGCATCATAATAGTGGCTGAAGGAGAAAGGGAAGGCAATATCTTTGACATTGCCAAAATGGTTGAAAAGAAATTTAAGGATGTAGATGTAAGGGTTTCAATACTCGGACATATGCAGCGGGGAGGAAGTCCAACGGCCTTTGACAGAGTTACAGCCAGCCGACTGGGTGTGGCCGCAGTTGATGCCCTCCTGAACGATCAGCGAAGCATCATGGTTGGTATAACAAATAATGACATTACCAACGTGCCCCTCAACAAAACCATAAAACTTAACAAAAGCATAAATAAAAGCCTGCTCGAGATAGTTGATGTGCTGATTTAGGGCGCATTGTTAAACCATCTGAAAAGACCAACTACTTCAGGTATTTATCGCGGAGTTCTTCAAAAACCTTAATGCGTTCATTGGCTTCGCCGGTTCGATAATCAATGATCAGTTCACCCCACCTGAGTGGCTCCCATATGGCAGCACCTTTGCCCATGTCGTTTGGCAGGCCAAACACAATGTCGTGCACTTCGCGCTTATAATCAGTATATTCCACCACATTAAGGGGCTTGTTGTAGTGCTGCAGCAGGTCGTTGAGGTTAAACTTCAAATCGTCGAGGGTGCCATGCCAGCGCGGATAGTAGGAGAGGCCAATGATGTCGAAGCGCACCCCACGGGCAATCATATTATCAAACCAGAAAATAGCCTCCTTGTTCTGTCCGCCCAAAGCCACATGCATCATGATGGGCACTTCGGGGTCGACCGCTTCTACCCCTTCCACGCCAGCAATTAATAATTTTGCCAATTGATCGAGGTTGCTGATATGTCCTTCGGGCCATATCATGCCATGGTTGATTTCGTTGCCCACCTGCACCATGTCGGGCGGGGTGCCCTGATCGTGGAGGGCCTGTATAACGCGTATGGTGTAGGTTCTGACGCTGTCCTGCAGTGTTTCGAAATCGAGTCCTTCCCAGGCTTTGGGTTTAAATTGCTTTTGCGGGTCGGCCCAGTAATCGCTGTAATGAAAATCGAGCAAAATACCCATACCTGCATCTTTAACACGTTGTGCCATTTCGAGGGTATGCGGCAAACTGCAAAAACCAGCTCCGGGTGAATAACCATCCTCGTTTTCTGGATTCACAAATATTCTCAGGCGAACATAGTTGAACCCGCGGTCGCGCAAAAGGGTAATTCCATCTTTCTCTACGCCATGGTCAAAAAACTGTCGGCCTTCGGCTTCCATTTCAGGTAGCCATGAAATGTCGGCCCCTATCATTCGCTCAATGGGCTTGGTGGTAGGCGGCAGCTGCTCAGGGCTTGGTGTCATAAAAACCACGTCGGCCGGAATGGTGTGTATCTCATGCCCGCCGGGCCAAAGTCCTTCCAAGCGTGCTTCCACATTGACCTTATCTGGGGTATGTCCGGCCACAAAACGCATTTCGCACAGCCCGCCCTCCAGGATACAGTCGGCATACATTTCGCCATTTTCGTCCATTTTCAGATCCACCGGTGTGCCATCAGGCAAGGCAAGGCTTCCGTCGCCTGCCACATAAATGCGCACGGTGCCGCTGGCGGTGGTAATTTCACGGTTGATGCTGTCGGCAATGGCCACGCGAAGTTGCGTATGGGCAATGCCATCGGCCAGCAGGGTGGTGCTGTAGGCCGTCATCATGACCGAAACAGGAGTGCCCGATTCAACCTGGCTAACGGCTGCAAATTCTGAAATGGGCTTTTCGGGTGCACTGCACCCAAATAACAAGGCCAATGCAAAAACAAATAGGATTCCTTTCGCTTTCATCATTATTGTTTTTAATTTTTCCTGCTTATGAATGGTAAAAATACCACGAAGCAGTCTTAATGCCAAGCGTTCAGGGAAATAATTAGTTAATAGAAAGGTCAATCAGGTTTTTGGCATAATAATTTTGATTTTTGAGGAAGCCTCAATTTTGTTGAAGGTGGTTGGGTTAAAAGCCCCTTCGCTGAATGCTTTCAACTTCCTCCCTGCGGTGTTCCATTGACTGACGTTTCTGGCCTGAGGAGAATTGATAATTGAACTTAAACCAGAACGGCACCTTCGACATAAGGATTTCGCCGGTCGAATAATCCGAGAACCCGGTTTGGTTAATTTCAGCGCCCTTGTAAGTAAAACTTCCTGCAAAAGGAATGGCGCTGATCAGACCTGCACGAAAACCCTTTCCAAAATCTTTTTCAAGCGAAAGGAAATACAGGGCGTCGCTGAAACGGTTAAGCTGCAGTTCGGGCACAGGGCTTGAATAATTAAATACCAGGCTGGCAGTTATCGCTCCGGGCAGCACAGTGTAGGCAGAAATACCGGCATGCCAGGCCATTTTGCGACTGGCTTTTAAGCTGTTTTCAAGACCAAAGGCATTGGGCGCTGAATTTACTTCAAAAACCCTGAGAACAGGATTTAAGCCTGTTTTCTTTCCCAGGCTGAAAGCCCCGGTAAGCTGAACCCCATACTGCTCAACGTTTCCCAGATGGAAGTTGCTTGATTTCAGGACGCCCTCCTTTTTAATTACATTCAGTTGATTGACTGCATCTTTGGAGCTGTTGTAAAACAACCTTGAAGAAAGGAACTGGTTCCCAAACCGGATAGAATGCTCCAAATGTATATTTTGGGTTATAACAGGTTTCAATTCAGGATTACCGGCATGGACCGTAAATGGATCAATCAAAGTCTGAAAGGGATTGAGTTGGTAATATCTTGGATACCATACTGACTGCCTGTATGAAAACCTTAGATTTTGGGCGGAGTTAATGTGGTAATTTATGGCCGCATTAGGCAGCAGGGCAAAAAAGTCGAATTCAGGAGTATTTTGTTGACCCAGTTCAGATTTTTCCAATCGAACCCCAGCCTGAAGATGGAGCTTTTTGCCTTGGTAACTCAAGAGGCCGTATCCGGCAAAGGTATTTTCACCATAATTAAAATCTGCATTGCTTTTGTCATGCATTTGCTGAAGCCTGGTCTGTAAACCGGCTTCAAGTTTAAATAAGTTGCTTAAGGGTAAGGTATAGCCTAGTTTCAGGTTTCCGACAGTGTGAGCCGGCATGGTGCTATTTTGGTGAAAATAGCCTGTTTCCTCGTTCGACAAGGTGCTTGAATTCTCGCCCCTTAAATTGTATATGCTCAGATCTGCAGTTAACTCATGGCCCTTGGTTTGATCAAAGAGATGTCGGTAAAAAAGGGAGTTCATGAGGCTGTGATTAATGTCGTGATCTTTCTTTTCCACATCCCAGGCTGCTTTTTCACCGCCATTAAGAAAAATGTTTGATGTTCCATTATATTCAAAAGAGAAAGGGTTATAAAACCCATAAACATTGAGTTGATTTTTTTCATTAATGAAAAAATCCATGCCGTAATGAAAACGATGTGACCAGGTCTTCTGAGTTAAATCCTGAATGGAATTGATTTGCTGATTGCTTTCGCTGCCAAAGATCTCGCGTTGGTAACTATCGATCACATCAAGCCGGCTGAGCTCCCCATTGTATGAAGTAAAAAGGTTGACCCTTCCTTTCCCGTAACTGAAATTGTATTTTGGGAAAAGGTACAATTCCATACCTGAAGTTGGCACCTCAAGGTAAATCTGACCTTCAAAGCCGGCATCTTTTTCTTTAATGAGAATTATATTGATCACCCCGCTCACACTTGCATCATATCTGGAAGAAGGCTGGCTGCTTACTTCAATTTTGTCGATACGGTTGGCCGGAATCTGGGCTACAAATTCACGGTCGCGTTCCATGCCATTTACAAGAATCATAATATTCTGGTTTCCTTCCAGCGAAATATTCTGCCTTAAGTCAACGCCAATTCCAGGTAACAATTTCAATAAATCAGTTCCGCTGCTTGAGGCGCTGAGCATGTTACGGTTTACCATATAGGTGGTTTTTTCCATTCCGCTGATGGCCTTGATTCGCTCGGCAGCCACAACAACTCCTGCAAGGTTTATTTCCTCTATATCCAGATAAATGGTCCCAAGGGCAAGGGGGTTGTCGTTTTTTAATTCAATGTCTTTATATATAGTTTTATATCCAACCGCGCTGATTCGCAACTGGCAATTGCCCGAGCTATTGTATTCAATTTCGAACCTCCCATCCATATTGGTGGTTCCCCCACTTATCAGTTTTGAGCCCTCGGCCTCAAAAAGCGCCAGATTGGCAAAGGGAACAGCCTGACCACTTTGCTGCTCAATAATTTCACCCGAAATGATTCTGTTTGCTTGAGCTTGAAGCGGAGCAAAGCTAAAAGCAATTATTTGTTTTGGTTGTGCAATTACTGGAGAAAAGGTCAGAACGGCCAGGGTCAATAAAATTTTCAGTTTGTTTTTGAATGACTTTGTTAAATTGGATTTCATGTTTCGAGTTTTTTGAAGTATGTCAAATCGACACTGCAAAGGTTCTTCAGAAAAACAAAACATGCAAATTATCGGTATATACAGCAAGGATTTGTTACCAGTGGAAAAGCCACCGGTCAATTTTGTTATGAATGACAAAAATCTGTGATGAATGGTTAGCTGAGCTGCTCGAAAAGACGGTTGAAATCCTTCACCTTGTTTCGCGAAACAGGGATTTCGATATCAAGCCCGGAAAGTTTCAAATCGTAACCCAGCGCGTTGCCTTTCTTAACCGTGATCTTTTTCAGGTTTACAATAAATGCCCTGTGGGTGCGCACCAGATAGGGTATATGAGCCAGTTGGTCTTCAATATTACTGATGGAATTCCGAATTACTTCTTTTTTGAGCTTCTCATCCTGCAAAAGGAAAAAGTTCACATAATTCCCTTCCGATTCTGCATAAATGAACTCACTTGGATAAAACTTAAGCTCTTCTTTCTTGAGTTGTGATGAGATCCGAATTTCTTTTTCAGGCTGGGGGGTTGGCTCCGCACTCTGTTGCACTGGTGCAACCCAAACCTGATCTGTTGCAAACCAGAACCGCATATTGATGAGGGTGAAAAAGCCAAGTGGTATAATGGCCACCAGGCTGGCTTTTGCCAGGGAGTCAAAAAAAGTGGGAAAGTTCCATCTATCAGCAGGTTCCTCAATAATGAAGGCCGAAAAATAGACCGCCACACCAAAACCAAGAAGCAAGATTACAATGGCTGAAAGTTCTTTAAGAATGGTCCATTCCTGCTCATCGGAAAAAAACGGGATGGTTTTTACCCCCTTTACCAGGAAAAACACAAGAAGCCCCCCGGTTAAAACGTAGGCCGACATGGTCAGTTCAAAGCCCAGAAACTTGCCCGGGTGGGCACCCAGAGGCTGATACAGCAACACAAAGGCCAGGGAAACAAGCGAAATCATCAGGGCCCCTGCCAGGGGCTTCCTGATGACGAGATTCTGCGGAAAATTGCGGTTGAGCCAGTTTTTTATCTTAACGATCATGTTGAAATCTCATGGCTGAAGGTTTCAAATCTTCAGGTCGCTAAGATAAAGATAAATGTCAGTAATACGATCCTGTTCGTTCCGGCAGTGGACTAAAAATAAATCCTATAAGTGAACATGGGCATAAAACCCATTTGGTAGGAAGTGGCAACCTCCTGCCTGGTTTTATCCCAATTCTGCACGAATACGTTTTGCTGGTTGGTTAAATTTTGCAGGTCAATGGCCCACTCCTGGTTAATGCTCCTGCCATTCAGGCGGAAGGTGATGCGGCCATTGAGCCTGAAATAGTCAGGAAATCTTTCTTCAAATGCATTTTCCCAATTGTACCTTACAGCGTTTTCTGTTTGCGATTGTTCCTGGTCAATGGGCAGGTAACGGTTTCCGCCGGCATACACCATTTTCAGGTCAACCGACAGCAAGGATCTCGCTCCCATCTTCCACTCATAGCCTGAAAGGGCATTGAAAACGAAGTTGTTGTTAAAGGCCGAGTTGCGCCAAACGCCATCGTAGCCGCGGTAACTGGCATCAAATACCGAAGCTGTTACCAGGTAGTAAAAACCGTTTTTCAGGAATTTTTCAAGGGTCAGCTCAACTCCCTTGTTTTCGGCAAGGCCTTCGTTCACCATATTGTGATAGGTAATAAAACCATAACCACCGCCCTGGCTGATCAGGGAGAACTCCGGCCGTTGGGGAGCAACAGGTATGTTATACAGTTTCTGATAATAAACTTCTGCCTTCAGGCGATGTCCTTCGCCCAGCAAGCGTTCGTACCCTGCCACAAGGTGCAGGCTGCGGGTGAAATCCAGGTCTTTGTTTGTCAACTCATAGGTTGAGGTGGTTTCGTCAACCAGCCTTTGCATGAAATAAACAGCCCTCATTTGGGTTTGACTGTGGAGCCCTCCGCCAAGATTAAATGACTGTCCGGGCATGAAATCCCACTTTAATCCCAGGCGGGGTTCTAAAGCATAGCTGTCATTCAAAAAGAGATAGGAGGCGTGCAAACCAGAGCTTAGCGAAAGGGCATCAGAAAACCGGTGGCGCCACTCGGAAAAAGCTTTCAAAAACCCCATGTTGCCGGCATTGTCGAGGTACTGGAAATAATCGCTGAAATCGTTGTTTGCTTCTTTTCCCTGGTAGCCCATGTCGAAATATTCATACACAATACCGGCGTTTAAAAAGTTGCGGGAGTTGAACCTGTGCGAATATTTCGCAGAGAAGGTGTATTTAACTTCAAAAAGTCTTTCAATGACCCATGGTTCATCCTGGTTGCGGGCAAGGTCGTACATCCTTACATCGCCATCTATTCCTGTAACGGCCAGGGTGGTGTTTAACCTGGCATTTTCGTTAAAATACCAGATATGGTTTATGCCGGCCACACCCATCCTGTTTCCGTAATAAAGATCCGTTCCTGAAAATCCGTACTGTGCATCATCATTGCGGCTGTCGAGCATGGCAATGCTGTTGTTTCCACCCATTCCAAAAACTGAAAGCCGGCCACGTTTTTGCGGAAAATTCAGTTTAAATGAAACATCCTGGTAGCGGGGAATGGCTGCCCCGGTGCCAAAACTCATGCCCATGGCATTAAGGGCTTCAAGGGTGCTGTAACGGCCATGAACAAGGTAAGAGGCCCGGCTTTCACCAGAGAATGGGCCTTCAGCACCCAGTTCAAAACCATTAAATCCTACCTGGCCCATAAATTCGTGCCGCTGGTTGTTGCCGTTTCGCATCTTCAGATCAAATGCTCCGGCCAGGGCATTGCCAAACTCAGCGGGGAAAGCCCCTGTATAGAAATCAGAATTGGTGAGCAGGTTGTTGTTAAGCATGCTAATGGGGCCACCGGTAGATCCAAGTGAACCAAAATGGTTGGGATTGGGTATTTCAACTCCTTCCAGTCGCCAGAGCAGGCCCAGGGGAGAGTTGCCCCTGATAATGATGTCATTGCGCTGGTCAGATACCGAAGAAACCCCTGCAAAGTTCGCGGCCATGCGAGAAGGATCGCCAAGGCTTCCGGCATAACGCTCCGTTTCATCAATGCTAAAAGACCGGGCGCTGACCATGGCCATTTCGTTTGTAGGCTGATCTTTCCTCAATTCAGGGCGAATGACCACATCTTCGAGCAAAATTACCTGTTCCTCAAGCTTGATTTCAACAACCATTTCCCGGCCTGAAATAAGTAAAAGGTTTTGTAATACCGTGGCCTTGTATCCAACCATGCTTGTCTTGGCATCGAAGCGGCCAAGCGCAAGGTTTTCAATACGGAAAAAACCTTTGGTATCTGTTGTTGTACCCTTCAAGGGGTCTGATCCCAAAATAATTATGGTGGCCCCGGGAAGCGGCAACTCAGTATAAGCGTCAATTACCCTTCCCCTGAAAGTTTGGGTCAGTTCTTGGGCTGAGGTGTTATAATTGAGCAATAAACTGATAAAAAAGGCGAGAAAGCAGGGTGTTAAACGTTTCATTATATAAAGTATTATTTTCTGTTAGAAATAGCAAAACCCGTGCAAAAGTATTTAAACAACTGAATATTAAATAAATGCGTTATTTTTTATGAAACAGAAATGTCCGCAAACGAACATTAAACGTCCGTTCTTGGGAAGAATATGAATATAAAATGGTTCGAGGATTTATTTTCAGGGAGCCACCATCAACGAATCCAGAAATTCCAGACACGGTCAATAAAACCTACTGGCATGCTATGGCCGCCATCGTGGTAAAAAAATCATAGAAAAGGCCTAAGAATGGATTTCAACCTTACATTCAATGGGTCATTGGCTATTTATTGCCTGACAGCATCTATAATTCGGGGTACCTGATCCGGATTAAGCTGATAAATTGCACTTCGTGCGGCGTCGCTTGTTGCAAAGTCGCTGGTTTTTTTATGCGTTTCATCAAAACTACTGAGCAAATCGGGAGCTATGACCAGAAAACATTTTTCGGCCAGCTGATCTGAAAAACTCCTGACCCAATCGGTTAGCCCGGCGTTTTCGTGAATTACCACTACTGCAAGTGTGTTGGTGCTCACCTCTGGATAAGCCACAAAAGCGTGCAAGGTACGGCCTCCCGATGGAATTTCTACCCATTAAGGTTGCTTAGGGAAGTGTTCAGACCTTCAGGTCAATATTGGCCAGCCAAAGTTGTTTGAACTAATATTCAAACTTTAAATCTATCGCATTCCTAATCCTTTATACAACGAACACTATAGCCGAAATGTTTGGCTACGGTTGCTCTGTTAATTTTTGAATATCCATAGTTGAGGTAACGATCGTATGCGCTGCTAACATTTGCACCCGTATTTGATGAAAGCCAATCGCAGACGTAGCCACCATCAGCGAATTGCCCATTACCATACCTAATTCCACATGGAAGGCCAGTGAACCCAAATAAATCATTACCATTGCCGTTATTTTCCCACAGATAGTCAGATTTTAAGTTTGCACCTGCATCATAACCTCGATAATTTGTCCTATCCCATTCTGGATCACCTATACCGTATTCACTGTCCACGGCCCCCTCCAGCACCATCCATTCTTCGTCCGTGGGAATATGCCATCCAGGGGGACATATGCCCCGGGTACCTGGTTCGGTAGAATATTGCATCATTTCATTCCATTGATAAAGGCCTCCGCATATATCACATATATTGGTATTATTATCGTAGCAATACTTTTCAATAATTCCATTATTACTTTGATTCTGGCTCCCACTAATCATTGAACCCACGTTCAGATTCTCTTTCAGCCAACATTGACTAAAAATTTGGATTGTATTATAATTCCGCCCTCCATAATCTACAGTTGGAATTTCAGGGCAGGGAATGTTAGTGGCAAACTGAAAAATGTAAGTTTGGTTTTCGCTGGGTGAATCTAATATACCTGATTGGCTGACGGCAGAATCGTTACCTTTTGGTGAGGTTTTTCCGACTAATTTTCTTTGATTGACTCCTAAATATTCCAACTGACAATGGTCAAAAGTTTTATAGCCAGTTGAAATCATTTTGATGCTCTGACTTGTTCCATTAAAATATGCTGTGAGGGAATAAAGGTTGCTGTCTCCAGTCAAAAACTTAAAGGAATGATGGCCATTATCAAGATTCCATTCCTTTTGAATAACCAACCTGCCCAGAAGATCAGATATCAAAACAACTAGTTTGCCTTCCTGCGGCAGGTACATTGAAATTTCACTTTGTCCTGCCATTGGATTAGGATAGTTTTGGAAAACCTTAAATGATGAACCAACACTGCCATATTCTTGTATATCAACCGATGAAATATTGGCATATCCAATAAAAAGCAGCAAATCCCCCTGAACTATTTCAAGGCTTATTGAACTGTTGGGATAGTAGATCATATTTTCGCCACCCTGGGTGCGATTAATTATCCTTATACTATCTAGCTGAACATTGCTTTCAATATTCACAGCATTAAAAGTAAACTCTAATGAGTTCTGACAATTAGTTCTAGAAATGACACCAAGTAAAAGGAAAATAAATAAGAACTTTATTTTCATAGTAATGTCTTATTAATTGGGAAATAATTGAAATTGAAAAATCAACACACTTAGCCACAACAGTGAAACATTCATCAAACCGTAAAGTAGTTTCCCTCCAGTGGATGAGTGTTTCAAAGCACGGATATACCACACCCAAGAAAGCAATGTGCCTGCAAGTACAATAAAGGAAATGTAAATAATTGGGGTTGCATCTTTTACCAGGCCCATTAAAAGAAGCGGGCCATGTTCATTGCCCGTTTTCATTATAAACCAGACAAGGCCGGTAAGCAGCATGATGGCAACCAGGGCAGATAACCAGGCAATGATATTCCTGGTAATGATTTGGGGATTGTTCGGTTTTTTCTTTTTCCTGAACAGGTTGATCAATGCTGCAATGATTGACACAATAAAGCTCAAGAATAAAATTACAGGCCCTCCAACAAGGTTCCATTTTTTTTGAACCAACATTTGTTGGGCAAACGTGGCTATTCGGGGATTGTAGTACATTTTTGTCACCCACGGGATGGGGTTTGCTTCCATTTCCTTTATGCAGTCGGCTTCGGGTTCTGAATAAGGGTTGTTAAGAAAGTCCAATGCGATGTTTTTGGCACATTCCGTATTGCGGGTGAGCCCATGCCCCCGGCCCGGGAATATATAAAGGAAGCTCTGTTTTAATGATTCCTTTAGAACCAGGCCATAAAAGGGTGGGGTGATGGGGTCAAAACTTCCAGAAAAGATCAGCGAAGGGATATCACTAATAACTGCCCGGGTTTCCAGTGTGTCCTGTATGATATAATCAATTCGCCTTACCATATGAATTATATTCTCAATGTAATTCAAAGCATGATGCAAAGGATCGGTCGGGCTTGTCTCAAAGTCGCTCAAAATAAGTCCATTGTCGTATTTAAGCACAGTGACCCACATGGCATCCGAAATGGTATACAGTTTTTTCTCAAATTCCGGAAGCATGTTTTTAAAGATTTCAGTATCTCTTTCTTCAATTCCCCGAATCAGCCACGGAATGAACGGATAAAACGCTGGCATATATAACATTTGCTGAATGAGAACATGCATATTATGAAAGTTAAGGGCAGCCAGGCCATCAAGAGCTTTTTCGTTGTCAAATACCAAAGGATTTTCCTTTAGAAATTCCATGGCATGGTAAAACCGCTCTTCCAGTTCAGGAAAAACTTTGTTGCACTCCGGGTTTTCTTTGCAGGAATTAAAAAAAGCAGCAAGCGAATTGCGGTAGTATTTAAGCTGTTCTCCCCACATGGGATATCCCATGGGAACAGGTGAATCCATGATGGCACAACGAACCGGCCCCGGGAAATCGCGAAGGTAGGTCTGCGCCACCCTTGTGCCGTAGGAGATCCCCCATAAATTCCATTGCTCAATATCCATGGCCATTCTGAGCATCTCAAGGTCTTTGACAACCATTGCCGTATTATACATGTTAAGGTTGATTCCTTCAGCTCTCAATCGCTCAAAGCATGCTTCAAAATGCTTAATGGTTATTGCAGTTGCTTCTTCAGGTGTTTGGTTTAGCATAAACACTTTTACCATTTCCTCCTGTAGCTCGGGGCAAAACGCCGGCTCTGACAATCCAATACCGCGAAAATCCATTAGAATGATATCGCGATTCATGCCAAAAGGGTGATGTCGAAACAGGTTTATGTAATCATTGTATAATGCCCTTCCGCCAGGGCCCCCGCTTAAGTGAATAACCGGATCCCTCAGGGGATTTTCGCTATTGGATTTAATGATCAGAACGGCAAGACGGAGTTTCCGTCCTTCTGGATGTTCATAATCTTCAGGTACAGTCAGGTATGCATATTGTATCCTTGAGTCATCAAGAAAGGGACTGCAATCTTCAAGAAAACAGTCAGTGAACTCCAGTGTTGGGCTGAAAAAAGAGGTGTCACTAAAATTGGTCTGCCCGAACAGCGTTGTTGCGGTGAACAGAATGGCAAAAAAAAGATTGATCTTTTTCATGTGTTTATTATTTTAAAATTTTGGTCACATGGAATTCGCATGTATTAACATCGTGGAGGGTGCGAACAAACTAATCATGTTCGATTCATTGCTTAAAGCTTATGCCCTTTTCTCACCCAGAAAATCTTTGGCCGATATGATCAATGCGACTACCGCCAGTAAAAGACCAACGACACATATTGTTATGGTTACCGGATTTTTATAGGCAATGTTTCCGATCAGGGTATTTCCCCAAACAATGATTGAAACAACCAGCATAAAATACCATGCCCATTTTTCACCTTTGCGGTAAGCGTTGAAAAGTACTATGGCCCCGCCTATAGCACTTGCCAATGCCCCTCCGCCAGCAAAACGCAACATGATTAGAATGTAATTTGCCAGCACTGGATCCGTAGTTTTGAAATCCGCCCACGATAAGCCTGTATAAAGCGGGTATGATTTTGAAACAAGAACCTCAGGTAAGAATGTTACAAGAATGCCATAAATAAAACCAATGATCAACATGATCAAAAGAATTATTAATGAGGTTTGAACCGATTTTTTTGTTTCCATTTTTTATCCTCCTTTTATTTTATGGTTAATGAAAGTTGTTAACGGAAAAATAAGCTGCAGACATTATTCGTGAAAAACAGAATTACTTCTCTATCCAGTATTCGGCTTCTACATCCCAAACAACAATATTGCTTGCGATATACCTTCCCATAATGGCACCGCCACCCCGAATGTTCTCGTACTGTCCGGTGCCTTTTAGAAAAGAAAATGTCCCTTCCATTGTTGAAACGGGTGTTCCGTCGGAAGAAAGTGTGGTTGTGAGTTTTCCCTCAAATTTCGAAAAAGTGCTTTCTCCTTTTTTCGTCATTATGGAATAACCCTGAAAATATCCGCTAAAATGGACGAGATCAGCCGTCAAAAAAGCAAATACCTGGGCCCCATCCATAAATTCAGTATTCCCTAAACTTTCATTAACCCCATTCCATTCAGAGAGAGAAAGTATGTGGCTCTCCATATCTGCAACATTGCTTCTTTCCTGTTTGGTAATAGCAACTGTTTGTTTTCCTGAAAACTGGTATTTCTGTTGTGCCCGGGCAACCATTCCGCTCATGGAAAAAACAATAGTTAGCATAACAGAAAGTGCCATCAGTTTATTAAAGTTTTGTTTGTGCATTTTTTTACACCTCCTTTCATCTGATTATAATTTGTTTTTTATTGGTCAGATGGAACATCCAAATTGACTTTTTGCCAGAGAATGAAATTTTGCTTTCCAATTAATCATACTCGTGTGTGTTTAAAGCTTAATCATGGTGGATGTTTCATCTCATTTTTTGTCCGCAGCTTATTCGTAATCATTCAAAATAACATCAATAGGTTTTCATTGTGATTGAAAATACATTTATCACCGCGGCCAGATACGGTAAAGGGCGCTGTTCACGTTATCGGTAAAGTAGATAGCCCCTGACGGACCTACAGCCAATCCGTCGAACCCATAGCTGGGGGGAAAGGGGTAACCTGTAGGTAACTGAAGACCAGGTTCCAGACCATCCACGACAACGCTTACCTCACCTGTTGTCAGGTCAACCCTGGAAATGCGCCCTGCACCTGCTTCCATCACCAGCAGGCTGCCGTCAATATCCAAAGCCATCCCCTCGGGATTTACCAGGCCAAAAGCAAGAGGTACCGGTGGTAACGGGGTCTTATCATTAAAACCAATTTGCCAGACAATTCCTGTGGCCCAGTCGGCTACCCAGAGCACTTCACCATCAGTAACCAATCCCACGGGAAGAAAAACACTTGCTCCGTCCATGGCAAGTATCATCGCATGATCACTTGCCCAAATCACTCCACCCAGGACAGGATCGGCCACCACAATGTCACCTTTGAACCGGATGGCGTTGAGCGGAGCCGGCATGGGATAATGCTCGAGCACCTGATCCGTTTTCGGATCCCAGACCTGGACCGCCCCAGCGCTCCATGATGAGATCACCAGATGATGACCGTCTGCCGAAATTGTCATAGGTAAGGTAAGGGTTGGTGGATCGATTCCCGGAAGCAGGTGGCCTTTGTAGATATTCTCTGCTTTGCCGGTAAGTCCATTGAACTCACGAATCCTCCAATAATCTGCAACATATACCAGATCTTTGCTGTCCTGCCCTTGCACCACAGCCACGCCCTGGGCATTGACCATGCCTCCCTGACTGATGGTGCGGGCCTGACCGCTTGGGAGCATATGGGCAATCCACCCATGATCAGCATTGGAAATATACATCCTGCCATTGGAATCGAAGGCCAGGTTGTCGAGTCCGTCTTGCAGTGTGGCAATCACTGTTTTGGCTCCGGTCAGATGATTCACGCTGAACACTTCGCCTGTCTGATCAAGCACGATAAGCTGTCCATTGGGAGCGAATTTTGCTGCAGCCGGCACTGTGAAGCCTGTTGCTACTACCTGTATGGTTCCATCCATCCAGGGGCTCGGTGAAGCAGGATCGCCGGGTGAGCCGACATCAACGCTAACCACCATTCCCGCTGCGAACAGGGGGCCATACAAACGTCCATCAGGGCCAAAATTGAATGCGTTCAGAAAGCCCAAAGGATATGGGTTTTCTGTTGTGGCTTCAATGATAGGACGGGGAGGTGCGATCAGATCGGGGTCAAGTTCATAAAGCCCGTCGCCATAAAAGCAAAGGGCCACAAAGAGGCGGCCGTCGGGTGAGAAGGTGATGGGGTTGACGCCCGGGGCAACGAATTGCTTGGTTACAACCCCACCGGGTGTCATGCGTGCCACGTTCCCATGTATTATTTCAGTCCAGTACAGGGAACCATCCGGGCCGAATACCAGGTCATCCGGCAAATACACTCCAGCCTCGTGCCCAAAGCGGTTGATGATCTTCCCGGTGAGTTTGTTCATGACTATGATCTCGCTCCAAAGAACACTGGCAATGTAAAGATTACCGTCCGGGCCGAAGTTGATGCCGTTCGTCCCGTGGATGGGAGCCCCTTTTGCAATCACACGCATAACGACGTTTGAACCCGGTTTCCCGGCTTTCAGGTCGATGGAGAGTTCACTTTCCGGCCCCTGCAGGCCGAAATCTTTTTCAGTACACGCCATAAATGCTGCCAGTATGGCCATTACTGCAAAAATGGAAATCAGTTTTGTTTTCATAAGCGTTGATTTTTGGTTAAACAAAAAACATTTAATAACTGATATTGGAATAAAATAGATTTTGCAAACCAAGGGATAAGCGTTTTTCCGACTGGAGAGAGCAGGGTGGGGGTGTTCAAAGGGAAAATTGCAACAAGAAAAAGGAGG